>Ga0209025_1005234_pt1 | contig 10691 bp, 8 predicted proteins | sample AraplaMF_Col_mLB_FD_184256 | JGI IMG/M metagenome (GOLD analysis project Ga0209025, IMG submission 184256) | Arabidopsis root microbial communities from the University of North Carolina, USA - plate scrape MF_Col_mLB (SPAdes) (version 2) | ecosystem: Host-associated > Plants > Roots > Endosphere ...
GAAAATCGCCGCCGCCTGATGTGCCTGTCGATGTTCTGGCACTTCCTCGACGTCGTGTGGATCGGCGTCTTCTCCTTCGTCTACCTTATGGGAGTTCTCGGATGACCTCCAACGCACCCGCAACCGAAGACGCTCACGAAGCCCATCACGGCCACAGCCACGGACACGAGGCGGCCCACGGCACCTTCAAGAGTTATATGATCGGCTTCGTGCTGTCGGTTATCCTGACGGCGATCCCGTTCTGGCTGGTCATGGCCGGCGTGTTCGAAAATCCGTCGATAACGGCCGTCTGGGTCATGGGGCTCGCTGCCGTGCAGATCGTCGTTCATATGATCTTCTTCCTTCATATGAACCCGCGCTCGGAAGGCGGCTGGACGATGATGGCGCTGATCTTCACGCTACTGCTCGTCGCCATTGCGCTCGCCGGCTCCCTCTGGGTCATGCATCATCTGAATACCAACATGATGCCGATGAGCCCGGACATGATGAAGGCTATGCCGTAAAGGCAGGAGCGGGCGGCGGTCACGCCGCCCGCCAAGGTACTTGGCAATGGCCGACGTTCCCTCCAAAAATGCGCGAAGACAAAACGGTGCCGCCAGGCTCAACATATTCTGCGGCCTCATCGCGGTGCTGATTGCCGCCCTGGTTTCGCTCGGTGTCTGGCAGGTCGAACGGCTGTCGTGGAAGGAGGATCTGATTGCCCGCGTTGATCAGCGCGTCCATGCCGATCCGGTTCCTGCTCCGGCACGGGCCGAATGGGGACAGGTCGCTCGCGGAGCTGACGAGTATCGTCATGTGACAGCCGAAGGCATCCTGCAAAACGACAAGGAAACGCTGATCTATGCGTCGACGACGCTCGGTGCCGGCTATTGGGTGATCACGCCTCTCAAGCTGGCCGATGGAACCTCAATCCTGATCAACCGCGGTTTCGTGCCGACAGACCGGCGCGATCCGGCGACACGCAGCGAAGGGCAGATTGCAACGCCGGTGAAAATCGCCGGACTGCTGCGGATCACGGAGCCGAAGGGCACCCTGATGAAATCCAACGATCCGGCCAATGATCGCTGGTATTCACGCGATGTGGCCGCGATCGCCGATCGCCGTCATGTCGGCGATGTCGCCCCCTATTTTGTCGACGCTGATGCGACGCCCCATCCGGGCGGCCTTCCGGTCGGCGGGCTGACGCAGATCGCCTTCCCCAACAACCATCTGGTTTACGCGATTACCTGGTTCGCGCTGGCGATCATGGCTGCGGGACTGCTTGCCGTCGTCGTTCACGGAGAAATGCGGGCCCGTCGGGCCTGATCAGATCGCCCTGCTCCGGGGATAAAAACGCTGGGCAATATGATCCCCCACAGCGTAAGCCTGGCTGACGATTTCGGGAACAAGGTCGATGTCAGGCAGGCTGCCAAGGCCGAGCGGGCCGACGGCAAACAGGCCCTCAACCACGGAGCCATCATCCAGGCAAGGCTGGCCGCGCTGATTGACGGCGAGGCCGAGGGATAGTTCATCCGGCAGCGCCAGTCCTGCGCTGAGCAGGCTGGCAAGGAGAGGTGACGTCAATTGTGGCCCGCGGCAGCGGCAATCCAGGATACGCTCGGCGTGCACGATCTCGTCCGACTGCGAGCCGGCTGGTCGGAAAAAAAGACCGCCTAAGCCTTGTCGCCCCGCGATGCCACGGCGAAGAACCGTGTTGCCGCCGGTCAATTCGCTCTGAAGGCGCGCATAGATGGCCTCCGGCAGTCGGTTGCGGTGACTGTCGTAGATGGCCCGAAGATGGCGGTTGAACTGGCGTTTTTGACGGGCTGGCAGCGCACGCCACAAAGACCGGGCGTGTTTGCGCAATCCGTTCATGACCGATTGCCAGCTTCGACCCTCCTCCTCTGCCTGAAAGCAGGCAGTGCGGATGAAGCGCAGGATGTCGGGAAGACTTGACGGCAGAGCGTCCGCTGGAAAAACCGGATCAGCGGCGTTCGGTGTGTGGCTCTGCGGCAGGAAGCCGTGTTTCGAAAGAATGGTGACCTGACCCGCATAGCCGGCATCGCGCAATTGGAAGAGCTGATCGACGACCCTGATGCCGCTGCCGAGGAGCACCGTGTGGGGGCGCGCAATCAGACGCTGGCTTCTGACGGGAGACGGATCCTGCTCTGGCTCCTCTTCTTCCGGCAGGCCGTAGCCGGTGGCAAGAATGACCGTGTCGAAGAGGGGATTGGCTGGATTGGTGCTCTCAAGCAAAAACCTGTTGCCGTGGCTTCTTCGGATCGCAGCAACCGGTTCAGCGCAAACCTGGACGGTAATGTCCTTGCGAGAGGACAGGGCCTCGGAAAACCGTTGGTAGACGTAGTCGCTGAAAATCTCCTTGGGCACGAAGATCTGGCGGAACCCCGGGATTGCCGCAGGTACGGCGGCGCGGAATTCCGCGTTGCTACAGAGCCAATCGTTGAAGTCGTCCGTATCGCCAGCGGAAACAGAAAGATCGCGTACGCGCGTGTTCAGGATCGTCGAGGCACGTGCCGACGAGAGCGCCTGCCCACCACTCACCGAAGAATTGGGGTCGAATAACTGCAGATGAAAAGGCCTACGCACCGTCTTCATCAGCGCGATCGCCGTCATCATCCCGGAAAAGCCGCGTCCGACGATGGCAAAACGCGGCGTGGCGGAGATCTGTGCCGCCGCAGCTGACTTCGAGGAAAACAGGCCTTGAACCGTCATCTCAACTCCCCTGCGACCTGTCGCATCGTGTCTCGATTGGTTTCAACGCGGCAAAGATTGGTCGCGCGTCTTGCTGGTTCACGCGGTTTTGAACCGCTGATTAGTCTATCAAACTGGTCGTGTATCAAAGCTCCAAAAGACGATTTAGGCAAGCCTTTTGTTCCAGTCCCTGCAGTCTGTTGAGGATAACCCATGGAAATTGCTTGGATCTTTCGATCGAGAAGGCCGCCGTATCGACGCCGCTTCCTATATTCGCAAGGCTCACGATAAAATAACCAATTGGTGAATTCTTGACTTGAAGGGCCGAAGGGAATCGGCAAAAGTAAGGGCGCTAATCAATCCTTTCATGGATTCGCCGTCTTTCCGGACCAGCGTCCGACCACACTTCTGTCTTGGAACATTACCGTGAGCAGCGATGCTTTAACACGTGCGACGACGCCGTCGGCTTCGATGGCGAAAGTGACCGCGGCAGGCTGGGGCAAAGGCCTCTTTACGCTCGTTCGCATTACGGTCATGGCGTTTCGTCATCCCTGGCAATCCGGTTGCGCCATTGGCGCAACCCTTGTCGCGTCCACGTTCCAGCTGATGATCCCTCGCCTGCTCGGCCGGGCTGTCGATCATACGCAGGTGGCAATGGAAGGCGGACAGGCGGGACAGATCGCGCAGGATGCGCTGCTGACGACGGCGCTGATGCTGCTCGGTGCGAGTGTCCTGCGTGGCATCTTCACGATGATCCAGAACTACTACAGCGAGAGCGTCGGCCACCATATTGGCTATGAGCTGCGCCTTGCCTGCTACGAGAAAATCCAGCGGCTCTCCTTCAGCTTCCATGACAGCGTTCACTCGGGCGATTTGATTACTGTCGGTCTGCTCGATCTAGAGGGCGTGCGCATGTATTTCTCAACGGCGCTGGTGCGCATGGTGTTGTTGACCATGCTGATTGGTATCGGCGCCTATATGCTGCTTTCCACCGACCTTGTCCTTGGTCTGCTTGCCCTGAGCTTCGTGCCCTTCGTTGCCTGGCGTTCCTCGGTCACGCAATTGCGGCTGCGCGCGACCTGGCTCGATCTGCAGGAGCGGCTATCGGTGCTGACACGCATCATGGAGGAAAATCTCGGTGGTATCCGCGTGGTGCGGGCCTTTGCCGCGCAGGCGCACGAGATGACGAAGTTCGAGACGGCCTCGAAGAGCGCCCTTTCGCTTGCTCACCAGCGCGTCGGTATCCGCGTCGTCAATACCAGCGCCATGACCTTCTCCTTCTTCGCAGCCATGGGTCTCGTGCTGTGGATCGGCGGCGGCAAGGTGATGTCCGGCCAAATGACCGTTGGCACGCTCGCATCGTTTCTGACCTTCATGACGATCCTGCAGATGCCGGTCCGTCAGCTGGGCCTCATGGTCAATGCCTTTGCACGCGCCTCGACCTGCGGCACGCGCCTGTTCAACCTGCTCGACCTGGAAATTGCCGTGCGTGATGCACCCGACGCCAAGGATCTGGTGCTGACCGACGGCACGCTTCGCTTCGAAAATGTAAGCTTTTCCTATCCGGGCTCGCCGATGCATGAGGTGCTGCGCAATGTCTCCTTCGAGGCCAAATGCGGCGAGACGATCGGCATTGTCGGGCCCCCGGGCAGCGGCAAGTCGACGCTTGCCCATCTGATCCCGCGTTTTTACGACGTCACCAAGGGCAAGATCACCATTGATGGCCAGGATATCCGCAAGACGACGCTGCAGTCGCTTCGCCGGGCGGTGGCCGTTGTCCAGCAGGATTCCTTCCTGTTCACCACCTCGATCGAAAACAACATCGCTTACGGAGACCCTTGGGCAAAGGAAAGCCGCATCGAGCGCGCGAGCGAAAGTGCCCAATTGCACAACTACGTGCTTGGTCTGCCAACCGGCTACGGCACGGTGGTGGGCGAACGCGGCGTGTCGCTGTCTGGAGGGCAGCGCCAGCGTCTGTCGATCGCCCGTGCGCTGATGCTGAAACCCGCCGTCATGGTCTTTGATGATTCGACGGCGGCGATCGATGCGGCGACCGAACAGCGCATCCGCGCGGCGATGCGCAAATATGCGGCCGATCGCGTGACGATCATCGTTGCACACCGCTTGAGCTCGCTGATGCATGCCGACCAGATCCTGTTCGTCGAGAACGGCGAAATCGTCGAACGTGGCACACACGCGCAATTGCTGGCTCAGGGCGCACGCTACAAGGCGCTCTACGATCTGCAGCTGCGGCCGGGCGACGATGCGCTTCGCGCCTAGGGAGGAATGATATGGCCGAGGAACTGGAAACCGAACGCTCCGACGTTCGCGAGGATGGACGCCGGCCACCACGCGCGGTCGTCGGCTCCCACCGCGTCGAGGAGGAGATGTTCGGCAAGGCCTTCGACGGCAATATCATCAAGCGCATCTGGGCGTTCGTGCACCCCTATCGCCGGCAGGTTCTATTGTCGGTGGCTGCGGTTTTGACGTTCACGGCCATGCAACTGCTGATCCCGCTGATCATCCGTTACGCGATCGATCACGGCATGCAGCCGGGCGGACGTCATTCAGCGCTGACATGGGCGATGATCGCCTTTCTCGTCGCGATCGTGATTAACTACTGCGCCAGCTACTGGCAGGAAACGCTGGTGGGCAACGTCGCGGAGGAGGTCCTTTTCGACATTCGCAGGGCGATGTTTTCGCACCTGCAGCGCGTGTCGCTCTCCTTCATGGACAAGACCGAGGTCGGGCGTCTCATGTCGCGTCTGCAGGGTGACGTCAATTCAATGCAGGAGTTTCTGGAAACCTCGGTCCTGTCGGTTGGTGATATCGCGCTGCTGTTTGGTATCGTCTTCGTCATGCTCTGTCTCGACTTCAAGCTCGGTCTTCTGACGCTCTCGGTCTTGCCGATCCTGTTTGTCGTCCGCCTCTTCTGGCTGCCGCTGGCCCGCAAGTCCTTCATGGCGGCGCACGAGACCAACTCGGTGGCCAACGGCGCATTGGCCGAAGCCATTCATGGTGTGCGCGCCGTCCAGAGCATGGACCGCCAGGGCGTCAACTTCATGCTCTATGACGACAAGGCCAAGGCAAACCTGAAGACGCACCTGACCGCAGCGCGCTACGCCCAGGTGATGGTGCCAATCGTGGACTCCTTGACCGGCGTTGCCATGGCGCTTGTCATTGTCGTGGGTGGTGCACGCGTCCTCAACCAGGCCCTCGACGTCGGCGTGCTCGTCGCCTTCCTGTTTTACATCCAGCGCTTCTTCGATCCAATCCGCTCGCTGACGCTGCAATATTCGGTGATGCAGCGCGCCATGGCCTCCGGTCAGCGGCTGACAGAGGTTCTCGACGTCCCCGTCGAGATCAGGGACGCGCCGAATGCGAAGGAGCTTTCCGCCGATATGGATGGCTCGGTGGAGTTTCGCGATGTGGTCTTCGGCTATCATCCCCAGCACCCGGTTTTGAAGCATGTGAGCTTCAAGGTGAACCCCGGCGAAACGGTCGCCCTTGTCGGGCCGACGGGCTCCGGCAAGTCAAGCTGCATGTCGCTCATCCACCGTTTTTATGATGTGCAGCAGGGACAAGTCCTGGTCGGCGGGCACGATGTGCGCGAGCTGACACAGGATTCGCTCGGCAACCAGATCGCCATGGTCCTTCAGGAGCCTTTCCTGTTCACAGGCACGGTTTTCGAGAACATCCGCTATCATAAGACGGAAGCGACCCGCGAACGGGTCATCGACGCGGCAAGGGCCGTCGGCGCTCATGACTTCATCATGCGCCTGCCACAGGGCTACGACAGCATGCTTGGCGAGCGCGGAGGCAATCTGTCGCTCGGCCAGCGCCAGCTTTTGAGCTTCGCCCGCGCGCTGGTCGCCGACGCGAAGATCCTCGTGCTCGACGAGGCAACCGCCAATATCGACAGCTATACGGAGATGCTGATCCAGAAGGCGCTCGTCAAGTTGCTTGAAAACCGCACCGGGCTGGTCATCGCCCATCGTCTAGCCACCATCAGAGAGGCCGATCGCATCATCGTCCTGCAGAACGGTGAGCTGATCGAGAGCGGCAACCACCAGCAGCTGATGAAGAACCGCAAGCTCTATTCGCGGCTCTATAACCTGAACTACGCGTCCTTCGACGACATTCCGGACGCCGTACTCGAAGAAACGACGGCGAACGGTTCAGCGACTTAAAATCCAGCCTTCCAAGCACCACCGCCACTATTCGAAGAGGAGGATCTTCCATGGATTACCGCAAGCTTGGCCATAGCGGGGCAGTTGTGACCGCTTACTGCCTTGGCACCATGACATTCGGTGCGGAAGCCGACGAAGCTGCATCGCACAAGCTGCTCGACGATTATTTTGCCTGGGGCGGAAACTTCATCGACACCGCCGACGTCTATAGTGCCGGCACGTCCGAAGAGATCATCGGACGCTGGCTCAAGGCGCGCCCGACCGAAGCAAAGCAGGCCGTGATCGCGACCAAGGGAAGGTTCCCGATGGGGCCTGGTCCGAACGACATCGGCCTTTCGCGCCGCCACTTGAATCAGGCGCTCGACGCCTCGCTTGCGCGGCTCGGCGTCGAGCATATCGATCTTTATCAGATGCATGCCTGGGACGCGCTGACCCCGATCGAGGAGACGCTGCGCTTTCTCGATGATGCCGTCTCTGCCGGCAAGATCGCCTATTACGGCTTTTCCAACTATGTCGGATGGCAGATCGCCAAGGCTGTCGAGGTCGCCAAGGCGCGCGGCTACAGTCGGCCAGTAACGCTGCAGCCGCAATATAATTTGCTGGTACGCGACATCGAACTGGAGATCGTCGCTGCATGCCAGGATGCCGGCATGGGCCTGTTGCCATGGTCACCGCTGGGTGGCGGTTGGCTGACGGGCAAGTATCAGCGCGACCGCATGCCGGCGGGTGCTACCCGGCTCGGGGAGAACCCGAGCCGCGGTATGGAATCGTATGCGCAACGAAATGCGCAGGAACGGACATGGGCGATCATCGAGACGGTGGAAGCCATCGCCAGGGCCCGTGGCGTCACGATGGCGCAGGTGGCACTTGCCTGGACGGCGGCACGACCTGCCGTGACGTCGGTCATTCTTGGAGCGCGAACGAGTGAGCAGCTCGCGGACAATCTCGCTGCGGCAAGGCTCTCGCTTTCCGAAGACGAGATGGCGACGTTGAACGACGTCAGCCAGCCGCAAGTGGCCGACTACCCTTACGGCGCCGGCGGCACCAATCAGCGGCATCGCAAGATCGAAGGCGGACGATAGGGATCAGCGGGGCGGCCGGATTTCCGGCCGCCCCGCTGATCAGAGACGCACGCCGCTTGTCTCGTCGAAAAGATGCAGCTGTGACGGATCGATGATCACGCCGATCGCCTCGCCAGCCCGTGCGGTTCCGCGGCCCGTCTCGACGATCGTCAGCTCGGGTGTCGTCTCTGCCGTGACGAAGGTGGATGAGCCGGTCGATTCCACCACTGCCACCGGCACATCGAACGTGCCCTGCCCCGGCGCCGTTACGCCGATATGCTCGGGGCGAATTCCGGTAGTCACCTTGCTGCCCGGTTGAATCTGGTGGTCGATCGCGATCTTGTGTTTCACGCTGCCGAGATTAACCGTCAGGCTCTTGCCGTCTTCGCTGACAACAGCCGGGACGAAGTTCATGGCGGGAGAGCCGATGAAGCCTGCAACGAACTTGTTGGCAGGCTTGTCGTAGAGATCGAGCGGCTTGCCCTGCTGCTCGATCACACCGTCGCGCATGACGACAACATGATCGGCCATCGTCATTGCCTCGATCTGGTCGTGGGTGACATAGACGGACGTAGCACCCAGGCGATCATGAAGCGCGCGGATTTCCTTGCGCATGTGAACACGCAGTGCCGCATCAAGGTTGGAGAGCGGCTCGTCGAACAGGAATGCTTTCGGATGGCGGATGATGGCGCGGCTCATCGCGACACGCTGGCGTTGGCCACCTGAAAGCTCGCGCGGATAACGCTTCAAGAGATGCGACAGGCCTGTGGTCGCCGCAACCTCTTCGGCGGCTTTCCTGGCGTCAGCCTTGGCGACACCGCGAATGCGCAGGCTGTATGTCAGGTTCTCCTCGACAGTCATGTGCGGATAAAGCGCATATGACTGGAAAACCATGGCGACGTCGCGCTTGCGCGGCGGCACGTTGTTCATCAGTTCACCGGCGATCTTCAATTCGCCCTCGGAAATGCTTTCAAGGCCCGCGAGCGAACGAAGCAGGGTGGACTTGCCGCAGCCGGACGGACCGACGAGCGCGACGAACGTGCCTTTTGCGATCGACAGATTGATATTCTTCAGCGCATGGAATGCGCCGTAGTGCTTGTTGACGCCGCTGAGCTCGATCTGATTGGTCATTTGAGGGCTCCAGAGGTGAGGCCGGATACGATGCGGCGCTGCAAGAGAACAAAGATGGCAAGGATCGGCGTCACATACATCGTCGCATAGGCCATGATGTTGTTCCACTCGTTGGTGTTCGGTCCCATGAAGGAGTTGAGACCGACGCTCGCCGGCTGAAGATCGACCGCCTGGATCATCGACTTCGAATAGACGAATTCGCCGAAAGCCTGCATGAAGATCAGGATGGCGCTGACCAGAATGCCGTTGCGGGCAAGTGGCAACACGATGTTGAAGAAGGCACCGACGCGGCTGTTGCCATCGACAAGCGCGGCCTCCTCGAGTTCCATCGGTACCGCCATGAAGGTGGCGCGCACCAGAACGACGAAGAAGGGCATGCTTTTGGCGGCAATCGCAATGATGACGGCAAGGCGCGGATAGTTGAGCATGCCAAATTGCGAGAAGCCAACGAAGATCGGCGTCACCATCAGCGATGCCGGCAGCACCTGCAGCATCAGGATCAGGAAGAGGCCGACATCCACCCAGACGTTGCGGTAGCGCGCCAGAACATAGGCGCAGCCGACGCCGAGGACGGTGATCAACGTGACGGCTCCGACGGCGATGACCAGCGAATTCCAGAGATACCGGCCCATGCCGCGGCTTTCCCAGACATAGCCGAAGGTGCCCCATTGCGGATCGCCCGGCCAGAAGCTCGGCGGCGTCGCAAACATCTCCGATCCGCCCTTAAGGGCCGTGATGTACATCCAGTAGAGCGGGAACAGGTAGATCGCCGCCATGACGATGGCGATCACCAGCATAAGGCGGTTGCGTGTCGTCTCACTCATCCGCGCACCTCATGGCGTGTGGAGCGGACATAAACGACCGATGCGAACATGACGAAGATGATCATGATGACGGAAATGGTCGCGCCCTTGGCGAAATCATACTGGCGGAAGGACAAATCCCAGGCCCAGTATTGCGTGACGTTGGATGAGTTGTTCGGACCGCCCGAGGTGATTGCGGCAAAGAGGTCGAACTGCTGCAGCGTGAAGATCAGGCCAAGCGCGATGATTGCGCCGATCGTGGAACGCATCATCGGCAGCGTGATCGTCCAGAAGCGTTGCCAGGCGTTGGCGCCATCAAGTTCAGCGGCCTCATAGAGGTCGCCGGGGATGCCCGACAGGCCGACCGACAGCAAGATCATGTTGAAGGCAGTCCCCAACCAGACATTGGCGATGATGACAGCATAGAGCGAAAAGTGTGGATCGGAGCGCCAGAAGATGTTGCCGCCGATGATGCCGCTCTCCTTCAGGATGAAGTTGAGGACACCGAAATCGCCCGAGAGGATCCAGTTCCAGATCGCGCCGACGACGAGCCCGGGCATGACCCAGGAAACGAGGAACAGGCCGCGCAACCACGAGGCGCCGGGGAAATTGACCCAGAAGAACAAGGCGAGACCGAAACCGATCAGAAACTGCCCGGCGATCGAGCCGATGACGAAGATCACGGTATTGCCGAGGATCGGCCAGGTCTCCGGCTGGGCAAAGAGATCGGTATAGTTCTTGAAACCGACGAAGGGACGCGAGAAGGTTCCGAGGCTGAACATGTCAACCTCCTGGAAGCTCATCACCACATTGTA
>Ga0209025_1005240_pt1 | contig 10684 bp, 9 predicted proteins | sample AraplaMF_Col_mLB_FD_184256 | JGI IMG/M metagenome (GOLD analysis project Ga0209025, IMG submission 184256) | Arabidopsis root microbial communities from the University of North Carolina, USA - plate scrape MF_Col_mLB (SPAdes) (version 2) | ecosystem: Host-associated > Plants > Roots > Endosphere ...
TGCCGGTGATGTGCGTGGCTGCACCGAGCCCCGCGCCGCAGTCCAGTTTCAGCGCGGCGTCGCCGCTCACCTGCGGCCGAACGCCGCAGACACTGCCGTCCGGCTGCGGGTATTTCACGTTCTCCAGCGAATAGATCGCCGAGATGCCGAAGTAGCGATCGGTGTTCTTCGGGAAATTGAACTCGGTGCGAAGCTTCTTGCGCACCAGCGCCAGCATCGCATCGTGCTCGGTGCGCGACAGGTCGCGAACGCGCACCAGCGTTGCATCGGTGCGGCCTCCGGCCGAGCCGACCACGATCAGCGGCAGCTTGCGGCGACGGCACCAGGCGGCCATCTCGACCTTGGTACGGAAGCTGTCGCAGGCGTCGACCACCAGGTCGAAGCCACGGTCCAGCATCTCCGCCAGGTTCGACGGCGTGACGAAACTCGCCACGGCCTCGACCGTGATCTGCGGATTGATCGCGCGGCAGCGTTCGGCCATCGCCTCGACCTTGGATCGGCCGTACTGGCCGGCCAGTGCCGGCAGCTGGCGGTTGGTGTTGGACACGCACAGGTCGTCGGCATCGATCAGCGTCAGGTGGCCGATGCCGGTGCGGGCCAGTGCTTCCACCAGCCACGAGCCGACGCCGCCCATGCCGACGACGGCGACGCGGCAGGCGGACAGGCGGGCGATGGTTCCGACGCCATAAAGGCGGTCTACGCCGGCAAAGCGTTCGAGCCAGGCCGGGTCCAGGGTCGTGGTGGTCATTGCGACATTGTAAGGGCCCCAGGGCTGGGGCCGGCCGCGGACCGCATGGTATGGTTCGGCGCAACTTGCAAGGAGCATGGCAAATGAGCAACCCCCAGCCCAGCAGCGTCAAGCCAGGCAGCAATGCGACGAAGTACCTGTTCCTGTTCCTGATCGGCCTGGTCATCGGCGTGGTCGCGACGGTGATGGCACTACGTGCGATCGACGCCCGCAAGGATCATTTCCACGACAGCGTGATGCACGTCCAGCAGTGGCACCTGGGCCAGCTCAAGCAGAAGGCCGAACAGAACCGTTGCGCGGCAACCGACGTGCTGCCCCACTTCAAGGCGCTGCGGGTGATGGCCGACGACCTCGAGCCCGCGTTCCCCGACCTGGCCGACGACAAGCGCTTCGGCGAGCACGCCAGTCGCATGCGCGCCAAGCTCGATGCCGCACTCGCCAGTCCGCCGCTCAACTGCGCTGGCGTTGGCACGGTGAACACCGAGATCGGCGAAGCCTGCAAGGCCTGCCACCAGGATTTCCGCAGCTGATTCCTGCCGGCGACCGGTGGCGGCGTCGTCACGCCGTCACCAGCAAGCTGGATGCATCCCCAACAGACACAGCACTGACTGGCCAGGATTGATGGCCTGTTCACCTCGCGGCCGCTAGCGTCGATGCGTGGCGTGTCGCCGTAGTGCGGCCAACGCCACTCCATCCTTACAGGAGTCGCGCATGAGTTCCCAGAATCTCCGCCTGCTTGGTGTTGCCGCCGCGGCCATGGTCGCGCTTGCGGGCTGTGCAACGTCTCCTTCTTCCGGCTACAGCACCGCGCCGGCGCCGTCCTATGGCGGCAGCACCAGCACCAGCAACTGCTACGACTGCGGCACGGTCACCCGGATCGAACAGGTCTCCGCCGGCAGCACCGCCCCCAGCGCCACCGGCGCCGTCCTGGGCGGTATCGTCGGCGCCGTCGCCGGCCATGAAATCTCCGCCCATACCGGTGGCAGCAAGGGCAACCAGAATATCGCTGCCGCCGCCGGTGCGGTCGGTGGTGCGGTCGCCGGCAACGCAATCCAGAAGAACACCGGCAGCGCGGCCTATAACGTATATGTGCGTTTGAATGACGGTCGCACCACCGTGGTCACGCAGAAGGACCTCGACGGCATTCGCGAAGGCTCGTATGTCCGCGTGAATAACGGACGCGCCTGGGCGCAGTAACTAATCCCCGCAGGAATGGGAGCGTTACCAGCGATGGCGGGAATGTTTTGTAACTTCGCCATAAAGAAAAAACCCGGCCAAGGCCGGGTTTTTTCCTTTCCGGGCGCCGCAGGCGGCGCGCCAGTGACTGCAGTCGTGGCCGCGGATCAGAGCGGCTGGACGGCGTCGGCCTGCAGGCCCTTCTGGCCCTGGACGACGGTGAAGGAGACCTTCTGGCCTTCCTTCAGGCTCTTGAAGCCCTGCGACTGGATGGCGCGGAAGTGCACGAACACGTCCTCGCCATTTTCACGGCTGATGAAGCCGAAGCCCTTGGCATCGTTGAACCACTTGACGGTACCGGTTTCACGGTTCGACATGTTTACTTGCTCCTTGGAACGTTTGGTTGATAACGCCGCGTTAGGCTGCGTGCTGGTTGCAAGGAGGAAGCGAGGTGCAACGATGTAGCGGATCGATGGATCAACCGCATCGGGCCACGATTCACGGTGACCCTGGCAAACACAGCGCCCGCAAAGTACCCCGGGCCGGGTGAAAATGCAATCTGGGCAAAGTCATGCTCCGACAGGGGGTAATTAGTATGGAATTGCAGGGCATTTACTACGTATTGGCGGGGATTTTGATGCTGGTCGGGATTGCCGGGACGGTATTGCCGGCCCTGCCCGGCCTGCCCCTGGTATTCGCCGGCATGCTGCTGGCGGCATGGGCCGGGGATTTCCGCGAGGTCGGCTGGGTACCGCTGGTGATCCTGGGCCTGCTGACCGTGCTGTCCCTGGGCATCGACCTGCTGGCCACCTCGATCGGCGCCAAGCGCGTCGGCGCGAGCCGGCTTGCCGTCATCGGCGCGGTACTGGGTACCTTTGCCGGGCTCTTCTTCGGGCCGGTCGGACTGTTCGCCGGGCCGTTCGTCGGCGCCCTTGGTGGCGAGCTGATCCATGGCCGCGAGGTGCGCCAGGCCGCCAAGGTCGGCTTCGGCACGTGGCTGGGGATTGTCTTCGGCGTGGTGCTCAAGCTTGGCCTTGCCTTCGCCATGCTCGGCCTGTTCGCCTTCGCCTGGTTCTTCTGATGGCAGCAGGTCACGGCGGCGCGCAGCAGGAATCATTGCAGTGCCCTGCCGACAACTGCCCGGACAACTTTCGTTAACGACCGTGGCATCGCGCCGATGCCACACTTCCTTCCAGCGACATTCAACGCATCGAGCCCCCCGCATGCCGCCAATCCGAAACCCGCACCTTCGCCTGCCCCGTCCGCTCCGGTCGTCGCCATGGTTGTTGCTTGCCGCCGCGCCGCTGCTGGCGCAGGCGCAGGTGCCGGCCACTCCGGCCACGCCAGAGGCCTGCGTATCCATCAATGCCGACGCCGATCGACTCGCCTGCTACGACGCGGTCCATGGCCGCAAGGCACGCGACACCCGCGGTGCCGACATCGCCGCCAAGGAAGCCAAGGCCATCCAGAAGAACCTGGAGATCGGCGAGGAGGTCGCGCCCGAAGCAACGCCTGACGCGACGCCCGAGGTGGTCGCCGCGGAGCCCGCGCGCGGCGGTGGTGACCTTTACCCCATGGAAGACCCGCTGCACAGCGCCGTGGCAAATGCCGGCAAGGGTTCGCTGCTGGACAGCCGCTGGGAGCTGGCCCGTGACTCCAAGCTGGGCATCTTCAACTTCCGCGCCTACAAGCCGGTGTACCTGCTGCCGGCGTTCTGGAGCAGCGACGCCAACGAGACCCCGCATTCGCCCAATCCCAACAACACCGTGCCGGGCCCGATTCCGGTCGACGCGCTGGAAGCCAAGTTCCAGCTGAGCTTCAAGACCAAGGCCTGGGAAAACATCTTCGGCGACAACGGCGACCTCTGGCTGGCCTACACCCAGTCCTCGCACTGGCAGGTCTACAGCGCCGAGACGTCGCGTCCGTTCCGCGAGACCAACTACGAGCCGGAGGTCATGCTGACCTTCCGCAACAACTACCAGATCGGCGGCTGGAACGGCCGCCTGGCCGGGATCGGGATCAACCACCAGTCCAATGGCCGCGCCGATCCGTTGTCGCGCAGCTGGAACCGCGTGGTCGGCATGATCGGCCTGGACCGCGACAACTGGGCGCTGACCCTCCGTCCGTGGTGGCGCGTGCCGGAAAGCGCGAACGACGACAACAACTCCGACATCGAGGATTTCGTCGGTCGCGGCGACGCCACCCTGGTGTACGTGCACGGCGGCCACCAGTTCTCGGTGATGGGACGCCACTCGCTGCGCGGCGGCGACCGCTCGCATGGCGCGGTGCAGCTCGACTGGGGGTTTCCGATCAACAACAGCCTGCGCGGCCACATCCAGGTGTTCGATGGCTATGGCGAAAGCCTGATCGACTACAACCATCGCGCGACTTACATCGGCCTGGGCATCTCGCTGCTGGAGTGGTACTGACCTGACGCTTGCCGGTCGCAGACCATGCGACCGGCCCTTGCGATCATGGCGTCCAACTTCCGCAGGAGTTTCAATGGCAGGAGACGTCACCGTGAAAATGCGCCGCATCCTTTCGCTCGATGGCGGCGGCATCCGGGGCCTGGTCAGTTGCGTCTGGCTGGCCGGTGTCGAAGATGCCCTCGCCCAGGCCGGGAAATCCGGCGGGCTGCTTCGCAACTTCGACCTGATTGCCGGCAGTTCGACCGGCGCGCTGATCGCCTGCGGGCTCGCCATCGGCCTGCCGCCGCAGCAACTGGCCGAGCTCTATCGACACCAGGCGCAGCTGATTTTTCCAGGCATGGCGCAGCGGTTGTGGTCGCGGGCGGGACGGACCTTCACCCAGGGCATTTCGGCACCGCGCTACGACGGCAAGGGCCTGGAAAAGGTCCTGAAAAAGGTCTTCGGCACGACCACCCTGGGCCAGGCGAAGAAGCCGCTATTGGTCACCAGCTACGACACGATTTCGCGAACACCCATCGTGTTCAAGAGCTTCAAGGCCGAACACGCGGACCTGCCGATGTGGTCGGTGTGCCGGGCTTCCACCGCGGCGCCGACCTATTTCCCGGCGCATCCGATGGTGGTCGAAGGGCGCAAGCGGGCCATGATCGATGGCGGCGTGGTCGCCAACAACCCGACCGCGTGCGCGATCGCCGAAGCCCTGCGCAAGGATGCCCGCGTCGACAGTGCGCAGGACCTGGTGGTGCTGTCGGTGGGCAGCGGCGAGCGCAACCGTCCGATCGACCTGAAGTCAGCGCAGGAATGGGGAGCCCTGGAGTGGGCCATTCCCATCATCGACGTGCTGTTCGATGGCAACACCGATGCGGTCGATTACATCGCCCAGCACCTGGTCGGCGATGGCTACTTCCGCCTGCAGGCGGAACTGCTGACCGGACTGGATGACCTCGATGACGTCAGCGCGACCAATGTCGCGGCGCTGGAGGCAATGGCGCAGGCGTACCTGATGCAGGTCGAGACGCGCAAGAAGCTGGTGGCGCTGGTTGGGCGGCTGTAACCGTCATCCCGGCGAAAGCCGGGATCCATGTTGCTGTTGCGTCAAAAGCGAAATGGGTCCCGGCTTTCGCCGGGACGACGGGGAACTTACTCCACCACCACCGGGATCTTGCCGATCTTCGCCTGCCATTCGCGCGGGCCGGTCTTGTGCACCGACTCACCGGTGGAATCGACCGCGACCGTCACCGGCATGTCCTGCACTTCGAACTCGTAGATCGCTTCCATGCCCAGGTCGGCGAAGCCGACCACGCGCGCGGCCTTGATCGCCTTCGACACCAGGTAGGCGGCGCCGCCGACGGCCATCAGGTAGGCCGAGCCGTGCTTGCGGATCGCCTCGATCGCGGCCGGGCCACGCTCTGCCTTGCCGACCATGCCCAGCAGGCCGGTCTGGCTGAGCACCTGCTCGGTGAACTTGTCCATGCGCGTGGCCGTGGTCGGGCCGGCCGGGCCGACGACTTCATCGCGCACCGGATCGACCGGGCCGACGTAGTAGATGAAGCGGCCCTTGAGGTCGACGGGCAGCGGTTCGCCCTTGTTGAGCATGTCGACCATGCGCTTGTGCGCGGCATCGCGACCGGTCAGCAGCTTGCCGTTGAGCAGCAGCACTTCGCCCGGCTTCCAGCTGGCGACGTCTTCGCGGGTCAGCGTGTCGAGATTGACGCGACGGCCCTTGGACGAGTCGTAGGTCAGCTGCGGCCAGTCGGCCAGCGACGGCGGATCAAGCATCACCGGGCCGCTGCCATCGAGGGTGAAATGAGCGTGGCGAGTGGCCGCGCAATTGGGGATCAGCGCCACCGGCAGGTTGGCGGCGTGGGTCGGGTAATCCTTGACCTTGATGTCGAGCACCGTGGTCAGGCCACCCAGGCCCTGCGCGCCGATGCCGAGCGCGTTGACCTTCTCGAACAACTCCAGGCGCAGCTCCTCGGCGCGATTGGAGGCACCGCGCTGCTGCAGCTCGGTGATGTCGATCGGCTCCATCAGCGCTTCCTTGGCCAGCAGCATCGCCTTCTCGGCGGTGCCGCCGATGCCGATGCCGAGCATGCCCGGCGGGCACCAGCCGGCGCCCATCGTCGGCACCGTCTTGAGCACCCAGTCGACGATTGAGTCGGACGGGTTGAGCATCGCGAACTTCGACTTGGCTTCCGAACCGCCGCCCTTGGCGGCAACGATCACGTCGACCGTATTGCCCGGCACCACCTTGACGTTGACCACGCCCGGCGTGTTGTCCTTCGTGTTGGTGCGCTTGCCCGCCGGGTCGGCGAGCACCGAGGCGCGCAGCTTGTTGTCCGGGTGGTTGTAGGCGCGGCGCACGCCCTCGTGGACCATGTCCTCCACGCCCATGGTGGCGTCGTCCCAGCGCACGTTCATGCCGATCTCGAGGAACACGGTAACGATGCCGGTGTCCTGGCAGATCGGGCGGTGGCCTTCGGCGCACATGCGCGAGTTGATCAGGATCTGGGCGATGGCATCGCGCGCGGCCGGCGACTGCTCGCGCTCGTAGGCGGCGGCGAGGTTCTTGATGTAGTCGACCGGGTGGTAGTAGCTGATGTACTGCAGGGCATCGGCAACCGACTGGATCAGGTCTTCCTGGCGAATGGCTGCGGGCGTGGTCGAGCTGGACTTCGGGCTTGCGGCGTTGCTCACGGCGGGCTTCGAGGCTGGCGATGGGGCCGATATTTTAGCCCTTAACTGACTGCGGGTCCGGTGCATTTGGGGTGGATCCGAGGCCAATCCGGGGGCCATGGCGGCCTTCACATTTCACGCACAGCCCACATGGAACGTTACAGAAACTGAACATCTACGCGGCCGGCCCCGCCTGCCGCCAGCCTGAGGGGGTTCCCATGTCGTCTTCGCAACGCCGTAGCGGGGCTGTCGGCCGCCTGCTGATGCCCGCCGTCCTCCTTTCGGCCGCCTCGTTCCCCGCCGCGGCCATCGAGCCCCTGGACACTTTCAACGTCCGCATCGCCGGCTACATCAGCAAGTTCGATACCGAGCTGCGCGCCGACGGCGAGACCCTGCGCGGCACCAACGTGGACCTCAAGCGCGACCTCGGCCTCGATGGCGACAGCACGATCGGCCTGATCTCCGCCTCGTGGCGGCCACTGGAGAACCACGAGTTCGGCATCGCCTACTACCAGGACAGCTTCAACTCCTCGCGCACCCTCAACCGCGACATCACCTTTGACGGCGCGGTGTACCCGGCCAGCGCCACGGTGCGCAGCGAGTACAACCTCGATGCCTACGAGCTCAACTACAACTGGTGGGTCGCCAACAACGAGACCTGGGCGCTGGGACCGCGCCTTGGACTGGTCTGGTACAAGGTCGAGCTCGACCTTGGCCTGGAGCTGGATGCGAATGGCAACCAGGGCGGCGCGGAGTTCGATCGCCAGGTTTCCGCCGACGTTCCTGCCCCATCGATCGGCGCGAGCTGGCGCTGGGTCCCGGCCGACGACTGGCGCATCTATGCCGAAGCCGGCTACTTCACCGCGAAGATCAACGACATCGATGCCGACGTGACGTTCGCGCGCGGCGGCGTCGAGTGGTTCCCGTGGGAGAGCTTCGGCTTCATGCTCGACTACACCTTCAACAACATCGACGCCGACGCCGAAGCCAGCCGCTTCGATGGCCGGCTCGAGTTCCAGGACAGCGGCATCCGACTGGGCGGCGTGTATCGCTTCTGAGCGTGAAGATCGCCACGTTCAACGTCAACGGCATCAACACACGCCTTGAATCGTTGCTGGCCTGGTTGCGCAAGGAAGCGCCCGACGTGGCCTGCCTGCAGGAACTCAAGGCCGCGCACGAGCAGTTCCCGCGCAAGGCCCTCGCCGACGCCGGTTACGGCGCGATCTGGCATGGCCAGAAGGCGTGGAACGGGGTCGCCATCCTCGCCCGCGGCAGCGACCCGGTCGAGGTCCGGCGAGGTTTGCCCGGCGACCCGGACGACAGCCAGAGCCGCTACATCGAAGCCGCGGTTCAAGGCATCGTGGTCGCTTGCCTGTACCTGCCCAACGGCAACCCGCAGCCGGGACCGAAGTTCGACTACAAGCTGGCGTGGTTCGACCGCCTGATCAAGCGCGCGAAGCAACTGTATGCAAGCGGGCAACCGGTCGTGCTCGCCGGCGACTTCAACGTCGTGCCGACCGATGAGGACATCTACGACCCCAAGTCGTGGCGCAAGGACGCGCTGCTGCAGCCGCAATCGCGCGAGCGATACCAGAAACTGCTCGCGCAGGGCTGGACCGACTCGCTGCGCGAGCTGTTCGGCGAGGAGCGCGTGTACACGTTCTGGGACTACTTCCGCCAGCATTGGCAGCGTGATGCCGGCCTGCGCATCGACCATCTGCTGCTCAATGCCGAGCTGGCGCCGCGGTTGAGCGAAGCCGGCGTCGATCGCTGGGTGCGCGACCTGGAGCGGGCCAGCGACCATGCGCCGACATGGATCGTGCTCGATCCGGATTGATGGCACGCAGGCATTGACGTCGGTCGTCGCCCAAGTGCCCTATCCTGCGACTCCATGCCAGCCACTTCGACCGCACCCGCCAAGCCGAGCCTGCGCGAACGATTCGACGCGCTGCGCAACCTGCCGCCGTTCCTGCGCCAGATCTGGGCGACCAGCCCCGGGCTGACGCTGACCACGCTCGGCCTGCGCGTGGTGCGCGCGTTCCTGCCCATTGCCACGCTCTACGTCGGCAAGCTGATCATCGACGAGGCCGTGCGGCTGGTGGCAGCCGGCAGTGGCTTCGACTCGATCGGCGATGCCTGGCGCAGCGGCCAGCTCGACACGCTGTCGTCGCTGCTTCTGCTCGAGTTCGCCCTGGCGATCGGATCGGACCTGCTCGGCCGGTTGATCAGCTACGGGGATTCGCTGCTGTCGGAGCTGTTCACCAACGTCACCAGCGTGCGGCTGATGGAGCACGCCGCGACGCTCGACCTGGAGGACTTCGAGGATCCCGACCTGCAGGACAAGCTCGATCGCGCGCGCCGCCAGACGATGGGGCGGATGAACCTGATGAGCCAGCTGTTCGGCCAGGTGCAGGATGCGATCACGGTGATCAGCTTCGCTGCCGGGCTGCTGGTCTACGCGCCGTGGCTGATCGTGCTGCTGGCCGTGGCGCTGGTGCCTTCGTTCGTCGGCGAGGCGCACTTCAACGCGCTGGGCTATTCGCTCAACTTCGCCTGGACGCCCGAGCGCCGCCAGCTCGAGTACGTCCGGCAGATGGGTGCCAGCGTGGAAACGGCGAAGGAGGTGAAGATCTTCAACCTCCACCGTTACCTGATCGCCAAATACCGCGAACTGGCCGATGGATTCTTCCGCGCCAACCGCGCCCTCGCCCGCCGCCGCGCCGCCTGGGGCGCGCTGCTGGCCGCACTGGGCACGATGGGCTATTACGTCGCCTACGCCTACATCGCCTGGCGCACCGTGCGCGGCGATTTCAGCATCGGCGACCTGACCTTCCTCGCCGGCAGCTTCCGTCGCCTGCGGCAGTTGCTGGAGGGTTTGCTGATCGGCTTCTCGCAGGTGGCCGGACAGGCGCTGTACCTGGACGACCTGTTCTCGTTCTTCGAGATCAAGCCCGAGATCGTTTCGCCCGCGAACGCCTTGCCGGTGCCGCGACCGATCACGCGCGGCTTCGTCTTCGAGAACGTCGGCTTCCGCTATCCCGATGCGGACAAATGGGCGCTGCGTGGGCTCGACTTCGAACTGCGTGCCGGCGAAGTGCTGGCACTGGTTGGCGAGAACGGGGCCGGCAAGACCACGCTGGTCAAGTTGCTGGCGCGGCTGTACGACCCGGACGAAGGCCGCATCACGCTCGATGGCCGCGACCTGCGCGACTACGACCTGGACGACCTGCGTGGCAACGTCGGCGTGATCTTCCAGGACTTCGTGCGCTACCACCTCACCGCCGGCGAGAACATCGGCGTCGGCCAGATCGATGCGATGGCCGACGGTGCGCGCATTCGCGAGGCCGCGCGTCGTGCGGCGGCCGACGAGGTGATCGAAAGCCTGCCCAACGGCTACGACCAGCTGATCGGGCGGCGCTTCAAGACCGGCGTCGACCTCTCCGGCGGGCAGTGGCAGAAGATCGCCATAGCCCGTGCCTACATGCGCGATGCGCAGGTGATGATCCTCGACGAACCGACCGCGGCGCTGGATGCGCGCAGCGAGTTCGAAGTGTTCAAGCGCTTCAAGGAACTCTCGCACGGCAAGACCGCGGTGCTGATCTCTCACCGCTTCAGCAGCGTGCGCATGGCCGACCGCATCCTGGTGCTGGCGCAGGGC
>Ga0209025_1005242_pt1 | contig 10683 bp, 12 predicted proteins | sample AraplaMF_Col_mLB_FD_184256 | JGI IMG/M metagenome (GOLD analysis project Ga0209025, IMG submission 184256) | Arabidopsis root microbial communities from the University of North Carolina, USA - plate scrape MF_Col_mLB (SPAdes) (version 2) | ecosystem: Host-associated > Plants > Roots > Endosphere...
TAGGTCCATTGTTGTTATTATTCCCGTTATCCAAATCCACATAGGATATATTGCAATCGACATTGCTATTAATGCCTTGTACACTTCCGGTATCTGTGTATTGCCAAATATCACATTCCATTCCTGCACCTCTTGGATTATAACGTGCAACCCACAATAAAGTATCTTGTAAGCGTGAAACGTTTAGACTATTTTGAAAGAAATATAGATTGCTGTAAACGCCGGTATTTGTATATCCTGCATTTTTCAATTCTGTTAAAAATGCATTCACAGCATCTGTTAATGTATCAGGATCTAAATTTGCATCATTAACCTCTATATCGACAAATACAGGTGCAGTTAATGTTACGCTCCGTAAATTTTTAATGAAGAAAGCAGCCTCTTGTTTTGCATCATTAACAGAGATTGCCCGAAAAAAGTGATAAGCTCCTGTAAGAATGCCAACACTATTTGCACCATTGATATTGTATTGAAAGGTTGGATCAACAAAATTGGTGCCTTGCTCAGAACCTTCTGTTACTTTTGCAATCATAAAGTTTACTTGATTTGGATCATTCTTTACTTCATTCCAATCAATATTTCCCTCATGGTGACTCACATCAATTCCAAATGACATGATATAACACTCCTAATTCGTTATACTACTTTATATTCTCAATCTATTAAATTGTTAATGGATGTGTATGGATACTTATACCATTTCTACTATTTTGGGTGATATTACAGTCTATCAATTAAGTCTTCTAAATACATTGAATTCCAATAATGAGACGTTATGTTAACCTTATATGAATACGATATACATAGTGTTATTTAAAAATCCCATCTGATAGAATGGAAGTAATAGGAAAAAGAAGGCGGGGTTATAATGATAGAAATTTTAATACTAATAGTATTACTTTTCATGTTATATGAACTAATTAAAACAAAAAATGAACTAAAATTTTTTAGAAATGATATTAAACGATTATTAGAAAAGGAAGATAAAAATATATAAAATTATTTCCGCTAACGAATTCTACGTCAACTAGTACCTTTTGGGGACTAGTTGTTTTTTGTTTTGATCTTCTTTTGGTCTTCCATTGCTTTTTGTTTGGAGTGCTGGCTCGTCGTGTGGGGGCGAGACCCCACGGTTTGAAACGTAGCGATATAATGAATAAGGGCAAGTCTGGGACGAATGATCTAGCGGTTCGGCTCGTATACTTGCTAGTCCAAGTCGAGAACCATTGTATTGCTTTTTGTCCTTCGGCTTGGCGAGAAAAACAAACGAGCCGAAAAAAGTTTTGCCAGGATGGAGCGAAGCGAAAAGGGTGGAGATTTTTGAGCGTTCTTTGCTCAAAAATACTACCTGTTCCTTGCGGAACTTTTAGCTTTATATAGAGAGTGAGAGTAAATTAACCTCATTTGGTTATAAAAATGTTGTTATATCAAGGATTTATAGGTATTTTCGTAGTTATCAAATTAGGTAACATTAGTTATCAAATTAGGTAACTACGAAAACATAAAAAATAACCCTTAAAAAAGGGCTATTGGAAATTTTTTTAATAAAGGTTTGGATTTTATAAATAATGCTTTTAAAGTAACTTCAATATTGTCACGTTCACCAGAGAACATAATGTTAGGATTAATAAAAATTGCGTTAGTACGTACGTTATTACCTTCAATTTCTTGACCTACTGCTTTTACTACAATACCTTTTTCTTGTAATTGCTTTAATACTCGACTAACCTTAGGTTTACTCGTTCCAAGACGTTCAGCAATCTGCGTTTGTGTCATAGGAACTGCACTTCTAGAATGAATATCATCAACTATACAATTACTCTTAAATTGTAAAAATCGTTGAATACGCATTAAAAATAGTATTTCTTCATCAGTAAAATATCCTGTCTCCAAAGCATAGTTCCAATTATCTTGAATCAATTGAACAAACCTCACTTTCGATTGAGGACTTTTTTTAGTGCCTATGTAAAGCTCTTTACCAGTAGCTTTAGCCATAATTTCCATAGCTTTTTCTAATTCAGCTTTTGAAACCTCATTATGATCTTGCTTAAATTGTTCATTTTCAATTTCTAAATCTCTTTTTCTAGCATTTCTTTCAGCTTGTCCAAAATCTACAACTTTTGTCATAAAATAATTCTCTCCCTTAGTGGAAGGAATCAACTTTTATATGTTAGAATGTATATAGAATATATATTGGTTGATTCCAACCTTATTATGAAAAACCGCCTGCCGACCAAAGCATGGGCGGTTTTTCTCGTTTATTACATCTTTCTTTATAATAACATGAAATACGTTACTAAAGGTTTCCATCTACTAAAAGTCAATTCTCTTTTCCACCATTATCACGTCTATCTTTTCATATCAAACCCTCTCTGCTTATTCATTTCCCTCTTATGTTCCTGCTCAAAGTGATTATTAACTTCCCTGCCAACCAATTCATTTTTAACAAGCTCTCTAAGCGTCTGAAATTGCTCTTTTAAAGCTATTTTCGTTTGTTGGTATAAAACTCTTATATTTGTTTGTAAATCCTTTATATGAGCTTTTAAAGACCCTATTTCCTTATGTAATACACCAACTTCTTTTTTTAACTGACCTTTTTCTTGTTTTAATATCCTATTCTCTTCCATCCAACCTTCTGCAGTCATTTTTAAACTTTGATACTCTTTCACAAAATCTGTTTTTCTCAAACGCTCATAATCCTTTTTGATAGTAACCGCTGCATTCACTTGTTTTGTTAATTCTTGATATTGTTCTAGTGATAACACATAATTTCCAGTCTTTTTCTTCGTGACTTCAGCTTTCCCAAACGTTTTATTATTCTGTACGTCTGTTATTACTTCTTTACGCAAAAATGGAATTTTAATAGGTTCATTTGGCACTTGATCCGTAGCACTATCTAATTCTTTTTGCATTTGTTCTACTCTTTTTTCTAACTCTATATGACGCTGACCAATTAGCTGCAGTTTTTCACTTTCACTCTCTACTTGTTGCTTTACTATTTCTAACTCTTTGTACTTATCAATAACATCACTTTCTAAATCCTTTTTCGCTACTTCTAATTCATTTGTTTTTTCTTCAACATTTTTTAAATAATGGTCAATCATTTGTAACTCTGTTTCTTTTTCTTGTACCTGGTTTTCAATAGTTGACTTCGCCTCTGCATATTCCTTGTATTGACGAACTTTCATATACTTATGAGAACCTACATTAGCACGTTCAAAATTCGGAATGTGTTCTTTCGCTAATTGCTCAATATAGGCCGTTTCTAATTCTCTCCAATGTGCAATTAACTTTCTTCCCGTTCCTTCGACACCTTGTTGCTGCAAGGCTCTATCCATTCCGACACGCCTCGTTAATCCTCGACTACTTTCGAAATTCGGTACATAGTTAATATGTAAATGTGGATTTGCTTCATCATCATGTAAAACCATGTTATAAACTGCTAGATTAGGATTTCGCTCTTGAAAGGCCCCAGCATACTGTTTTAACGCTTCCTTCTTGGCTTCCCTATACTTTGGGTCGTCTTTACCTTCCCCAATCGCTACAACTAATTCTCGTTGCTCATGCGTCTTTGTATCTTTTCTTATCTTGTCATAGTAATCCTTAATTTTGCGGTCATTCCGTTTTTGCTTTTCATTGTACTTGTCCACTGCTTCTTGAAAGACATCCTCGTATACACTTCGAATGTCTTTTTTTATAAAGTAAATATTCTGGTCTAGCCTCGATGGATCGATGCCAGGATTTCCATGAATGTTTTCCCTGTTATTATGGCTCAATGAACTTTGGTAAGACTGGTTAAATGAAATAGAGAACAACATAAAGTGCACCCACTTCCCCCTAGAATAATTGATACCATAAGTCTAGCAAAGCGACGAAATGGAGTCAATTAAAGTAACCCTATACGTATTTTGACACTTCGTATCAAAATAGATAGGGGTCTGCGACGCTCTTCGGCTACGCCAAGCCATGCTAAGCATGGCAAAAACCTCGGACTTTGTCCGAACCTACAAGGGGAAGTCTTCCCCTTGACCCCATCAATCGAACTCCCCAACCCCTCAATCCTTGAGGGGCTCCCTCGCCGGTTGGCAGGCCAAAACAATGGATGTTTTGGTTCTGCAAGAGGGTTGCATAGTGAGTATGTCAACTCCTTATCCTCCCGCTCCCTTTCGGGTTCGGTCCGGTACCTTTGACAAACATGATATAAAACTATTTTTAATATCATCATATTTTACCAAATTTTTACACCATAAAAGTTTTATAACCATATTCCTTTATTTTTAGTTATAATTTATTTACAATATTTATCTTAACGTATATTTACTATATTTTAATATTACCATTTCCGAAAGAGAGGACTGAAAAAATGAAAAAAAAATACAAATTTATTATTGGTGTAGGAATAATTATATTTTTAATTCTGTTATACAGATTCCTATACAGCACACCTATACTTGCTATTCGAACGACGATTTTTTTGAATTTTCATCCAATACAAGCATTCACTGGAGATATTCATCCAATGAAAGATGTTAATAATAAAATTATAAAAAGTGCTGATGGAAAAGTTTTTTATAGCTTTCCTGGTTGGGAAAGTCAAACAGGTTATGTATGCTCTGCTGCTGTGAAAAAAGTTAATTCTTTATATAAAGTTACTTTTACTAATCCTTGAAAATAGGATTATATTTTTTAATTTACATTTACATAATATTCAGAAATATGATAAAATAAGAAAATACAAAATAAGGAAAAAATGAAAAAAAAGGGGAGTAATATTTCATGCAAACCAAAAAGTTTTTACTTAGTTTCGGTCTTATTTCCACTTTAACATTAGGAACATTAAACACAACATATGCACAAGAACAAACTAATAATTCAGAAAAAATTGAGTATCAAAAGAAAAAACAGATGGCTGAAGATACAAAATATGATAATTTTACACTTGGACAAGCTGAACAAATGTTATTTGATTATTTCAAGCGTCACAACCTTTCTTATGAAATAGGAACTTCTGAATTAAGAAAATATTTATTTGAACAATTAATGTATAAAAATGATACAGAATTAAAGAAAGAACCTAATTATGAGCTTATTCTTGATTATGCAGCAAGTTATTTAAATGAAAGTGAAGGCTTTGAATTACAACAAATAAATAAACAACAAATTTCAAATTATTCTTCAATAGATTCTCAAAAAATAAACTCATCAAAATTCAATATGAATCATGTTAAGAATAAAAAAATAAAACAAATTAAAGAAGAAAATAAAGTAACAGATAAACAAATAAATAAATCATTAACAACTCCTAAATATGTTATTCCAAGTGAAGGTGGTTTTAGTGTTAATACAGCGGTTAGTTACGCTAAAAGGAATGCCTATACTAAAGAAAATGATAAATACGGTTATTATAACGGAGATGGTGATTGTACAAACTTTGTTTCACAAGTCATTGAAGCCGGAGGTAAATCTATAAATAGACCGTATCATGTAAATGCAAATACTCCTAATATTTGGGATACGACATCATATTGGTACAATGGTATTTGGATTACACACCCTAACGGTCCTAAATTTAGAAAAGCAACTACGAGTTGGATCAGAGTTTCTCATTTTTATGAATACTGGTCTCAAAGAGTACGTACCTTTGAAACTTATAGTCCAATGACAATTGGAAGAGGTTCAAAAACAGGTGATGTAATACAATATAAAAGGTCACGTACAGGACAAATGTGGCATACTACTTTTGTTACAGGCAAAGCTTCTGATGGTGAAACTTATATAACTCAACACAGTGATCCTAAATTAAATCAACCAATTGTTTTACCAAACGATTCATCATATTATATATTAAAATTTAGTGAATTATAAAATATTTAATTACATAAAATCAAGCAATTACAAAATAAAAACACAGAGATTTACTATCTCTGTGTTTTTATTTTGTAATCCATTTATCGGATACCACCAACCAAAATTGAAGTTTTTTATAGATTAATCCTTTTTTTTGGTGTGAGTGCTGGCTGAAGGAGGACTAACCTCCAAAAACTTAACATAACTGATTGTTTTTATTATAAAATATGAAAGTAAACTTTTGTATATTTGTTTACATTCATATCCTTGATTTTATTGGATTTATCGCAAATCAATCGTTTTCTCCGAAATCACTAACAAAAGTATACATTCAAAACATGACAAATAAAGAGATTAAGATACCTGCAAACAAAAAAGAAAAAGCTAGATCCAGACTAGCTTTTTTACATAATCAGTGTTAGCGAAACTTATTATTAAAGTATTTTATCTAGTTTTCTACCCAAATTTTATAAATAAAAGACTGCGGAGCAATATAATCCCAATCAGTATGAATTTTAAAACTAGGATTATATAATGTATTAGCTCTTACTAATTCATAGACCAACGCATATGCGATCTTCTCATCAGTAGTTTTGTATCCTTCATATAGGTTGCCAATTTCATTGTATACCACGCTACATGCCCATTCCTGTGCTTCACGTAGTGTTTCAAAGCTCATTCCATCCTCATACCAACGAATATTCATATACAGACCTCCTAAAGTAAAACTTAATTAAAGTTTACATAACACCACTTATCAGCAGTCCATGTATCTAGAAACCTAGAAAAGTCCCTTCAGAAGATCGGAAGGGGCTTTTCATTCACATAATCAATGTTATCTCTAGTTCTTACCAGTGATATTAATATAAAACAATACTCAACCATTAGTTAATACCTAGGTTGATAAAACACAACCAACACTATCGTGCTTATTTCTAAAATTTCATTTATATTTTCATTAGAGGAGGAGAGTAAAATGGAGTTAGGAAGTAAGTTAAAAAAACTACGTAAAGAACATAATTATTCTCAAAATCAGTTAGCCGATAAATTGAACGTTACTGCTCAAGCTGTTTCCAAATGGGAAAATGATAAATGCGCTCCGGATATTATTAATCTTGTTCAACTAAGCGATTTATACAATGTTAGTTTAGATTATTTAATTAAATCGGATAAAGAACTGCAAAATCACCTTTCTTTAGAAAATAACCGTTTAAAAGTAATGAAATATTTTATATTATGCATTTCTTTAATTGTTATTTTTGTTCTTTTTATTTTAATAAAATCTCAATTTTTCATGTTTGGACATGGCCTCGGAACTTGGATTCTTATTGTATGTCTTTTAGGCTTTTCAGTTTCTATTTTTTTCAGTTTATATTGTTACATAATTAAAAAAAAATATTTTATATCTCTTTGGATAGCTTTCTTAATGCTAAGCTGTATAGTATGTTTAACCTCATTTTATGACTATATCATGAAGGTAATATTCTCCTAGTATTTAAATAGCAAATGAAATAAATTAATTCTCATATGTATCTAAAAATCTAGAAAAGTTTCTTCGGAAAATCTGAAGAAACTTTTTTTTCACATAATCAATTAATTAGTCTTTAAACAAACCAAAAAAACCTTTCCGTTTTTGTTTCTGATTTTGTTTCTGTATATCTCTAATGTTTTCAAGCAATAACTGATCTCGTTTCTCTAACTTTTTCTCTATAAAGACTTCTAATTCACTATTTTTCCCCTCTACTTCAGTTAGTTTTCTCTCAGTATTAGCTAAGTACTCTTTTGTAGTAACTAATTCATTGGTAATCTCTTGTAATTTTTGAACTAATGCTTGATTAAATTGATTTTGTAATTGCTGATTTTCCAATACTTCATCCAATTTTTTTTCTAATTCCGATTTTTCTTCTTTTGAAACAAGCGAATCAAGTTCTCCATTCTTCCATGCTCGAACTTGATCGTAAGACCATTTTTGTACATGTATTTTTTCTTTTATAGCTTTTAATTCTTCAATATTTTCCTTAGAATACCTGCGATGTCCTCCCTGACTTCGCTCGGTTTGTATATTAAATTCATTTGACCATACTTTTAATAAATCGGGAGTTACCCCTAAACTATCCGCAACAATTTTCGGTGTATACATTTCCGATTTTAGTTCCAATTTTAATTCCTCCTCCAAAAAACGGAATAAGTTTTCCCTCGCATAAACGCGATTAAATCAATATTTTAATCAAAATCGGAATTCACTTACAATTGATTTCACAACCGATTTTAAAAACGAATTGATTTCGAAATACATATCGATTTTAACACCGATACTCATTACTTCTCGATAATAACATCAAAATCTTTTTTCTCTATATAAGATTTTATACAAAAAAAGAGTAGCGAGGATCCCTAAGATCCCCGCTACATCAACAATGTATAAAATCGTGTATAGAAAAATAAAACAAGGACAAGAGGGAATCCCCTTTAAAACAAGAATTCCACCTTGTCCTTGCTACCGATAATGTGGCGTTATGTTAACCAAGCATGTATACGATATTCATCCGAATTTGCACAAGATTGTCCTTGCTAATGATACAATTAGGATAACGGAGGGATATTATGAGTTATATCGAATTTTATGGAATACCGTTTCTTATAATCGGTACTGGAATATTCGTAATTATCAAGGCTGATTCACCAAAAATCAAAGCTAAAAATCTGTCATTCGTAATGATCTGTTTAGGGATAAATATACTCGCAATTCCAATGGATTTATTTATAAGTATGATGGCAACAGTTTCTCCATATAGTACTGAACTTGATTTTTGGATAGGAATTTTTTTTACTCAGGGAATACCGCTCTTCATACTACTTGTAGCTTTGATAAAGTGGTTTATCCGCAAGGGCAAAGAAAAAATCGACACATAGAATTTTAAAATGACTTCCACTAACGATAATTATGTAAATGAGCCGTCCATATGGACGGCTCATTGTATTTCTTGCTTAGCGTGGGTTTTTTCCAAAATGCTAGTGGTGCCCCTAGTAGAGGTTGTCCACTATTTAACAATCGGAACATGCAGAAAGTAATTGATAATCGATATAGCTAGGGTCATAGTAAATGAATTGGTTTCCGCCTAAGTTTAGCCATTCATTTTGTTCGTAAAATACTTTATAAGCTTCGTTATGATGTAATGTTCGAATCACATTGCCACTCATAGAAGGTTGATCTCGTAAATTTACATTATCGCCTGTAATTGTAGCAATCCCTATATAGTTACAGTAACAAATATAACTAGGATCATAAAAAACAAATTCATTCCCACCTAAGTTTAACCATCCATTTTGTTCGTAAAATACTTTATAGGATTCGTTACGATGCAATGTTCCAATGACATTGCCACTCATAGAAGATTGATCTCGTAAATTTACATTATCACCTGCGATAGTAGCAATTCCTATATAGGAGCTATTAGGTCCATTGTTGTTATTATTCCCGTTATCCAAATCCACATAGGATATATTGCAATCGACATTGCTATTAATGCCTTGTACACTTCCGGTATCTGTGTATTGCCAAATATCACATTCCATTCCTGCGCCTCTTGGATTATAACGTGCAACCCACAATAAAGTATCTTGTAAGCGTGAAACGTTTAGACTATTTTGAAAGAAATATAGATTGCTGTAAACGCCGGTATTTGTATACCCTGCATTTTTCAATTCTGTTAAAAATGCATTCACAGCATCTGTTAATGTATCCGGATCTAAATTTGCATCATTAACTTCTACATCGACAAATACAGGTGCAGTTAATGTTACGCTCTGTAAATTTTTAATGAAGAAAGCAGCCTCTTGTCTTGCATCATTAACAGAGATTGCCCGAAAAAAGTGATAAGCTCCTGTAAGGATGCCAACACTATTTGCACCATTGATATTGTATTGAAAGGTTGGATCGACAAAATTGGTGCCTTGCTCAGAACCTTCTGTCACTTTTGCAATCATAAAGTTTACTTGATTTGGATCATTCTTTACTTCATTCCAATCAATATTTCCCTCATGGTGACTCACATCAATTCCAAATGACATGATATAACACTCCTAATTCGTTTATTTAATTTTTTGAGGTACTATACTACTTTATATTCTCAGTCTATTAAATTGTTAATGGATGTGTATGGGTACTTATACCATTTCTGCTATTTTGGGTGATATTACAGTCTATCAAGGGGGAGCACCACATCGCCATCAAGCTAAGATCTTAAAGTATCCCCCAAACGGAAATTTTTTGTTTTTTATAGCACCGAAGTTCATTTTTATCATTTTTGGGAAGAATGTGTTTCTTAACTTGATAGCGATGTGGCACTACCTCTTCTATAAAGATAACCAAAATTTAGAAATCATATTTTTAGTAGAAAATAGCTATTCTAAATAGTGAATTCATAATTATAAGGAGGAATTTAATTATGACAGTAATTACTAAGCTTAAACAAACTATTTCTGGATTAAAAAGTGCTCAAGCATGTTTAGAAGGATTTGTTCTTGATACTGACAATCAACAAGCAAAACAACTGTATCAAAATGCAGCTCAGCAAGCGCAGACAATTATTGATTCTTTAGAACCACGTGTTCAGGAGATTCAACAAGATGAGCCTCAGTATAATCAATAAAACGCAGTAATCTTCAGATTTTTTGCAGAGATCTTATCATAGTTAGATTTATATATATGGGGTTCTGCCGTATGCCCATCAAGTTAAGAAATTGGTTGTTCCTCAAAACGAAAAAATTAAGCTAAATTCTCATAAATAACTGTAAAATAATAAAATTGTCGTTTTGGGGACACTTCAAAATACT
>Ga0209025_1005245_pt1 | contig 10677 bp, 9 predicted proteins | sample AraplaMF_Col_mLB_FD_184256 | JGI IMG/M metagenome (GOLD analysis project Ga0209025, IMG submission 184256) | Arabidopsis root microbial communities from the University of North Carolina, USA - plate scrape MF_Col_mLB (SPAdes) (version 2) | ecosystem: Host-associated > Plants > Roots > Endosphere ...
TATGGGTATTAATTTAGGAGCTCTTTTATCTCCTTTTATTATAGGGACACTTGGTCAAAAGTATAACTTCCACCTAGGTTTTGGTGTTGCTGCAATTGGTATGCTATTGGGCTTAATTATTTTTGTTCTTACAAAAAAGAAAAACCTTGGTTTAGCAGGAACACAAGTACCAAATCCTTTAACAGACATTGAAAGAAAAAAAGTTATTACACAATTTAGTATTGGTACAATAGCTATAGTACTATTTTGTATTTTAACGATACCAACAGGTATTTTAACTATTAATCGATTCACTTTATTAGTAAGTATTTTAGGTATTCTCATTCCAACTGGTTACTTTATTTTTATGTATCGTAGCCCGAAAACTACAAAAACTGAAAAGTCTCGTTTAATTGCTTACATACCATTATTTATTGCTGCAACAATGTTTTGGGCCATTCAAGAACAAGGAGCTATCATTTTAGCTTCATATGCTGATCAGCGTACTCAATTAAAATTGGCTGGGCTTGAACTGCAATCTTCATGGTTTCAATCATTAAACCCTATTTATATCGTTTTGTTAGCACCAGTATTTGCTTGGTTATGGGTAAAGCTTAATTCACGTCAACCAAGTACGGCTAATAAATTTGCTATTGGTTTATTATTTGCTGGTTTATCTTTCTTAGTTATGATTATCCCTGCATATATCCATGGTACAGAATCCCTTGTAAGTCCTATGTGGTTAGCGATTAGCTTCCTATTAGTAGTAATCGGGGAACTTTGTTTATCACCTGTAGGTCTATCAATTACAACCAAATTAGCACCAGCTGCCTTCTCTGCTCAAACAATGAGTCTATGGTTCTTAACTAGTGCAGCTGCACAAGCTATAAATGCTCAAATAGTTCGATTATATAATCCTGAAACAGAAATTATTTATTTCGGTGCGATTGGTGGCCTTTCAATCATTTTAAGTGTAATTTTATATTTTATGGCTCCAAAGATTCAAGTTTTAATGAAAGGCATAAAATAAAAAAACTGTGCTAAAAACTTGTTATAATTCAGGTTTTTATGCACAGTTTTTTGAATAGTTATTTATTTTTTCTATAAAAATAATTTAATAAGGATTATTTATATGTTTCTAATTTGCTAACTGATTATCGTTATTGCAAATTAAAATAATAAATTATGAAAACAAAAAGAAAATGATGGGTAATATTCATTAATATAACTTAATCTATATATATGTAAAATTGCATTTAAAATTTTCTATATCAATGTTATAATAAAGTAAATCAAGAAGCATCCAACATATTTTGATTAATCACTACATTTTCTTTTATTGTATGTCAACGTATAAAAAGGCACTTTTTAAAGTGTCTTTTTATACGTTATAAAGTCAATACATTAATTTCATACTTCTTCTTTATTTTCCTCAACATTAGTATCCTCTAAAACTCAAAGTATTGCTATTGGGTTTTTGAAATAGTCCCCCATACCCATCAAGCAAGGAATTAAAAATGATTCTATCTTAAGAACCGAAAATAGCTTTTAAAAATATAGTTAACCGTTTTATTTCGTTTTTCCTTGCACCCAAGTAGCAATATCATTTATAACATACTCAGGAATATTAGCTGGACTATAATATTCATCCGGTTTACTTAACTCCCCATTTCTAAAAAAATCAAATTTGATTATAATAACTAATTTTTTCGTTCTTCCATAAAATCTTCAATAATTATCGGTTTTTGGTGGGGAATGTGGCATTTGCCTATATGGTTTACTACAGGTTTTACAGGCATTAATTTAATCAAATATATTTTGTATTTTATGATTGCAATTATATCTACTACAATAATCATGACAACATTTTACAATTTAAATCGCAATCTAATTATACCGATTATCATCCACTTTTTCTTTAATTTTTTTATAGGAATAATAAATGGACAATTAATAGAATTAATTAAGTACAATGCAATTTTTTATTTAATAGTAGCGATTTTAATTATAGTTATAAATCCGAAGAAGATGTTATACGGAAACAAAAAACATGCCAATCAAGATCGTGAATTGAGTTAGAAATAGTTTTACATTTTTTTATCTATATTCTAAACAAGATTTGTAGACATAACATCTTATTTTCAGTAGCAATGGAAAAGGAGGAACCCTAATCTCACAAGGAATCCTCTTTTTGTTCTATAGATCTATGCATTATATATATTTCTATTATAGCGCGGTTTCAAACTTCTCATTTGTTACTGGATTAGTCAAAAAACTGTATAAAATTTTGCATACTCTTAGCGTGTTTTTTCCAAAATGAAGGCGGTCCCCCATGCCCGGCAACTTAAGAATTCAGAATTACCCCAACACGAAAAACGGGCTCAATTCCTATGGGCACCTAAAAAAAGATGAAATTTTCAATTTTGGACTGTCAAAATGTTAGCTTGATGTCGATGTGGAAACGCCTCAACAAACAAAACATCTAGAATTGACACCTTGAATTATTTTATCAAGATGTTACAATGTGAATTGTACGATGAACACATTTTACTTTCTTATTACCACACAGAAATTGTCCCCTAGCTCTTGCTAGGGCTTTTTCTGTGTACCGTATTAATTGCATCATGAGTATACACACGTTTTAAACTCACCTATTTACATAAAAAGAGTTACAAAAACTGAGTAAGTCAGAATTAACAAAAGTGGTAGCAGAAAAAGCAGAGCATACACAAAAGAATGTAGCTGCAAGAACACAAACTGTATTAGATACGTTAACAAACGTTCTAGCAAATAGAGAGAAAGTATAGATTCTTGGTTTTGGTACAGTTGAGGTATGTAAAAAATCTGCACGTATAGATAGAAGTAATTATATACAATTTTGAATTCTATTATTCTAAAAATTAATAGACAGTATATTATAAATGTACAATAGGAGAATATAACAATGATTCAGAAGATACAACATTATTTATATCATTTAAAAGCACCATGGTTTATACTAGTCATGACTTTTGCATCTTTCTTGTTACCAATTCTAACTAGCTTTCTACCGGGAAGTATACAAAAAAATCCTATTGAAGATGAAGATTTATCAGTTCAAATAGTCGATGGTATAGTCCTTGCACCCTTATTAGAAACAGCTCTATATCAAATGTTTGTATTTTGGATTTTAAGATTAATTCTCGGTATGGAAAAACACAATAAATCAATTATCTTTATTTCAGCTTGTATATTTGGATTGAGCCACAGTTTTGGCTATACTTATATGTTATATGCTGGAATTATGGGATGGGTATTTGCATACTCTTATTGGAATTATACACAGAAAAAAGAAAATGGACATACTAAAATTTCAGCATTTTGGATTGTATGGAGTATACATATCTTACATAATATTGTTGTCTTTTTAGCTAAAAATTTTTAATCTTGGATTGATGTGACGGTACCATTAGTACTGCCCTAATACGTTACAACTTTTTTATAAAACGTTGTAACGTCCTATGTTTTTGACCATTCTGTACAACGATAACTTTGGTTTACTGATTTCACTTGTAATCTGGTAGCCTAACCTCTGATACAATTTAATGGCAAGTTGGTTCTCTTTCTTTACCGTTAGAGAGCATTTGGCAAAGCCTTGCAGTGAAGCCTGTTCCTCGGCAAACTCAAGTAGTCTGGTACCTATCCCCAGTCCTCGACTTTCAGGCAATAAGGCGATTGTTCCGATGTGAAACTCGTCATCTTCTCCCTCCTTCAAGGTAATCATGGAATAAAGCATTTTGATATTCAGAATGTTATAAAAAACAAAATCCAACTTTCCGAATGAAAGCAGCTGTTTAAAAGTGGGCCAAGCAAGACGATTTAAAACGGGGATGGGATAGCAAGTAATCATCCCTAGAGTTTTCCCATCCATTTGAGCTTCATAAGCGTATTGATGACTAAAACGGTTGTTCCCCTGCCGCCATAACTTACAAAAAGTCCCTTCGACTGCGTTCTTCTCCTCAGATCCTGCAAGTGCAAACGCCATGTATTCCAATGCCATTACATTTAGCTGGGCGCCCACCATGGATTGATGAACAGCCTTTACAATAGAGATTTGATTCATTTCCCAGCCCTCCTTTTCGCTTTCTATATTATTGATGTTAATTATCATGGATTTGTATCAGTTCACTCCCTTCTTAACCCATCCTTAGATTTGAAACCATAATAAAATGTATTTAAAACAAGCTCTGCAGCAGATTTTTTAGCCACATTTCCTTCATGTACCTGTTCCCAGGTATGGAAAACTAGGGCATAAAGCGTATTCAAAATCCATTCGCTGCTAACCGTTTGCTGAAAGTAACCTCTTTGTTGTAACAACTCAATAACGCGTCGTATAGGTTCCCTCAGCTTCTCTTCAGCTTCACCTAATTCTTTGTTGTTAAATACAGATGCATCATGACCTAGAAAATAGATTTTGTCACCTAAAGGGATTAATGCTTCAATGAGTTCTGGAATATAGTTTTCGCTTCTTTCCTCATCCAGTGGGATCTGGTTTACGGTATCACTTACCAGTTGTATAGCCCGATGGCCCAAGAACAACATCAATTTCTCTCTGCTTTCGACGTAGCGATGGAGTGTAGCAATGCCAATTCCCGCATATTCCGCAATTTCATTCATCGAAGCAGTAGGATTTTCAACAAGCAATATAGTAGCCGAATCAAGAATTGCATTAAATCTCGCTTCCTTTAACGTTGATAAATCTTTCTTCATCGTCAATCTCTCCCTTTTTCTATATAAAGTCTTCATTTTTTGATAGATAAATATATCATTTGATATTATGATAAACAATCCCAAACAAAGTGTCCAGCTGCTGAATGTAGCTTTCCAAAAGAATTATATTACTGAAACTGATAGTACTTGAATGTTTCATTTTTAGCATTTCATTATTTAGATGACGATGAAGAAATTAATTTTTTTATGTAATACATACAAAAGCTAAAGGAAATGGTACGAGTCGCTTTCTTAGTAGAGAAAATGATCACATTAGCTAGGTTTTATAAGCTATTTTTCACGATGTTCCCTAGTGATATTTTAATTTTTTCACTAATATGGTTATCCTTCTTGCTAATTTTTTTAGCATTTTTTCATGAAGGATTAACAGTTACAGTAATTTTTCTACTTTTATAATGAAGGTAATTTCTGCATAAAGTTATCGGTTCACTTTAAAATTCACTTCCGGGTATTTGGTCATCAGCCTTTTAAGGGTTGAGCCGTCATCCTTCTGTTTTACATACTGGTCAAAAAATGCCAGGCTGAATTCATTTATAATGCGATGAACTTCCTTTGGATTTTCACCTGGGCTCTGTAACAGTGGGGAGAACAAATGTAAATCAGTGAAGCTTGTATGATCTGTATGAGGAATGACCATTGACATACCACCGCCAGCTAACCCACGCCCATATCGCTCCGTCACTTTATCGGGATCTGCTTCATCAGGCTCTACTGCACTCATGAGCAGAAATGGTTTTCCAATCCCACTTTCAGGTAAAATTTCCCCATACAAAGCGCCATCCATATTGATAGCTGCTTTGACACGAGAATCTTTTGCAAGTATTTGTGCTGCGGTAGCTCCACCGTAAGAGTGCCCAAACATTCCAATTCTTGAGGTATCAAGCCTTCCTGTAAAGAAGCCGGTCTCATCGTTTTGGTTAAGTTTCTCTATCTGATTAAGCACAAAGGTGACATCTTCCTCCCATAATTTTATGTGGCTATCCCCTGCGTCATCAGTTAAATTGAAGGGCTGTACGTAAGCAACTCGACCATCTGGAAAGACGGTAGCTGCAGTATCAAAGGTATGATCGATACTTAGAACAATATAGCCTTGACTAGCCAACTCCTCAATTTCAAACGTGTTTTGATTACGAAAACCATTAAAACCATGAGAGAAAAGTAATATAGGATAATGATTCTCTGAGTCTGAGAGTTGTAAATCCATAAACGAGTGAGATTTTACCAATTCCAAGTGGCTGAATGCAAATGCAGGAATGGATAATGTTTTTTCCAATCCCTTGGAGAGCTCATTTATGTTACGATTATAAGGTTCTTGGTCCCCCTTGCTTTTTTCAGCTGCAGGATACCAAATTTGCACCATCAGTTCGCGTCGATCTGTTGGATTTTTCGAATATGGTTCATTTCTTTGATGATCAACCCAATGATATAGCTTCGTACCGACCCTATGTGGGCCAGTTGGTTCTTGAAATGAAAATACTGGCATAAGTAAAGGTAGTGCAACTGCTACAGACAAATAGATGTACAATAACAAAGTTTTAACTATGAATATACCCCGGCTTCTAAAGCCCTTTTTCCGCCCAGCTAATAAATAGCATAAAATCAAGATAACTGGGGATACATATGCCGGAATCATCTGCCATCTAAAACCTTCTACCAATATCTGAACTGTAACCATTACAACAGCAACCAAAGTAGCTAATTTAGACCACTTTTTCGTTTCTCTGCCTACTAACAGTATCCAACTTAATAGACTAAAATTCACAACTATCAAAACGATTTCCCAGAAATTCATTGGCCTATCTCCTTTGAATGCATTTTACTTTTAATTAAAGAGGTAATTTTTAATTTGAGCAAAAACAGATGAAACGCCTATATAGTTACACCAATTATCCTTAATAATCGTTTTATATACTCCTTTCTTCAAATTAAAAACTTAAAACGCCCAGCTACCTTTACGGAAAATTGGCTCTACAGTTCCATCTGGTAAAATACCATCGATGTCCATCTCACTGTTGCCAATCATAAAGTCCTCATGTATTACTGAAATATTTGCACCTAACGTTTCGAGTTTATCGTTTTCTAAATCCCTTCCATCCTCTAAGCAAGTTGGATAAGCTTTACCAATCGCTAAATGGTTCGATGCATTTTCATCAAACAATGTATTAAAATATAAAATCCCCGATGCTGAAATTGGCGATTCATGTGGTACAAGTGCTATCTCACCTAAATAGCAAGCGCCTTCATCCACATTAATAAGCTCCTGTAATAAATCATGTCCTCTCTGTGCTTCAGTTTTAATAATTTTCCTTCTTCAAATGTCAGTTTAAAGCCGTCGATAATATTCCCTTGGTAAACTAATGGTTTTGTATTGCTTACATAGCCATTTACACCTTGTTTCATCGGTAACGTATAAACCTCTTCCGTCGGCATATTAGCCATAAAGATAGTATCATCTGGGGTTTTACCACCTCCAGTAATCCATTTATGCTCTGGTGCTAATGCAATTGTTAAATCAGTACCTGGTGCTGTATAGTGAAGCTTCGCATATTTTTTATTGTTCAGTAGGACCGCACGAGATTCTAAATTTGCTACATGTTCACGCCATTTTTCAACAGCATTGCCTTCACCGATACGAACAACTTTAAAAATAGCCTCCCATAATGCTGGTACTTGCTCCTCAGCTGCTAAATTCGGGAACACCTTGGATGCCCACTTTGATGAAGGAACTGCTACCATCGACCAAGCTATTAAATCCTTCATTACGGCGTTGCGATTGTTTTCTAGAGCAGCTCCTGATACCTTTTGATAGGTAGCTAGACGATCAGCTGAAATACCTGCAAATTTATCAGGGTCTGTAGCATCTATTATTAATAGTGCGCCTTTACGTTCGATTAGCTCATCATTCATTTTGACTATCCATTCTGGGAAACGATTAAATTCTTCATCTGAGGCATGATCAAAGTAAGCACGATCTATTTTCTCATCCGAAAAATTAACATGAACACGACCTGCCCCAGCCTTATAGGCCTCTTTTACAACCAAACGGACGAAATCCAATGCATCCACTGATGTATTGACTAATAAATATTGCCCTGGTTGAATATTGACACCAATTTTCACCGTAAGTTCTGCATATGCTTGTAATTTTTCTTCAAAAGTCATATTATTTACCTCGCTTTTATCCAATAATTTTGAATTCCCCTTACTAGCTTGCCTTCATACCATACTTTGTGAATAGGTTTTTCAGGATTTTCTCTTGTCTATTTTTACGTTTTTCATCAAGACACGATAACAACTAATGGATTTTTTCAATTCATTAGTTATCTCTTAAAATTAATTTAGTTACTAGACGAGAAAATATTTCAATGAGTTTCGATGTTTTTACCAAATAATCCAATTCAAGGGTTTCAAGCACTACTTAAATTTATAGCGTTCTTTATTGTATAAGCTCACTCATTTCTTCCCAATCTTTTCAATGCTGCTGCACCTAAAGGCTTTCCAGCAATTTGGCGTTTAACAATCTCAATCACACCTTTCTTTGTATAAAGTCATTTTTGATAGATAAATCTATCATTTAATACAAATATAAATCATTTAAAATGAATTTTCAAGCAATTAAATATATTTTTTCAATTTTTTGGTAGCATTCTATATTAAAACTGGATTCTAACAAAGGCAGCGATAACGGTAAGATCTTTATGCATAAATGGATAACAAATTACTGCTAAATATTAACGAGCCGATGTACTCTTAACTGGGTAAAAATCCGCTTTTTTGTTTCAAAATTTGCTTAGCATATATTTTCGTTAAAATGTGGCGGTACCTCACCATCATCGCATGCCCATCAACTTAAGCATTTTATAACACCCCAAAACGAAAAAACGGTCTTCTTTCTATTGGTTAATGAGGAAAAGTGGAAAAAAGTTATTTAAAAAACGCAAGCCTCTTTTGATTAGAAGTTTGCGTTTTCTAACATATACTTTATTTTTTCTCTTCACGAGCTAAACCGATTACAATAGCTTTTCCATCAACATCTTTTAATAACACTTTAAAATGATTCACATTATCAAAAGTAGTAACATCAAACGTTTTCACTTTAATTGTTTTCCCATTATCCCCAGCACTTGAGTACCTCTTCAACGTTGACTTATATGTTTTCCCTCTTTCATCCATAAGAATTACACTATCAATTGTTTTTTTCTAACGTTTTATTTCTTCATCATCTCCAGAAGAATCACGTTCAAATGTGATATTCGTACCTGTTGGTAGTACTTCAACAGACACTATTTTTACAGACTCAGGTTGTTGTTTAGGAACAAAATATTTGAAAAAGAATGGGATGGACATCGCAATCCGCACGGCAACTACTAACGGGACATCAGGCGTAGTCTCACGAGAAAACGTGCGAAGCTGATGTGTAGAAACGTTTGTTCCTTGGAAAAACACGTCTTTTCCTGTTTTGTCATATAACTGCTGAAAGATTGTGTCCTTACTCCCTGTCCATTTTTCAATTATCGCACCTATCCACTCAGTGAAGAAATCCCCTTTATAAATGCCAAAACCATCAAAAAATAGACGAATGTTATCTTGAATAAACAAAAAATCATGATCTTTTAATGCTTTAAAATTCATATCTTTGTGGATTTTTACGACATCTGCGAATGGAATGGAAAGACTAAAAGTAATGCAGTAATCGCTCTTGCAGAAGTCCCCCAAATCGTTGTATTTCTGGCAAAATCTCTTCATCGTTTAGTGCGCGGATGGCACCGATAAAAGCGACCCCTTTTACCCCGCCTCCTTCAAATACTAAATTACGAAATGGATATGTAATTATATACCAGTAGAGAGATTTTAGATCTGTTATAGTATCAGAAGTATATTTAAATATATTCCAAATGATATTAAGAACGTTTCATGCTACGCGATACGTATGGCGAATTTATCTTTATTTAATGGATGAATTGTTTGACAGAGAGGCAATTTGCTTAGAATGTTAATGTAGGATAGGAAATAGGAAACGGAGCGTATCTTTGGGTGCTCTTACCCTAAGTATACCTGAGTCTATTTGTTTCCTAGCCCGAAAGAGATAAATAGTTTTATTCCCATTCATGAAATAGTACAATGTATGCACAATTACATATCTAATTAATTACTTTTAGTGTTATATTTTAATAGCGATGAATGCTATTATTTCATAAGTTGTCAACAAGCGTTATGTATGAGAAAAAGGAAGGGGCCAAATTAGCACCTTCCTTTTTCTACTAATTAACTAAATTACTCTCTGGTAAAAATTTAAAAAGTGATGCAAATAAGTTGCATCACTTTTTTAGATAAATAGGGGAAGTAACTCTTACGATTCAATGAGTCTTTTTTCCTGCCTTTGAAAAGTTCGTTTAGGCTTCAATGCCCTTATTCAATGATATTTCAGCAGTTTCTTTATTTTTCATATTTAATATTTTGTTCCTTAGCCATGAATATACTTAGAAAACCTCTAAAAACTATTTGATAATCTTTTAGAATCTAACTTTCTTATAATACTCTTTGCTATTTCTTCAATATTTTCATTTAGAAAGAAATGATTACCTTCAAAAGAATGAAGAGTACACGTTTTACTTGTATATTGCTCCCATTTTATTACTTGATCATATGTAGTAAATTCATCATTTTCCCCATTAAATATAAGAAAATCAATATCACATGGTTGTATATTATTGTCATGAATATATGTCTCGACAATTTTAAAATCTGCTCTTAGAATTGGGAGAAAAATCTCCATTAATTCTTCTGATTGAAGTACCCCGGATGGTGTACCTCCCATTGCAATAACTTCTCTTTTAAATTGCTCATTAGAAAGATTATGTCGGATATTTTTTATTTTACTATTTGGATGATTTCTACCGGACAAAACAAGAAATTCAGGCGATACGT
>Ga0209025_1005247_pt1 | contig 10674 bp, 11 predicted proteins | sample AraplaMF_Col_mLB_FD_184256 | JGI IMG/M metagenome (GOLD analysis project Ga0209025, IMG submission 184256) | Arabidopsis root microbial communities from the University of North Carolina, USA - plate scrape MF_Col_mLB (SPAdes) (version 2) | ecosystem: Host-associated > Plants > Roots > Endosphere...
CCAGTAAGATCTTTAGCAGAAGCCCTTCATGCCAAAGTCCATTGGGATGCAGCGAGGCAACAAATCCATATCTCGAAAAAATAAGAACAGATGTTCCTAAAATGTGCTATAATGGTCTAACCAAGACGAACAAGGAGGGACCTCGATTGGAACCAATGATTATCCCTACGTTACAGGAATTGGACCGTAAACGAACGCAAGCCGCCGTCGATGATGCGCTGGAGAAGTATCGATTTTTCAAGACGATTACCTTCGAAGTTAGGGAGAGCAGTATAACGGCCTCATACCAAGAGCGCCTTCATGGATCGACGAATCAGACGAGTGATAAGACGTCGAATATTGCGATTTATAATGTGGACGAGCCGGAGAAGCGTAAACTATATTGTGAACGGATCGAGCAGATCATTGAACATTTGCCGCAGCGAGAGAAGCTGCTCATGACGGAGATGACGAAGAAGGATCGAGTCTATAACTATGTAGTGTACAATCAGATATTCGATCCTCCGATTAGTGAATATACGTTCTACAAGCTCAAATGGGAAGCGACGAAGAAGCTTGCCTATGCACTCAACATTCAGGTTTCCAAAGGAAGTTAGGACGAGCGAACAAGGTTGATTGGTGGCACGCTGGCGGCGTCCGCAGCGGATATTTCTGTGATGGACAGCCGCCTGAAGCGGGAGAACAAGCTAACTAACGATTTTCTTGATCACAAGGAAGCCCCGGGCTACCGCATTAAATTTACATACGTGCATTTCATCTCATAACGACTGACAATACTATTGAAGGGTAGCGACCATAGATGATAATCCCTTTAACTCTAGATATTATTGGTGATATATTCTGGTGATTACATTGATTTGGTGCTAATTTGGTGTTACTGTATTTGCATGAACTTCGCAATGATTGGAGCGATGGAATTGCCAGTATATAAAGATGAGAACGCTAAGAAGAATCCCTATTACTTCGTATTTTACTCTGGTAAGTTTGTGAACGGTAAGCGTGAAAGAATTAAGAAACGCGGCTTTAAGACGCAGAAAGAAGCTAAATTAGCAATGGCTGCGGCGATGACTGAGAATGAGAGTGGAGAGTATAAGAAGGGGAAGAATACGAAGTTTTCTGATTTCATTTCAACTTGGTTAGAGAATAAGCGCGACTTATCCAAAGGAACTCGTGAGTTGTATGATTCCTATCTAAGGACACATATTATCCCGTTAATCGGTGATTATTATTTGGAACGGATAACGGCTATGGATGTAGAAACCTTCATATCTGCATTACATGATCGAGGGCTAGCACAGAATAGTGTTAAACGTATATTCGCAGTATTCAATACTTCTATGAATTATGCTTACAAAATGGGTTTGATAAAAAAGAACGTGGCACTATCTGTAGTGAAGCCAAAGGCGCAACGTAAGGAATTAACCGTATGGAACACGGAACAAATAAATAGGTTTTTCGCATTATCTAAAGAGGAAAGCCGATATTCCATCACATTTTTCTTAGCCATTATGACGGGGATGCGCCAAGGTGAAATACTAGGATTACATTGGAATGATATCGATTTTGAGAACAAAGTGATTCACATACAACACACACTATCACATAAGGATAGGGAAATTAGTAGTACTTTGAAAACGCAGAAGAGTATCAGAGCCATCGCAATAACAGATGAAACGATTGCACGTTTAATTGAACATAGAGGTAAGATTGAGGTTGAAAAACAATGGGGTGGTCCTAATTACAATGATATGGGTTTGGTGGTATGTACATCGGAAGGCAATCCAGTCCCGCCAAGATCAATGTATAAAGTATGGGAACGTCTTATCAAAAAGTATGAGATGCCTTATATTACGTTCCATGATTTACGGCACACCCACGCTAGTATGTTACTTCAACAAAAGGTACATCCCAAAGTTGTGTCCGAGAGGTTAGGGCATTCATCGATTTCTATTACAATGGATACTTATTCGCACCTAATGCCGAATATACAAGCGGAATCTATAGAAGGATTGGATCGTGTTATTAAGGGGTAAACGAAGTGTTTTAAGAGCCGCTTATTAACGGCTCTTCCTATGCATATCTTCTTATCCTATTTTGCAGGCAAAATGATTTCAATCGTTGTTCCTTTCCCCATTTCTGATTGAATGCTCAAAATACCGTTATGATTTTGAATAATGCCTTTGCTAACCATTATTCCTAATCCAGTTCCCGACTCTTTTGTTGTGAAAAACGGTTGTCCTATTTTCTGTAATACTTCTCCCGGAATACCGCATCCATTGTCAACAAAACATATGGAAACTTCATTTATCAATTTTTTAACCTCAATGCGCAGTTCTCCCCCGTCAGGCATCGATTCAATGGCATTTTTCGTCATATTGATAAAAACTTGCTTAAGGGTATTATGGCAGCAATTAATTAGCGGCAAATCTGCTTCGAAAGTCATCTCAATTTCAACATTATGGAAATTCGCATGAGCCTCGAGAAGTTTAACAACATGATCCAGCAAATGCGAAACGTTTTTAAAACCGAAATTTTCTCTAACAGGTTTGGCCAATACCAATAATTCGCTGACAATTCCATTGATTCTATCTATTTCTGCCAACATGACTTCATAACGCGTTTTCTTTACAGAATCCTCGTTCTGAATCAGCTGAACGAATCCGCGCAGACTTGTTAAGGGATTCCTAATTTCATGAGCGATTCCTGCCGCTAACTGTCCAACCATTGATAGCTTTTCCGATTCTCTTATTTTCTCTTCCTTTATCTTTTGTTCCGTTATATCCACTAGTTGAGATATGAAATACTCTAAATTTCCTTTTTCGTCTCGTCCGACGGTGACACTTAGTAAACCCCATATCACTTCCCCGGATTTATGAAGGTATCTTTTCTCCAGTCGGTAACTGTCTATCTCACCGGCTATCGCTTTACTCTTTAACTCCAAATTTATCTCTAAATCCTCCGGATAAGATACAGCTTGGAAGGTGAGGTTGACTAATTCATTTTCACTATATCCAAGCATCTTGCAGATGGACTGATTCACTTTAATGAATTTTCCGTCTGGGGACACAAAGGCCATTCCAATAGGTGCATCATCAAAGGCTTTTATAAACAAATGTTGATCTTTCAATCCTTTTTTGAGCATATTCGTCTCCATATTACTATTACTCAGTAGTGGTTACTAATTTTTCCCATCATCATTATACACCTTAATAAGAAAACCATCTATCACTAAGATAAATTCATGTCCGTGTATCACACTTAGATTATTTGAAAAAGAAATTAGAAAGTGAAGCCGGGGATGATGGTGATGATAGCATAGATGAAAATGAGAAGTAACTTGGTATGGGGTTTTGAAGTCTTGTTCCCACCGCTAAATCTTATGAAAGGAACTGGATTTCAACAATGGTAGGAACTCCATACCCATCTCTCATCCAAGCGCATACGATTCTTGTTTACCCGATGATTATGAATAACCTGAGACGTAGCCTCAGGTTATTCATACACTTGTATATTTTAGAGCAATTTCTCGATATCTGCAGTCATGCTTGCAGGCGTCTGATAGGACTCATAACGACGTACAACTTGACCCTGTCGATCCACTAAAAACTTCGTGAAATTCCATTTCACATCATCGGTTGTTAATTCTTGAGGCATTCCTTGCTCGAACATTTCTTGAAATCTCGCACCGGCTGCATCGTCCTTATTAAACCCTTGGAAAGGCGCAGCTTGAATTAATGATTTGTATAGTGGATGTGCATCACTGCCTTTTACATCGGTCTTCGCGAATAGCGGGAAGCTGACACCGTAATTGATTTGACAGAAGGATTCTACTTCCGCATTATCTCCGGGTTCTTGACCTCCGAATTGGTTGCTCGGAAAACCTAGAATTTCCAAACCTTGAGCTTGATATTTCTTATAAAGAGCTTCCAGCCCTTCGTATTGCGAGGTAAACCCGCACATACTTGCAGTATTTACAATAATGAGCACTTTACCTTCATAGTCGGATGTATTGGTTGCTTGTCCCTGAATCGTCTCTAATGGGATATTGTAGATTGACATACTATTGTACCTCCTCGGTATATTGATTCAAAATATGCGTTAATTGGGTTAACTGATCTCGGAGTTTGACAATATCTTCTGGCGAAAGCCGAGTCCTATTGACGATTTGAAGTGGGATCGCACAAGCTTGCTGCTTCATCGCGATACCTTGTTCCGTCAGACGCACGATGACAACGCGCTCATCCTGTGCGTCTCGTTCCCGCCGAAGCAGCCCAGAGGCTTCAAGCCGCTTCAACAATGGCGTTAATGTTCCCGAATCCAGAAAGAGCTTCTGCCCTAGTGCTTTGACCGAGATTTCATCTTTCTCCCATAAAGCGAGCATCGTGATGTATTGAGTATACGTGAGTCCAAGACTTTCTAGTAGCGGACGATACAGCTTCGTCATTTCTTTCTCACAGGTATACAAAGCAAAGCAAAGTTGTTGATCTAATCGCAGATATTGATCTGATAACTGTTCCATAAACACCTCGATAATATTATTCTTGATATACCAAGCCATCTTGTATTGGGGGCCGATTGTAATACAAATTAGTTAAGTAGAATAGGGGGCTTGCTAACAAGCCCCCAAGAGAGTGGAATTTTTTAGATAGGCAGTCCATTTACGACCAGCTTCACTTCGATATTGCCGCGAGTTGCCCTGGAATATGGACAAATGCCATGCGCGGCTCTCACGAGCTCTTCCGCCTGGTCCCGCTCGACTCCGTCCACGTTCACGTGCAGTTGGGCGGCCAATTCGAATCCGCCGTCGACGGCTTTGCTGATGCTGACATGCGCGGTCACGTCCGTGCCGGAATGCTGCACTTTTTTCATCCGCGCCGCCAAATTCAGCGCGCTATCAAAACAAGCGGCGTACCCAGCCGCGAATAGCTGCTCTGGATTCGTACCCTCCTCGCCATTGCCGCCTAGCGCTTTAGGCATGCGTACATCAAGCTCCAATATTCCGTCGATCGAAGTGACCTTTCCATTGCGACCGCCATCGGCTGTTACAACCGCTGTATATAGTGCTTCCATGAATAATCTCTCCTTTAAAAGTTTTAAGTTGTGCACAATTTAACTTTGCAAAATCAATTTAACATCATTGCTCCCAGTCGTCAAGTAACAAAAAAGAGCAGTATTCTATTCCATTAACACTCTTCTACTCTTCTTGACAAGTATTCAACCAATTTATATAATTGACCCATCAATCGTTGATATATCAATTAATTAATAGCTAGGAGGAATAGTTTGAAAGATTCAGGGGATAATTTCATTATTGATAAAATTCAAAACTTCTATATACAACTTACCTCCAAATTCGGACACTGTACGGGTGTAAGCCCATCGAGATTTCGACTATTGCAAAAACTTTACCATGTCGATGAAATCAATCAAACTACTTTACAAAAAGAATTGCAAATCGATAGTGCTGCAATTACCAGGCATTTGAAGCAGCTTGAGAAGGATGGCATTGTCACACGGCGCATGAATCCGGATGACAATCGCTTCACCTTGGTGAGACTCAGCGACCTTGGACGACAGGAAATCGTTGCTTACCGAGAAGAAAAGATCCTTTTCATGACACAAATGCTACAAGGTTTTAGTGAGGAAGAACAGAAACTTTTCTCAAACATGATTGAACGCATGCAAGACAATATTAACCACATCAAGGGAGAGACTGAACTATGAATACTGCACTCATCAATAACGATTTTAATCAAATTGTAACCGAACGCCGTTCCATTAAAAAATACGATCCAAGTGTTAAAATCAGCCGTGAAGAAATGACGGAAATTCTTAGAAAGGCCACATTGGCTCCTTCTTCCGTCAATATGCAACCTTGGCGTTTCCTAATAATCGAAAGTCCCGAAGCCAAAGCTACCCTTGCCCCCCTTGCCAAGTTCAACCAAAGACAAGTAGAAACCTCTTCGGCGGTTATCGCCATCTTCGGGGATTTGAACAGCATCCACAATGCAGAGGAGATTTATGGCAAAGCCGTTGAGTTAGGGATTATGCCTCAGGATGTAAAAGAAAATCTATTGACGACTATATCCGCGTATTATGCCCAAATGACCCCAGAAGTAAACAAGCAAACTGTGCTCATTGATAGCGGACTTGTAACCATGCAACTGATGCTAGTTGCCCGTGCCCATGGATATGACACAAATGCAATCGGTGGATATGAAAAGGACAAGATTGCTGAAGCCTTCGGACTCGACTCAGAGCGCTACCTTCCAGTCATGCTGTTATCGATCGGCAAAGCTGCAGACAGCGGTCGTCCATCGGTTCGTTTGCCAATCGATCAGGTTGCAACTTGGAAGTAATACTAAAATCCATGCCTTACTTAGAGGAGATGTGTCAACCATGATTATTATACATGCCATTCTACACGTAAATCCGGCCAGAAACGACGATTTTAGACGGGAAGTCAAAACGTTGATTGCCGATTCTAGAGCCGAGGACGGCAATATTGCTTACAACCTGTATCAGGACACTGAAAAAGAATACATGTACACAATGGTGGAAATATGGAGAAGCCTAGACGCTGTTGCTTCACACAATCAGACCGATCATCTTAAAACCTTCGTGAGCCGAGCACGGGAATTTCTTGCCGCCCCATTGGAAATTAAGTCGTACAAAGGGGAGCCTCTGGAGGCTCCTACCCTTTAACTTTCCGAAGTTGTAATAGGTACAGAAAAACTCAAATAAACAAATAGGAGAGGATGATTCCGCATGCGGGATGCAAATCAATTGTTTGGACAAACCCTCGTCAAATCGCTAATCGGTGAACGCGGACATATTCGTATCGCCCGCGCTTTACCAGACATTAATGCCGAACTGGCTGGGCGCTTACATGAAGCCATGCCTTATAGCATCTATCAACTGTTGAGACATATGCATTACTGGCAGCAATTCATGCTAGAGCATTTGGAAGGACGTAAACCGCAGCTTCCAGCGAATGTCATGGAGAGTTGGCCTGAAGAGACAGGCCCACAAGATGAGGTGTCATGGCAAGCTGACATCAAGGTGTTTCTGGATGGGGTCGATAGGGCTGTCGCCATTGCAGAAACAGCACAGCTGGACGAACCGCTGCCACATTTTCCAAGTGAGACCAGAGCAGGACTGCTGCGCAATATTGCGTCCCACAACTCGTATCATCTGGGCGAAATTGTGCTGCTGCGCCGCTTCTACGGCGCCTGGCCGCCGCCTGGAGGGGGCTTCCCTGCGTAAACCGTATTAAGTTTGGCAGATCCCACATCTTTTGAAAAAATGCCCGTATTAGTCGTATTTCCGTCTGATCGGACATCACTTGACAAAATACAAAACCTGAAAGTCACAAATGCCATCGATGGATAGCTGTGATTGGTTGAACTGGCAGATTTCTGATAAGGAACACCATGTCATTTCATTTTTATGACCTAGGTGGGAACAAATACTCTGCGTGGCAAGAAAAATGAAAGCACGATGATTATACGAGAAATACCAAGCGAGTCTCAGGTGTTCAATCCTGAATTTGCTTGGCTATTTTTGCGTTTCTGTAGCTTTTGTATAATTACGCACGCTCAGAGTTAGTTCGGTGGAGGAAGGCGAAACCTTTACAATGAGAAACTCTGTGGTAGCCTGCTGGGCAGCCATGACCGAGAGCGCCCACGCAACCGAATTAACGGTGTTGCTCAGGCGCTCTTAAAGTTATATAACGTGGTTAGTTGGATTTCTTCTTGTGAGCTTTGTTCCGATCATTCATGATTAGCCAGATATGGGGCTCCCGCCGCGGCCGAGGGTGGTTCCTGGAAATTCATAAACCCTTTATCGAGCAATTGCAAAGAGGGGATGAAAGAAAATGCGATAATATAAGTAAAAACCGAAGGTAAGCAATTAGGCCAACCACATCAACATAGAATATACAAAAAAGTATAGGGTGGTGTCTATATGACGAGAGAACAATTGCCTGAAGTACTGAAAGTTAAGCATATAAAAGAGTTTCTAAGTGTCGGTAAAGATCAAGCATATGAGTTGGTGCATTCGGGGGTTTTCCGTTGTGTAAGGGTTGGAAAACGTATATTGATACCTCGAGAAGGGTTTTTAAATTGGTATGATGGAAAAAAAGTATAAGTAAGTCCGACAGAGGGCAGGTCAATCCTGCTCTTTTTTTTCGTAATAGCACCATAAATATTTAATAGTTATTTGGTGTTAATTATGGTGCTAGAAATGCAAGGATAGCAAAGGATATGAAAGGATGATAAACGTTACGAAATACCCGGAATACTAAGAAAAACGCTGATTTACCAGGGCTTTATTCGTATGATAAAGCATAAGGAAGGATTTGAGAAAATGTACAACCTTGACTATTGAAGGGTAGCGACCATAAAACGAAATTTTTGTTGACGAATCGCGAGCGCGAAGTATTCGAGCTGTTGGTACAAGATAAAACAACGAGAGATATCGCAGGTCAATTATTTATCAGTGAGAAAACGGTGCGTAATCACATTTCCAATGTAATGCAGAAACTCAATGTAAAGGGTCGTTCGCAAGCGGTTGTCGAGTTGATCAAGCTTGGGGAGCTAAAAATTTAGTTGAGCTTGCTATGCTCTAATTGGCCTTCTTTGCCTTTGTTCCTTGGGGAACAAGGGTAGGAAGGTTCTTTGATTTAGTCCCTTGGATAATCAATTCTCATAATATCCATAAAGGGAACTTTTATTGTCTCGCTTCCTTGTTCAACATGAACTTTACTGGTTCTTGAATCTAGATGGACAATCTGTCCACGGGCTTGTTCTTCCCATCCCCATACCGTAAGTAGTACCTCTGATTTTTCATGAAAAGCTTCAGTAATTTGATTTCCTAACTCCTCTAACACAAATTCATCACGTGTTGGACGTTTTGGGATTTTTGTTTTTGCCATTATGTTTGTCCTCCTGATACAGTTCTAATTAGAATAGGTATCAATTGTATCATATTAAAAGATAAATAAGAGCCCCTCGCAATTGCAAAGGGCTCCTTCGCGTGCAGACATAGACAGTTATACGGCGCTATCTATATCTAGCTCTCTAGTTCCGCCTCAAATCGCCATCTGTATATACTCATCCGGTTTAATCCCCTCATACCGGGTAAAAGCCCGCTTAAAGGAATATACATTCTCATAGCCGACGCGTTGCGCAATCGCGTCGATGCCGCATTTTTTCTCCCGCAGCAGTTCCTTGGCCATCTCCATCCGCAGACGACACAGATAATCGTAGAAGTTGATACCGGTGACTTCTTTGAAAATTTTCGAGACGTTCGAGCTCGACATCTGGTACATCTCCGCTAGCATCTTCAATGAGACGTCGGCGCTCGTATAGTTGTCATTGACGTATTGCAGCAGTTTGCTGCCCACTTCCATCGTGGACGAGGTGTTCGAATATCGGTTCCGCTCGCAGATCAGCGTACACACTTCATAGACATAGCTCCACATCGCGGCGGTGTTCCCCGCGTTTATCATGCTCGTGAATTGCTTGGCATAGATGCTCGTATCGAGATTGACCTCATGCAGTACGCGGAGCATCGTCTCCATCAACAAGGAGACAAGTCGAACAGTGCTGCTCTCCGACAGCTGCCGCCTTGCATTCTCGCTGCTGATCTCTTGCAGAATATGCATCGACGTATCCAAGTTGCCTACCTTGAGGTTATTGATCAGCTGAACCTCCCAATCGGTCGGATAGTAATAGTCGAGCTCATTCGGGACCGCCTCTTCCTGCATCGTACGAATATGGCCGCGCGAGAAGAGAAGGTACTGCAATTGCTCATGCGCAGCGTAATAGGATTTGCTGATGCCGACCAGACCTTGCTCCACCGGGCCGTGCAGGACGTCCAGATGGAATCCGCTGTTCTGCGCAATCTCCGCAGTAATCTCAGAGGCGATGCGTTCGATTAGCCCATCGGTGCCAAAAGGCTGTTCCGAAGATACGATCAGCGCTTTATCGGCGTTGGTGATCTCGAAGAGCTCATAGTCAAGCTGCACCTGCTTCATCACGTTCTCGACGACGAGCATGGTGATCATCTCGATTTTGCGGATTTCCCCAAAATCGGTCATCTCATCGATGGCATGCAAGCTGACGAGCATAGTACAGTATGACATATTCTCCGTATAGCGGATGCCGAATTTAGCGAGTCCGTTGATCTGCGGATCTTCTGGGAAGTACCCTTTGAGCAAGCGAAGGAACATATTCGATCTGGCAGCGCTCTCGAACGCAAGCATCGACTGTTGAAGCTCTTGATTCTCATGCAGCAAGCGATCGATCGACTTCTCAATATAGTTGTATTCCGAACTGGCTCCGGCACCAGGCTTGACATCTTCATACCGAACGCCATCCGAGAGTTTGTTCAACAGGGCGCGAAGCGGGCGATAGGTGATGCGAGTTAATATGAAGGCTGAGCAGGTGCCGACGGCGATCGATATTAGAATGGCTAACAGCGAGCTGAATAAATTATGGATCCATACCCCGCTGTTGTCCGTATACGTGACAGCATATTGCCAATCGCTAGATTTCGAGGGCAGCGCTAGGGTATAACCTTTCTCACGAGTACTTTGCTCGCCGGATGATTGCTGTATCTGTTGATAGATGCTCGCTTGATGCGTTGTAATCGATAGTTCCTTAAACTCGC
>Ga0209025_1005248_pt1 | contig 10674 bp, 7 predicted proteins | sample AraplaMF_Col_mLB_FD_184256 | JGI IMG/M metagenome (GOLD analysis project Ga0209025, IMG submission 184256) | Arabidopsis root microbial communities from the University of North Carolina, USA - plate scrape MF_Col_mLB (SPAdes) (version 2) | ecosystem: Host-associated > Plants > Roots > Endosphere ...
GTCCGTAAAAGTCAGCAATCTGCGCATCACCGCCGGCCCGGCGACCCTGGTCGACGGCGTCGACTTCGAGATCGAGCCGGGCAAGGTGCTGGCCCTGATCGGCGAATCCGGCTCGGGCAAGACCACCACCGCGCTCGCCCTGATGGGCTTCGCGCGCGACGGCTGCGAGATCGCCGGCAGCATCCGGGTGGGCGCCACCGACGTGCTGCACCTGCCGCCGGGCGAGCAGCGCCGGCTGCGCGGGCGCAACATCACGTATATCGCGCAAAGCGCCGCGGCCTCGTTCAACCCGTCGCGCACCATCATGGACCAGGTCGTCGAGCCGGCGCTGATCCACCGCCTGATGGACCGCAAGGCGGCCGAGCAGAAGGCGATCGCGCTGTACCGGGAGCTGGCGCTGCCCGATCCCGAGTCCATCGGCCAGCGCTATCCCCACCAGGTGTCCGGTGGGCAGCTGCAGCGCCTGATGGCGGCCATGGCGCTGATCACCGATCCCGACCTGGTGATCCTGGACGAGCCGACCACGGCACTGGACGTGACCACGCAGGTCGAAGTGCTGCGCGTGTTCCGCCGCGCGGTGCGCGAGCGCCGCACCACCGCGGTCTATGTGAGCCACGACCTGGCCGTGGTGGCCCAGGTGGCCGACCATATCCTGGTGCTGCGCGATGGCAAGATGCGCGAGCTGGGCGAGACCGACCAGATCCTGTACCAGCCGGCCGACGACTACACCCGCTGCCTGCTGGCCGCGGCGCGCCCGGCCGAGCGCCCCGGCGCGCCGGTGGACCCGGACAAGAGCCCGCTCCTGCTCGAGGTGCGCGACCTGTCGGCCGGCTACGGCCCGCTCGATGCGCACGGGCAGCCCGCGGCGAAGATCCTGGAGGGGGTCGACCTGAAGCTGTACCGGGGCCAGGCCATCGGCGTGATCGGCGAGTCGGGTTCCGGCAAGACCACGCTGGCGCGGGCCGTCGCCGGGCTGGTGGCGCCGTGCCGCGGCAGCATCGCCTTTAACGGCCGCCCGCTGAAGCCGACCGTGGCCGAGCGCAGCCGCGACGAGCTGCGCCGCATCCAGATCGTGTTCCAGATGGCCGATACCGCGCTCAATCCCGCGCGCACCATCCAGGAGATCCTGGCCCGCCCGCTGCAGTTCTACCACGGCCTGCGCGGCGAAGCGCTGCGCGCGCGGATCCGCCAGCTGCTGGACCTGGTGCGGCTGCCGGCGGGCGTGGCGCAGCGCACGCCGGGCGGCCTCTCCGGCGGGCAGAAGCAGCGGGTGAACCTGGCCCGCGCGCTTGCCGCCGATCCCGAGCTGATCCTGTGCGACGAGATCACCTCGGCGCTGGACACCGTGGTCGGCGCCGCCATCCTCGACCTGATGGCCGAGCTGCGCAGGGAACTGGGGGTCTCGTACCTCTTCATCAGCCACGACCTGCACACCGTGCGTGCAATCTGCGACGAGATCGTGGTGATGCAGCACGGCCGCAAGCTGACCCAGGTGGCGCACGCGGACTATGACCGGGGGCCGCATCATCCTTACTACGCCCTGCTGGCGCGCTCGGTCCCCGAGTTGCGCCGCGGCTGGATCGATGAAGTCGACGTGCATGGAAAACAAGCCAAGCCCGCTGGCGTTGCCAGCACTGCAATCTAATACCGTTATCAAGGAGATTATTCAATGCCTCTTCCCCTCCAGAAACAGAGCCTGCTTCCCGGTGGCAACTATGTCGGCGGCGAATGGTGTAGCGCCGCGGACCACCGCACGCTGGACGTGGCGGATCCAGCCACGGATGAGGTCTTCGCATCCGTACCGGATAGCGGCGCGGCCGATGCCCGGCTTGCCGTCGACGTTGCCCATGCGGCGTTCCCCGCCTGGCGCAAGACTCCGGCCAAGCAACGCGCTCAGATCATCAAGCGCTGGAATGACCTGATCGTCAGCCACCTCGAAGACCTTGGCAGCCTGATCTCGCGGGAGCAGGGCAAGCCCCTGGCGGAGGGCAAAGGCGAGGTCCTGTACGCCGCCAGCTATGTCGAATGGTTTGCCGAAGAGGCCACGCGCGCGGACGGCGACGTGATTGCCGCACCGGTTCCCGGTCGTCGCATGCTGGCACTACGTGAACCGGTTGGAGTCATCGCCGCTATCACCCCCTGGAATTTCCCGGCTGCGATGATCGCGCGCAAGATCGCGCCAGCGCTGGCGGCAGGATGCACGGTGGTCTGCAAGCCGGCCGAGGATACGCCGCTGACCTCCCTGGCGCTGGTCCGGCTCGCCGAGGAGGCGGGCGTGCCGCCGGGGGTCCTGAATATCGTGACCGCCTCGCGTGAGCGGGCCGCCGAGGTCGTCAACGTCTGGCTGGACGATCCCCGGGTGCGCAAGATCACGTTTACGGGCTCGACGCCTGTCGGCAAGCACCTTGCGCGCCGCTCCGCCGATACGCTCAAGAAGCTGTCGCTTGAACTCGGTGGCAATGCGCCGTTCATCGTGTTTGATGATGCCGATCTCGACGCCGCCGTCGAGGGCCTGATGGCTGCCAAGTTCCGCAACGGCGGGCAGACCTGCGTTTGCCCGAACCGGATCTATGTCCAGGACAAGGTGCATGACGCCTTCGTCGACAAGCTCGCAGCCCGCGTCGGCGCATTGGTGGTCGGGCCGGCCACCAACCCTGCGGCGCAGATCGGTCCCATGATCAATGCACGTGCCGTTGAGAAGATCGAGCGGCACGTGCAGGACGCTGTCAGCCGCGGCGCCCGCGTTGTCGTGGGCGGAAAACGCATCCGCAACGCGGAATGCCCGGGTCCCAACTACTATGCCCCGACTGTTTTGGTGGATGCCGATGCCTCCATGCAGTGCTCTTATGAAGAGACCTTCGGTCCGGTTGCACCGGTGACGCGCTTCAGTACCGAGGCCGACGTGATTGCGGCAGCCAATTCGACGCCGTTCGGGCTGGCGGCGTATTTTTACTCGAATGACGTGCGGCGGATCTGGCGCCTTGCCGATGCGCTCGAGTCAGGCATTGTCGGGATCAACGAAGGGGCGCTGGCAGCGGAAGCTGCGCCATTCGGCGGGGTGAAAGACTCGGGCTACGGGCGCGAGGGTTCTCGCCATGGCATGGAAGAGTACATGCACATCAAGTACGTGTGCCAGGGCCAGCTTGACTGAGCAACTGCTTCTGCCGTTTGGGCGGCCGGCGCGAGCCGGCCGTTTTGCATTGGGGTATTGGCAAGAGGGCGATTTGCCGTGCTGAAGAGAAACAGAGATCTTGCGCACCGGAAGGCGATACGGACTGGACCGTCGCCGCCTGGCATCATGAATGGTGCGGCGGCAAGGTTAGGAAAGGTCAGGCAAGGGGAGGCAAGGGGAGGCAAGGGGAGGCAAGGCAGCCGGTTATTCGTGTCCCGCAAGGAGCTTCACGATCGGATAATAGCCTTTGACGAAAGACGACTTGATAACAATATAACTAAAGTATTTCTCGATGTTGACGTTCTGCCGGAGCACATCCTCGACAATGCTCTGGTAGTGTGCCACGCCGCAAGTCACGAACTTCAGCATGTAATCGAAGCCGCCGCTCACCAGATGGCATTCAACGATTTCGTCAATGTCTCGAATCGCAGCTTCGAATTTGGCAAAGTCCTCGCGACGGTGATCGGATAGTGTCACCTGGGTAAACACGATCTGCATGTTTCCCAGCTTTTCCAGCCGGACCTGGGCGCCATATCCGCCGATGTAGCCGGCTTTTTCCAGGCGCTTTACTCGGATCAGACAAGGGCTGGGCGAGAGGCCGACCGCATCGGCCAGATCTACGTTGGTGGTGCGGCCGTTACGTTGCAGGTGGCTGAGGATGGAGATGTCGATCCGATCCAGTTTAGGCGTGTCAAACATCGCGATCCTCCGCCAGTCTCGTCATTCAGGTACGTTAGCAGGGCTATTCCCCGCGTTGACACCGCGGGGATTGGCGCAAATAGACTTACTGCTTGACGGCCGCCCGGACTTCGGGCTGCGCCAGCACTTCATCCAGCGTCTTCTTCAAACGGGCGAACAGCAGTTCGAAATCGGCCGCGGTATAGCAGAGCGCTGGAGCGAAGCCGAGGATGTTGTCGCCGAATGCGCGGAATACCACTTTGTTGCGGTATGCGACCTCGGTGATGCGTTCGTGAAGCTTCAGCGAGGGACTGAAGCGCTCTTTGCTGGACTTGTCACTGACCAGCTCAAGCGCGCCGAGTAGCCCGCGGCTGCGCGCTTCGCCAACAAGCGGATGGCTGAGCAGGCTGCGCAGGCCTTCCTCGAAGTGCGGGGCTTGCGCAATGCCGTTGGCGAGCAGCCCGCCCTCCGTGTATAGCCGGAGCACTTCCAGGCCGATGGCAGCGCTGACGGGGTGCGCGGAATAGGTATAGCCGTGGCCCACCGGAACGCCGGTGGCCATACCGTCCGCGATGCCTGCGTACACTTCATCCGACATCAGTACGGCGCCCATCGGCGCGTAAGCGGCGGTCAAGCCCTTCGCAATCGTCATCAGGTCCGGCTCGACGCCTTCGGCTTCGCACGCGAACATCGGTCCGGTGCGGCCGAACGCGGTGATGACCTCGTCAACGACGAACAGGATTCCCAACTCGCGGCACGCCATGCGCATGGCCTTGAGCCAGCCCTTGGGCGGAACGATGACGCCGCCGGAGCCCTGGATCGGTTCGCAGAAGAAGGCGGCGACATTTTCCGCGCCCAGTTCCTGCACCTTGGATCGCAAGGCTTCCACCGACGCACGGATGATGGCCTCCGGATCCGAGCCGACAGGATTGCGGTAAGGATAGGGCGAGGGAATCTTGTGCTGGTTGCGCAACGGCACATCGAAATTGTTGTGGAACACCGAAAGCGCTGTCAGCCCAGATCCTTGCGACGACGAACCATGATAGCCACGCTCGAGCGAAATGAACTGCTTCTTCTTCGGGCGGCCCGTCGAATTGAAATAGTGCGTAATGAAGCGGATCGCTGAATCGTCCGCATCTGAACCGCCGAGCGTGAAATACACGTGGCGAAGCGAGGGCGGCGCCAGTTCGACCAGGCGCGCCGCAAGCCGAATCGCCGGCTCGGAGCCGAAGTGAAAGTAGCCCGTGGCATAAGGAAGCTTGGCCATCTGCTCAGCGGCTGCCTGGACAATGCTCTGCTGGCCATAGCCTACGTTGACGCACCAGAGGCCGGAGAAGGCATCGAGCAGCTCATTGCCTTGTGCATCCTTCAAGTAGGCGCCGTGCCCTGATTCGAGAATGGTGACGCCACGTTGTTCGTGGGCGCGATAGTTGACCAGGGGGTGAATCAGGTGTTGGCGGTCTAATGCGACCAGGGAATCGATTTGCATGAGGGATCCATATGGAGGACTAACTTGCACAGCCAGGCAAGACCGATCGTGGTCAACCGAGTCGTGCACGGGGAACGAACGCCAAGTCATTCTAGGCACGGATGCGTAGCATTAACTATCGGACCTGGCTTCCCAACTCATGCGAAACCGCAATTTCGCGTGGCTTTCAACACGTTATGCTGCGATGCCGCTGGCATCCTGCAGCGAGCGCCACTTGCCTCAATTCGATGGGAAAAGCGAGCGAATTGGCGATACGACATTGGTGCCATTTTCGTCAGCCCGGGTTGGGTTGCATCGGATGTGATATCCGCTGCTTGGCATGCGTTGGCAGTACGCGAACCTTGCGATGCATGACACCAGGCTCCCACACGGGCACGCCAGTGGGGGGGATCATGCAGCTGCTGTTGTCACTGCAGGGGGAGCGCTGCTCGGGCAGCGCCTAGCCTAACGACTGGCTGAGCAGAGCGAACCGGGTGATCGATGCATCTGGCAGCGGCGGTTTGCCTCGCACCATGGCCTGCACTGTTTCATCGACCTGTACCAGGCCCATGTCGGTGAGCCAGGAACTCAGGCCGCTGCTGTCGGGGACGTCCGCGCGTACGAAGGAACCCGCACGCGAGCCCGCCCAATGGGCGATCAACGCCTTGGCGCGGTCGATATCGGGGGCGATCACCGGACCGATGACGAAACCGTGGCCGAACTTGCGCAGTGCCGCGAAGGCGATCAAATCGCCGTAGCGATCGATGGCGACCACGTCGGCAACCGTCAGCAAATGCTTGATCAATGGGGCACGCGGCATACCGCTGGAGCGGCTCGCCATATCCGCTAGCGCGGCTTCGTCCCGCGGGCTGATGGGCCGGATTCGCTCGCCTGCACTGAGTGGCACGAACGGATAGTGAAAAACACTGCCCTGGTGCCGGTGTACCCAGCACGTTTGCCGAAAGCCGAAACTTTCGAACAAGGGAACGCCATCCGAAGTCGTATGGAGCAGAACCGTCCGGTCCCCGGTTGCGTTCAGCGCCCGGGAAACAAGCTCGCGTCCAAGCCCTTGATGGCGATGGTCCGGTGAGACGATGGTCATGCCCAGCCAAGCGTAGTCCGTGCCATGGAGCCAGTACATCACGGTACCGATAATGCCCGTGCCGTCTTCCGCGACAATCCCCTCGCCAATCTCGAGGATGAATTTCCAGTCCTCGAGGCGGTGCGGCCACAGCGTGGCCAGGGACAGCTTGTGGACCTCCGGCAGGTCTTCCGGCCTCATGCTGCGAAATTGGACGGTGCCGCTCCCATTCGGATCTTTCATGTTTTACCTCATCTGCCTGGCCTGCCGCCGTAACCAATTCTGCGTCGGCGGCGAGCGGGATTGTGTTCGAGGCCTCTGTAGTTAAGAACAATGTTGCCACATGTTCGAGGGGGATTCGACCAGCCAACGCAATTCCACACGATGATGCGTAGGGCCAGGATAAACCGAAGGTTGTGCTGTATAGGGGCAAGCCGACCGCAGATCATGCTTCGGTCGTGCCCCGTTGCCTGGATGCCCCGCGCCATGCAGCACGACCGCAAGGAATGCGAGACGCTGAAGACGAGCTGCCATCAGGAAAGTGCCCGGATTTCTACCGGCGGAGCGGGCAGCGCCTACGCCGAAGCGCCCATCCTGACTCTTGCGGGGAGTGGTCCAGGGAGTGGCGATTTTTGTCGCAGCAACTCGTGCTGTGCAATGGTTTTAATTCGAAGAATAATGTGGCCGCGCGGCATGACAACGAGACATCCGTACAGGCTCTACATGATTAAATGGTTTCCAGGAGGCGACGGTCCGGTATATGCCGCCAGCGCGCAAAGGTACGTCCGGTAGCGAGCCGCCGAGCGAGCTTCGCACATAGCGAGGCACGAATCAACTTGAATGGAATCCTGAAACATGAGTGCCACCACCCTGCGACCCAAATACATCTCCTTCGATTGCTACGGAACCCTGATCAACTTCCAGATGGCGGATCTGGCACGCGAGCTTTTTGCCGACCGCATCGCGCCGGAGAACATGGAGCAGTTCACGACTGACTTCGCACGCTACCGCCTGGATGAGGTGATGGGCGACTGGCGCCCGTATGACGAGCTGCTTTGCAATTCGGTGGAGCGCCTTTGCCGCCGCTGGGGCATCGAGTACCGCGACAACGAAGGCCTGAAGTTCTACAACGCCGTGCCGACCTGGCAGCCGCACAAGGATGTGCCGGACGCGCTGGCACGCCTGGCGAAGGAATACCAGCTGGTGATCTTTTCGAACGCGATGGACGTGCAGATCCCGTACAGTGTGGAAAAGCTGGGCGCACCTTTCCACCGCGTCTATACCGCGCAGCAGGCCGGTGCCTACAAGCCGCGTCTGAAGGCCTTCGAGTACATGATCGAGCAGCTGGAATGCACCCCCGACGACGTGCTTCACGTTTCGTCCAGCATGCGCTACGACCATTTGTCGGCGGACGATGTCGGCATCAAGAACAAGGCCTTCGTCGCGCGTGGCCACGAGCCGAGCTGGTCGGTGTGGGGTTGCCACGAAATCAAGGACCTGAGCGGTCTGCCCGCACTCGTCGGCCTGTAAGGAGAAGCGCGTGCACCCGGAAAGCCACCAAAGCAGGAGGCCGAGATGAAGCTCGAATCCTATTGGCTCGATACCGCACCCGCCTTCGTCGGTGGGGCGCAAGGACCCGTTATGGGACGTGCGGACGTTGTGGTGATCGGGGCGGGTTTTACCGGGTTATCCGCCGCGCTGGCGCTCGCGAGGCAGGGAGCGTCAGTCACCGTGCTGGAGGCCGGCCGTGTTGTGGGAGAGGCATCTGGCCGCAACGGCGGGCATTGCAACAGCGGCCTGGCCCATGATTTCGCATCGCTGGCCGAGCGCATTGGCGTGGACAAAGCCCGGCGGTTTTATCAGGCCTATGATGCCGCAGTCGATACCGTCGAGTCCGTGGTTGCCAGGGAGCGGATCGCTTGTGACTTTGTGCGCGCCGGCAAGCTGAAACTGGCGGCGAAGCCTGAGCACTATGACAAGCTCGCACGCGCCTGCGACGTGTTGCGCCGGGAGGTCGATCCGCATGTCGAAATGGTGCCTCGGTCCCGACTTCAGGACGAAGTCCGTTCCAGCAGCTTCTTCGGCGGGCTGCTGCAAAAAACCAGCGCCCAGATGCACATGGGAAAGTTCGGCGTCGGGCTTGCCGAAGCCGCGGCACGCAACGGTGCGCGTATCTACGAACGGGCCCCTGTCACGAAGATGGAGCGACGTGCCGACGGGACCTTTCGTGTGACCAGCCCACGTGGCCAGATCGATGCGAAGCAAGTGCTGCTGGCGACGGGCAACTCCGGCACGGGACCGTTCTCGTTCCTGCGGCGGCGCATGATATCGGTGGGCAGTTTCATCATCGGCACCGAGCCATTGGACAAGTCTTTGCTCGATTATCTGCTACCGCACCGCCGTGCTTACACGACTTCGAGACACATCGGCAATTACTTCCGCGTCTCTCCCGACAACCGTTTGCTGTTTGGAGGACGCGCGCGTTTTGCGATGTCCAACCCGCGCTCGGACGAGAAGAGCGGCCGTATCCTTCAGGCAGCGATGGAAGCCACCTTTCCGGAGTTGCGCGGCGTACGCATCGACTACTGCTGGGGCGGGCTGGTCGACATGACGGCCGACCGGCTGCCGCGCGCAGGGCAGCATAACGGGATGTATTACTCGGTTGGCTACAGCGGCCATGGCGTACAGATGTCGGTGCATATGGGCCAGGTCATGGCCGATGTGATGGCGGGACGCCCGGAGTGCAATCCCTGGCGCGAGCTGGATTGGCCAGCCATTCCCGGCCATTTCGGTAAGCCGTGGTTCTTGCCGATCGTCGGCGCGTACTACCGGTGGCAGGACTGGCGGCATTAGCCATCGGTGTATTCCTGGGCATAAGACAAATGAGCGCAAACGTAGCAGACGTGGTCATCGTCGGTGGCGGCTTCATGGGCGCCGCCACGGCATTTTTTTTACGCCGCCGCGGCGTCTCGGTCATCTTGCTCGAGCGCGGGCTGGCAGGCCAGCAAGCGAGCGGCACTAACTTCGGCAACGTGCGCCGGCAGGGGCGCTTTCTCGAGCAATTGCCACTCGCAAACCGGTCGCGGGAGATTTGGGGCAAGCTCAAGGAACTGATCGGTGAGGACATCGAATTCATCCCGAGCGGTCATCTTCGCGCCGGCTACCGGCAACAGCATGTTGAGCGGCTGGAAAAGTATGAAGAAGACTCTCGTCCGTATGGGCTCGGTCTGGAGATCCTGAGCGGTCGGTTGTTGCGCGAACGCTTTCCGTATCTGGGGCCGGAGGTGATCGTCGGATCCTATGCGCCTTACGATGGGCACGCGAATCCACGCCTGGCGGCACCGGCGTTCGCTCGTGCCGCGGTCCGTCTCGGTGCACGGGTGGTCGAAAACACCGAGATCCTGCACGTCGAAAAGGAAGGCGTAGATTTCCGTGTCATCGCCGCCGACGGCCGCGTCTTCCGCGCACCGGCGGTGCTGGTCACGGCCGGTGCCTGGGGCGACCGCATCAGTGCCCGTTTCGGGGAGCCGGTGCCAATGCGCGCAAAGGGGCCTCAGATGGCGGTCACCGAACCGGTTCCTTATGCGATCGCGCCATCGATCAGCGTGTCCTCCGAAAGGCTGGATGAAACCTTTTACTTCCGCCAGATTACGCGGGGAAATCTCGTTCTTGGTGGCTGCGGCCATGAGCCGGTGGATCTGGACAAGCGGCGCGCGTACGTACGCCCCCAGCACACGCTCAGACAATTGACGCAAATGACGCGGGTAGTGCCGGCACTCGGTCACCTGCAGATCATTCGCGTCTGGAGTGGGATCGAGGGTTACATGGAGGACGATCGGCCGGTCATGGGGCCGAGCGCGCGTGTTCCCGGCCTGTACTACGCGTTCGGGTTCTCCGGCGCGGGCTTCCAGCTTGGCCCCGGCGTGGGCGATGTGATGGCGGAGCTGATCCACAGCGGCGCCACGACCACGCCCATCGAGGCATTCCACATCGCGCGTTTCTCCAGGCGGGCAGAGACCACCGCGGCGTAGCGTTTCGCTAGCGGCTTACACTCCAGACTGTCCTGCAGCATCAGACGCGTCAGGCCGGGTCCGTGGCAACGGCGCTCTCGATATGCACGTCGACTTCATCGATCCAGCCGCGGCGCAGCTCGGGGACCGAGCGCGCCAGCAGGGCGTAGTAAGGATGATGCGGCCCCCGGTCATAGTCCGCGTGCGCCACCTGGGTCAGCTTGCGGCCGTGCTGCATCACCACGATCTCGTCGCAGATTGCACG
>Ga0209025_1005249_pt1 | contig 10669 bp, 8 predicted proteins | sample AraplaMF_Col_mLB_FD_184256 | JGI IMG/M metagenome (GOLD analysis project Ga0209025, IMG submission 184256) | Arabidopsis root microbial communities from the University of North Carolina, USA - plate scrape MF_Col_mLB (SPAdes) (version 2) | ecosystem: Host-associated > Plants > Roots > Endosphere ...
ACGTCTATCGGAGATGTTTAACTACCTAGCCCTATACAACAAACGCTATGTATTAGCCGTGACTCTAGGGGTAGTACTCGCAAATTTCATGTCACCAACGTGGATATTAGATGTACCGATTGGTGGGATTGCAACATTCCTCGTTTTAATTCTTTGTCGAAGAGTGACGAAAAATATAACAAATGATCTTGTGAAAATGGTTATAACTGCATTGATTTTTGCTATATCAATGTTCACCGTTGCAGGACAATTAACAATTCTCTATGATCTTCCGTTTTGGGCAACATGGTTTACGGTTGGAGTTGGAGAGTTATTGTCAATGACTGTTGGGGGTATGACTATTTATTTATTAAATAAAAAAATTGATTTATCGAAATAATATAATGCAATCTGACCCATCGCCATGCCTCGGTTAATGGCATCGCAAAAGTATTGAGTTTAGAACAGCTCCAGCACATTTTGGCCAAGTTCTTAGCTCAAATACTTCTGCCTGTGTCAGAGCAATTTTGACCTTCACATTGTGAGGAAAATCGTATTTCTTCATACTTTCCTTGAGCGAATTCCGCTGAACACCATATAAACCTCTTTTTCTAGATCCTGTCTGCCATATTCCGGCACAAGATTCGGGCGACGATTCTCCACTATAGCTTGTCTTATTAATGTACATCCATTTGATTACCTAATGCCGATTTAGACCAGTCTTGGTAGAAGCAGTCGGAGACAGTGACGAATAAAACCCTCAAAAGTACAAATGCGCTTTGCAAAACACAGAAAAAAAGGACTCCTTCATATGGTCCATGAAGTACCATTGAGGAGTCCCTTCTGTGAATAAGTTATTTTAGCCTATCTCTTAAGGTTGATTTTGAGATGGGACAGAGGTTTCTACTGAAGCAGTATTATCAGTACTTGATTTGAGTGTTACCGAGTTAGACTGTGCTGACAACGCATAGGTTCCTTTATTATCTCCTACAGTTAGAACCCTAGCAAAGTATTTTTTTCCAACTTCGATTTCTTTACCAAAGGCATCTTTTGATGTGAACAAGGTTTGGTCGATATTTAGACCTTTTTTTGCTTCGATGCTCGTGTACCGATCGGTTTGTGTAATAGCCTCTGCAATTGATTGAGTGAAAGTAACACCTTCTGGAATCATAAACACTCTATATTCAGCTACATTCTGTTCATTAACCTTATTAAAGATGACCCTGATATCACCATACTTGCTACCAATATCATCTAGTTTTAGCACTACATTTTGTACTGCCTCAACCTTTGCTTTAGCCAAAACAATGACATCAGAAGGAGCGGATAAGTTATACACCCCATCTGAGCTTCCGATACCTACTGATAAAACGTACACGCGATACTCTGTACCGTATGTAATCACTTTACCATCCGTATCTAAATCACCAGCTCTCAAGTACTGACTATACTGACTTTGACCTTTATTTACATCCGTAAAATAACCCTTGCTAATGGCGACATTCAGTTTAAAGTCATTTGCCTGTGATGCAGGGACAACAAAAATACGATACTTACCTATATTCGTTTCATCGGTAGGCTTCGAGAACAATACCTGTAAATCTCGACCATTTCCATCATTACCTACAATGTTTACTTTAACATTACTTACCGCTTGAACGGTTTTGTTCTTACTAAGCGTAACCGGAGATAAAGTAGAAGATAGTGCATTGACAGTTGAAGGATTGCTATTCGCTACAGTTAGTACATAAACTTTGTAGCTAGCGTTATCTTTAATGATACTGCCGTTTACATCTCTAGCCCCATCCATCGTTCTAGTGACCGTTCTATTCCCGCCTTTGTTCTCTATGATGTAATTAGAGTTGCTATTGGCTTGTGACAGGCTGAAGCTGCTTGTTGATGGAACTATCATGATCCGATATTGATTGACATTCGATTCATCGTAAGGCTTCGTGAACGTTACCTTTAAATCACGACCATCTCCATAATCACTGACATCAGTAACAGTCAGATTATTTACAGCTTGCACATTAAAGTTCTTAACGAGCTTAAACGTAGACGTCGGCGCAGACAACGCATTGCTTCCAGAATAATTACCAGAACCTATCGCGAGAACATAGACACGGTAGTTAATATCTTCTCGAATAGAATTGCCGCGCACATCACGTGTATTTTCCGAGAGCGTCTGCGCATACGTGTAATTCCCAGACTTGTTTACAATCGTATAATTGCTGCTAGATACATTATTAGCATCCGACAGATTGAAACTACTGTAAAAATCTGATGGTACAACCATGATGCGATATTGACTGATATAAGATTCATCTGCAACTTTAGTGAAAGAGACATAGAGATCACGCCCGTTGTTATTGTCACTTACATCGCTGGTATAGAGATTCGATATTGTACCAATATTGTTGTTAGATAGCGTAATCGCATTGGAAACAGACGATAACACGTTATCCCCTGAGTTCTTAGCTACGGCCATAACGAATACACGATAGCTAACGCCATTTTGAATGGCATAACCATCTGTATCGCGTACCCCTGAAGAGAGAACTTGAGTAAGATTGTAGCCCGTCTTGTTCACCTGCGTGTAATAAGAGCTGGATAAATTGTTCGCCTTCGTCAATGTGAAGTTCGAATAGTTGCTAGCTCTTACAAAAAAGATTCTGTAAGAGTTAATGTTGGACTCATCTGACACTTTGTTAAAGCTAACGCGAAGGTCGCGTCCATCCCCATAGTCATTTACATCATCAACCTGTGTAATAACCGGAATAGTCACTGTATATGGACTAAGTGTTACTGAAGATGAAGCAGACGACAGCTTATTAGCTGTTGAATTAGTGTTACTTACAGACAGGACGAACGCAGTATAAGGTACGCCGTTCTTAATATAATCACCGGAAGAGTCGCGTGACGAAGAAGTCAGAGTTCCTGACAACGTGTCGCCATTGTTTCCTGATTTATTGACTGTCGTATAGTAGCTGCTAGATAAATTGTTCGCAGTAGTAAGGGTGAAATTGTTAGCATCCTTAGTTTTTACGATAAATACACGGTAATTCGAAATATTGTTGTCGTTCTGCGGACGAGTGAAGTTAACCGAGATATCACGTCCGTCGCCGAAATTACTAATATCGTTAATTTTCACATTTGTTACCGCTATAACATTAGATGTGTTCGTTAGCGTAATCTTCGAAGAAGAATTTGATAATTTGCTGGAATTAGAACCTTTCCCAACAGCAAGTACATAAGCCACATAAGGCTGGTCATTTTTAATATAGTCTCCGTCCGAATCACGTGAACTCTGGGATAATGTTATAGTACGATTCGAGCCGGTAGGCGATACTTTCGTATAATTTGAAGATGAGATCTTCAGGGCCGACGTCAAATTGAAGCTTTTTGAAGCTTTCACAACGAGAACTCGGTAATGATCCACAAGTGATTCAGTAGACGATTTGGAGAAGCTTACTTCTAGGTCACGCCCATCTCCTTGATTACTTACATCTCGAGCCGTCACATTGCTCGCTGGAGAAATACTGATATTGCTCGGAGTGTCAGATTTAATAGATACGGTCTGATTCTTCGAGTTCCAGTCAACATCCTGACCAAGCGCTTCACTAACAAAGCGGACTGGCACCATTGTTCTGCCACTCAATATCTGTGCTGGTACATCTAGCGAAACTGTCTCGCCATTAATTGTAGCTACTTTCGATTTAATCTTGAGAACAACTGTTGTATCTCCTTTAAATCCTGTAACGGTTTGATTCTTTTGATCCCAATTGACTCTTGCATCCAATGCCTCAAAGATTGCTCTAAGTGGAAGCATAACACGCCCTTGAACCATCACTGGTGGTTGGTCGGTCTTTAATTGAACCCCGTCCACATAAATCGTGATGGCCTTAGCCGCTTGAGCGGTCGCTGGCTGCAGTACTAACGGTACAATAAGTACGACTGCAAGAAGCATAGTCCATATTTTCTTCATAAATTCCATCCTTCCTCATGCCCTTCTATTAACCTGGCATGACAAATATCTTCGTATAATTATAACGTATGAATAGGCATAAAAGTTTCATAATTTTACCTCGCGAAGAAAATTTAACCGAGAAAGTGATACCATCCTCTTTATTGGGCGTTTTCCTATATGAAATAATAAATGTAACCTCGTCGTGTCTTTCGTAGCGTATTATTCATAGTATGTACGAGAGGATTGCATAAAAATTGATCATTATGTAGGGATGATGACTTACTTCGTTACAGGGCTTCGTGTATATTAGGGTGGGAAATCAACACGATGAAAGTACTAGCTATGATTCCAGGTAAGTAGGTTGCTAGTGCTATAGCGATTTTAAACAGAGGAACAGTTCTCCACCTATCAAGGCCAATCAGCTGCAATCAAAAATGCTTGTCGCAACGATTAGCGACAAGCATTCCCGAGAAGTACATATATTCTAGCGTGATCTATAAAATGTCACTCGCTTTTTTAGTTTTATTCCACTGTCACTGATAGCTCCTTCACAAGTAGGGAAGGAGAGCCATACCCATCTGGTAGGAAGAAAAGCTTTGAGCTAATTTCTTCGATATTATTTAAGAACTCAAAGAAGTTTCCGGCTATTGTCATTTGTTTCACGGGTGATCCGATTTTGCCATCTTGAATATGGAAACCTTTAGCTGCAACTGAAAAATCACCAGAAACCGTATTTGTACCAGAGTGAAGGCCAGATAATTCAGTAATAAGCACTCCTTCAGAGACAAGGGCAACTAACTCCTCCTGTGATCGCTTACCAGGTGAAATGTATAAATTTTGAGGTGCGATTGATAAAGTGCCTTTGTAAGAGTCTTTATGTGCATGTCCACTCGTTTCGCTGCCTTCCTTCTTTGCTGTTTTTCTATTATGCAATAGTGTTTGCAGTGTTCCATCTAAAATGATTGCCTGTTCCGTTGTTGCAACACCTTCACCGTCAAAGCTTGCTCCTGACAAAGCTTCAGGATGGAATGGAGCATTCAGTAAGGTCAAAGCATCTGACGCCACTTTTTGTCCGACTTTTCCTTTGAATAAAGATTGGTCTTTTTGTGCATTTTCTGCTGACAATATCGGCATAAAAGTACTTAGTAAAGAGGCTGTCGCATCAGAGCGTAGGATGATAGGATATTTTCCAGATGGAATCGACGTTTCACCTAGATTCGCAAGTGCTTCCTCGGCTGCTGCTTTGGCAATTTCATCAGCATTTAGAGTATGAAAATCACGAGTCATTTTCAAATAACTACCCGTTTTCAGTTCTTCTCCTTCTTTGACCACTGTGGAAAGGAAGATAACTAGACCGTTCTCCTTATGTGATAGGGAGAGGTTTTTACTATTTGTTAATGAACGTTCGGTAGTATATTCTTCAAGAATACAGTAATCAAGCGTTATAATGCGCGAATCGTAGGCACGAATTTTTTGTTCAATTAAACGCAGTAGCTCAATTTTTTCAGGAATTCCGATTGTCTCTAATTCTTCATTGTAAAAATTATGCGGCGCGTATTCATTACTACCTTCAAAAATATCGATGCCTTCATCTTCATCTAGAACGTCTGCATTTGCTTTTACACTGTTGATTAAAAAGGACATCGAATCATCGTCTAGTTTTTCTGTATAGGCGTAACCCATTTTTCCGTTATGCAGCGCACGTAGACTTAGACCTCCATCCTCAGACGTTTCATAGCTATCAATCTGTCCTTCGTAAAGCATACATTGAAAAGAGCTTTTTCGTTCGAAATAAACTTCAGCCTCTGTAAAACCGGCTTCTATCGCTTGATCCAGTAGTTTTTCTTGATATTCAGCAATGTTCATCAATTATTCCCCCTTTGTTCCTCCAACTGTCATTTCGCTAACACGAATCATCGGCTGACCAACATTGACAGGAAGACTACCACTAATGGATCCACACATACCAGCACCGTGCGCAAGATTATTACCAACACGATCAACTAGCTGCAATGTTTTTGCTCCGTTGCCGATAAGTGTTGCACCACGTACAGGACGATCGATTTTTCCATCCTTCACAATATAAGCTTCCATAACCGCGAAGTTATAGTCACCAGTTGATGGATTTACTTGCCCGCCGCCCATATATTTTGCATAAATACCATATTCAGTAGATGTAATTATTTCATCAGGTGTAGAAGTGCCTGGAGCGATATATGTGTTTGTCATTCGGGATGTTGGATTAAAACGATAGGATTGGCGACGTGAAGATCCAGTTGGTTCAGCATTCATACGGCGCGCATTAAATTTATCAATCATGTAACCTTTTAAAATTCCATTTTCAATTAAGATGTTTTTTCGTGTTTTTTCCCCTTCATCATCAATGTTAAGGGAACCCCATTCGTTTGGAAGTGTGCCATCATCAATATATGTAACAATATCAGGGGCAACTTTTTCACCAAGACGATTTGCAAAAACGGAATTGTTTTTCGCGACAGCTGTAGCCTCAAGTCCATGACCACAAGCTTCATGAAAAATAACACCGCCAAATTCATTATCAATGATGACTGGGAATTTTCCACTAGGGCATTCATCGGCATGAAGCATCGTGACCGCAATACGTGCTGCTTCACCAGCATAGTGCTCCAGATTTAAATTTTCGATAAACTCAAAGCCTGCATGTGCGCCTGGACCATAGAAGCCAGTTTGCATTTCTTTGCCCTCGGAGGCAGTTGCTTGGATGACAAGTCGACTATGAATACGCGTATCTTCTACAAATTTTCCTTCTGAGTTGGCGATTAAAACATGCTGCTCTTCGTCGAGATACCGAACTTTAACTTGACTGATACGTTCATCATAATTTCTAGCAATGTCATTTGCCTGCCGCATGACAGTTGCTTTTCTAGCATGTTCCACACTGTTTGGTAGAATGATAATGTTATGAATAGGCGTAATAATTTCTTTTTTCAGTGGTTGAATCGTTCCGGTAGCGCCTCCATTAATGGCAAGAGCTGCTCGTTTTGCTGCTGCTAGTAAGCCTTCCTCTGAAAAATCGTTTGTGTACGTGTAGATGCTCTGAAGACCGGAAAAAATGCGTATACCAATACCAAAGTCACGACCTGAAATACTTTGTTCAATTTTTCCACTTTGTAATGCACATTCATTGACGAACTTATCCTCGATGAAAACTTCGGAAAAATCGCCACCTGTTGAAAGGGCAGCTTCAAGTACATTTTCAATAACTGATTGTTTTATCATATTTTTTCCTCCTTTTCTTAAGCGTACCAAATAATCGGAATATTCTGTGTTAACTTTTTTGCATCAAATCTAGTGAAATTTATCACATAAATTAATATATATTCTAATTGAGACGTTTTATGATAGGAGCCTGCGTTGGTAGGTGGGGGATATTTTTAATGAACATCTACACGAAAATCAAAAATTAATTATAATTTACAGCTTCTAACACCAAACTAATGGAAAATCAGAGGAAGGTGATGGAGTGAAGCAGCAATATAGTGTAGGGGATGTTGTTTATATTTTTTATCGTCATCCATATATTCAAGAAGTTGCGAACATACAGGAAGCGACAGTGGTGAATAATCCGGATCATCCAAATGAACTGGCGCTTTTTCTATTTGAGACATATTATCCGCTAACAAACGATATTCTAATATTTACAAGCGAAATGGCAGCTGAGCAAGCTTATCATCAGTATTTTCATTGATGAAGCTTATATTCAACTGCTTTTCAACACGCAAATGAGAGAAAATAAATTATACTTGTTTAATAAGTTTTCTCTCTAAAGCTTATTTTATAACTAACTGTGATACATAAGGTTCAATATATCTACTATCGATTCCATCTGGTAATTTTAATAGTGAGAAATATTGCATTGTCTCTGATTCTTTATAATCAATTACCAAATTACCTTTAACATTTCTCGTATAATAGAGGGCTGTAACGGAGTATAATTCATCTCCATTAGAAACTTTAAGGTAATAATCTGGACCAGAAAAAATATCTAATAACTTTAATTCCTCTATTTTCAAGCCTGTTTCCTCTAAAACTTCTCTTTTTGCGGTATCTTCTAAGCTTTCTCCTAATTCCATCAAACCACCTGGAAGCCCCCAACCTCCATCATATCTCTTTTGTAACAATAGCTCATTCTCATTATTTAAGATTAATACAACAGCACCTGGCAAAATAATAGGTTGGTGACCAACATATTGTCGTAAAAATTTATAGTATTCCATCGTTTTTCACTCATTTCTAATTGAATAAATATCTCTGTTCTTGTTTTAATTACACAAATATCAAGAATTTCCTCCTTTGATGCTGATTTCCATTTACACATTGTCAGTATAATCCCACTTTTGATGGTAACGCTAAGCTGAGATAGTCATTCAAAAGGGGTGAATCTATTTGAACTCATTACAACCGAATTGTTGGTCGGAGCATGAAGAGCTTGAGGTTGTTATGCTTTGTGCGCCATCGAAATTAGATGTACCAGATTTAACGATAGCTGAAAATGTAGGGTGGAGTGCAGCTGTCAATCATGTAAAAGCAATGGAGAATTTCATGGAATTAAAGACAACGCTAGAAAATGCTCGTGTCAAGATTATTGACTATTCGAAAGAGCTAACAAATGATGAGAAAGCAGTAAGTGAGCAGCTTATAAATAGGTACTTTGTACGCGATCTAGCCTGTGTTTTGGGAAATCGGATTTTCCTTGGAGAGGCGGGTAGCTCGATAAGACGTCCAGAGTATCCACATGCACATTCATTATTAGAAAAGTGGTTTCCAGAAAATAACATAAAAGTGAAACAACCTTCTACTGCTTTAGAATGTGGAGATGTGCTGATTTTAAATAGAGATGCTGTGCTTATTAATATTGGTATGAGAACAACGTTAGAGGCTGTAGAAAATATTAAGGATCGCATCTTCCAAGAAGGATTTACAGAAATTGCGATCATTGATTTGCCGAGACGTTCCGATACACTTCACTTAGATATGAATTGTAATGTGGCGAACGCAAATCTAGTAATAGCTAAATACTTTATGCGTTATTTTCCTGTACATGTGTTAACACCTCAAAAAAGTCGTTTTGAAATGACCGAGCAATTTTTAGATCGCCATGGCTTTGATGTGTACTGGCTTGAAAAATATAATACGATCCCTGATATCAATTTTATCAATCTTAATCCTGAAACACTGTTGATAAGTAAGCAAGCAACGAAGCAGCAATGGACGAAGCATCCACTATTGCAAAAAAAGCATTTAATAGAAATTGAAGTCACCGAGCTTGAAAAAGGCGGTGGTGGCATTCGTTGTATGACATTGCCACTAGTAAGAAAGTAAGCAAAAGGCAGGAGGGTTGATCAAAATGACATCTAAAGCAAGTAAAGGGAGGTTGTCTTGGTGGCAGCTTTCGCTTCTCGGTATTGGTTGTACACTTGGAACAGGATTTTTTCTTGGGACAAGTATGGCCATTCATAAAAGTGGCCCTGCTGTTTTAATTCCTTTCTTGTTAGCGGCTATTGCAACGTACATTGTCTATGATGCTCTTGTGAAGATGTCAGTTGACAATCCAGATAAGGGTTCATTCCGTACTTATGCAAAGCAAGCTTTTGGAAATTGGGCAGGATTTAGTAATGGTTGGATTTACTTGATTTCTGAGATGCTTATTATGGGTAGTCAATTGATGGCGCTTGGTATTTTTACAAAGCTTTGGTTTCCAACGCTTCCATTATGGGTTGCTGCATCAATTTATGCTGCACTTGGATTAGCTGTTATTCTTATGGGCATGAAAGGTTTTGAAAAATTTCAAAATATTTTTGGGGCGTTGAAGGCTGCAGCGGTTGTCATGTTTATAATAGTAGCGGTTGTATTAATAATAAAAGGATTTAATACGGAAACAACTACACTCGATGCACTGTATGCCAATTACGAAGAATTTTTCTCTCAAGGTGTGAAAGGAATTTGGCTTGGCCTGCTATACGCCTTTTATGCATTTGGAGGAATTGAGGTTATGGGTTTAATGGTCATTGATTTAAAAAACCCTAAAGAAGCGGCGAAAGCTGGTAAAGTGATGATTATTGCAATAACTGTCATCTTTATTATAGCTATTATGCTTGCCTTGGCTCTAGTTTCTTGGAAGGACTTTACTATTGAGGAAAGCCCATTTATTACAGCGCTTAATGGTTATCATATACCTTTTTTTGCAGATATTTTTAATGGTGTTTTAATTATTGCAGGTTTTTCAACAATGGTAGCCTCTTTATACGCGGCTATAACGATTCTCATTACACTCGCAGAGGATCACGATGCGCCAGCTTCTCTGGCGAAGAAGGGGAAAATGAAGATTCCATTTCCTGCATTCCTCTTTTTAGCTAGTGGTTTAATCATAACTATTGTTATAGGCTTCCTTATGCCAGAAAAGATTTTTGAATATTTGGTTACAGCTGCAGGCTTAATGCTAATTTATAACTGGCTCTTTATATTAGTGACCTATATGAAGCTAATGGAGCTGTCAAAATGGGAGCATGTGAAGAATGGAATAGGGATGCTACTCATTGCGGTGACAGTGTCTGGAACGTTAGGGGAAAAAACAAGCAGACTCGGTTTTTTCGTGAGCCTGCTTTTTATCATCTTAATAGGGATTGCGACTTGGATTGTAATGAAAAGGCAAAAACAAGGTAAGAAAGCTTAATGTTCTTTGTT
>Ga0209025_1005251_pt1 | contig 10666 bp, 6 predicted proteins | sample AraplaMF_Col_mLB_FD_184256 | JGI IMG/M metagenome (GOLD analysis project Ga0209025, IMG submission 184256) | Arabidopsis root microbial communities from the University of North Carolina, USA - plate scrape MF_Col_mLB (SPAdes) (version 2) | ecosystem: Host-associated > Plants > Roots > Endosphere ...
ATTCGTTGGCGCTGGAAAAGACAACATTGGACATTCTCCTTTCAAAGCGTATCATTCAACCCGTTGGAGGTTTGAACATATAAACTTTTAGAACCTGAGACTATGCCTCAGGTTCTATCAAAATCAATCTGCAAACCCGTTCGTTCGAGGTTTTGTACCGTTATGACTAGAAAGTACAGCTCTATTCGACCAAGCCCGTTCTTTCCACACTTTCGATAAAATAACGCTGTGCGAATAAATAGATCAGCACGGGTGGCAGGATCGTCAAAAAACTAGCACCCATCTTAATCGGCTCCGCCATATATTCCGGGAATCCGCCGTTCTGAATAAATTGCCCCAAGGCTGTATCGATGAAGGTCATCTTCATCGCAAGCGGCATATCGCCGGTCGGACTGAGGAACATCCGCGGATAATAGGTGTCATTCCACGTCCACACGAAGGAGAACAGGAAGACGACCAAGATCGCTGGTCTTGCGAGCGGGAACATCACGCGGAAGTAGAATTTCAGCGCGGTTGCCCCGTCAATTCTCGCAGCCTCCTCGAGCGATTTCGAATGCGTCATGAAGAACTGTCTGAAGATGACGACGAACAAGGCGCCTTTGACCCCAAACCCGAAGATCGACGGTAAAATCAGTGTAATGAGATGACCGTTCAAGCCTAATTTGGTATAGACCATAATCGTCGGCAGAATGATAACCTGCGGTGGAATAATGAACGCAAGCATCAATAGGAAGAAGATCGTTCGTTTAAACGGTACATCTAATCGAGCTAGTGCATATCCCGCCAATCCGCAGGAGATACAATGCAGTACGGCTACACTCACGGCGATGAATAAGCTGATCATTAATGAATTCTCATAATTCAGCAGCTTCCACGCCTCTGCCACATGACCCAAATAAATGGAGGAAGGCACCCATGTTACTGTCGGATCTACGAGATCCTTCACATTCATGACCATCTTCACGAGCATCTTCAGCATCGGATTCATGTAAATATATGAAGTTATGATAAGGACTGCGTACAAGATCAGCTTAAATACAAGCCCTTGGTTAATCTCTTTCCCGAGCACCAAATTACGTGCTTGCCTGATCCGTCGCTTCGTTAGAAATCGACGACCCTTCGCATCGGATAATATGGTCCGCATCTGCGATTCCCTCCCCTCTAGGCGTAATTTTTAGCATGTCTACGATTCATAATCGAATAGATCAATATCACAAGCCCCAAGAAAATGATGATAATGAAGAAATAGATCCAGGCCAGTGCGCTGTTAAACCCGTAATTCCCTGTGTTCACCAGCTCAATGACCGGATTGGATGGGAAGGTGAACATGTCGACCACGGTATAGATCAAGTTGAGCAGAATAAACGGCGACATCGCAGGAAGCGTAATTTTCCAGAAGACTTCCCACGGGGTTGCCCCGTCAATTCGTGCCGATTCATACGCCGAGGTGGAGATGGTCTGCAGCCCGGCGAGGAAGATCAGAATCTGAACTCCCGAGTACCACAAGACGAGTACAAAGTGATTCAGGACCTCCTTCACAGGCTTCGCCCAAGAGCTGTCCCCGAGGAAGGTATCGAGATAGCCGCCGAGTTCGAACCGCTCCAGGAACCCGAGGTTCCCCTCCCCCTGATTAATAAACTGCAGCAGTACCGCGCCGGTCGAGAAGATCACTGGCAAGAAGAAAATCGCACGGAACAGGAATCTACCGTACAGCTTCTGATTGAGCAGAATCGAGATCATCAGTGCAAAAATGACGATCACCGGCACCATAAGCACTACTTCTTGAAAATAAGGGATCAATTTATCATAGAGCGCAGAACTGTTCAGGATAATCTCGCGGTAGAATTTCAGACCGACAAAATCATAGGCGACCTTATTCGGTAGAATCTTAACCGTATGAAAGCTCATGTAGAGTGAGAAAAGAAGCGGAAACCCTAAAAACGCGATAAATCCAATCACCCAAGGGGCTATAAACAGCGTCCCTTCGAGCCTCCGTAAAGACCGAGCGGTAAGCACGCGTTTTCGACTCATTCCATCACGCACCTCCCTTCATGACAACAAAGTCTCTCGCCTTCACCACATGCTGTGTGTCGAGGTTGTACGGCGTCTCATTGTAGTTGACAATAATGCGCTTGCCATGCGCGTATGTCGTCTCGAACACCCCATGCGCTAACTCGCGATGATTCACGATGAACTCGCCTTGGACATCACCCAGCGCTTCCGTATAACGCTGATATTGCGATACGATTTCTTGAATCCAGTCTTTATAATACGTGCTGTAGAATTGATCCAAATTAATGGACTTGAGCAGCTCCTGTGGTTTGGCATACGTGACGATGTAAGATGGCACCGCCCCGTATTCGATTCCTTTCAAGAAACTCTCCTCATAGTCATCACTTAAATTGGCATAGTCAAATGAGTAAGTAACGAGACCATGCAGAACCATCTGCGTAAAAGGAATCGCGCGATCCACGAACAGATCATAAGAGTTACTCGCGAACATATTGTGCATATGATTCACATACGGCAAGGTATACAAATTCCCATCCGCGACTTGCACGTTCCCGAGCGACTGCTTCGTCTGATTCATGATCTCCTGCTGAATGTGCATCGATTCCTCTCTTGATACCTTGTGATCCTCGTTATAGTCGGTATTTAACTGATTGCCGACCCCTTGACCGTACATATAACCGTCCACCATCAGATCTTTCGCGTCCTGCAAATCATCCTGTATCACCTTCTGCATGAATTTTGGACTGACGAACGTCGTACGCTGATCATCCCAAGAATTGAATTCGATGACTGATGAACCAAGGTCCCGAAGTCCATCCCGCTTCACGCGAAAGCCGTCTTTGCCGGTATTGTTGAACGTATACGATGAGGCGTCCAAATAAACCGGAAACCCGCTCGTATGGGCAAAATCAATGAATTGCTGCATGCCTTCATTCCCGCCAATCTTCGAGCCGACCGGGAACGCCCCTCCGAATTTGCTAAACCCGCCATTCTGCCAGCCCAAGTAAGTAATGGACATGTCATCGACGCCGAGTGCACCGAGCTCCTGCACAATTTCTTTGGCCTCTACGGTTGTCGTAAGAGGCAGGTAGGAGTCCCATAAGAAGCCTGTCTCCGTGTCAGCCCCTAGGATATGGAGCTGAAGCTTCATGTCTGCATTCTTGCCTTGAAGCGGCTTCAGTCCCTGTTCATCGATCAAATATTGACGGTACCGATCTGCCATCTGCGCATAATCAACCTCAGACTGATCGATAAAGTAATACCTTACGGAACGATCAGACTTCGTTATTTCTTTGCTGTACATCAGATAACCGTTCTTCTTCTTCGTATCGGTTGGTTGGAAGAACTTGAAGCGATATTCGAATTCTGCCGTCGCCCAATTGTATTGACTGAATGACCCGGAAGGCGCAGCGACAACGTTCGCATAGTCGTCCCCTTCACGGATGACACCAACCATCGCCTGGTTCGCTGACTTGATGCCAAAGAACGGCATTTTGATCGCTTTGCGTTCGGACATGATATTGCGGTTGCTATAGGCCCAGTCATCGCCATATACGCGTTCCGTATACAAGTTCTGGGTACCTGCACGATATTTCTTGAAATCGATTAAAGCTCCTGATCCATCTGGAATGAGCAGAAACCCATCCTCCTCATCCGAAGTCTGCGCCCCAAGGAAAGGGAAGAGACGAATCGATACGAGCCTAGCCAGCGGATCTTTTTTCTTCGTCTTCAATTCTTCCGCGGTGTATACCTTCTCGTCCTTCAATCCTTCGGATAGCACCTTCGTCTCAACAAAATCATCTCCGAGGGTGACTTCCACGGGAATCGAGAAGCCAAGCTCTGGGAGCTCATATTGAATTTTGAATCCGTGCTCTGTCGCCTCAAATTGCGAGACCGTTCCCTTCTGTGCAATGAGGTTCGACTCTTTGAGCAAGTCTTTCCGAATATTGAATTCAACATAACGGAACATGAAGGGCGAGGCGAGATGGTCCTTCCAGGCGGCCGTGTTGGACTTTTCCTTCCAATTCTTCGGGTTCGGGAAGGATCGCCATACATCTCCCGTCTGCTTATTCACCACGAGGAAATGGCCTGTACTCGCATCGACCTTTAACTGCAATCGCTGATTCTCTACCAAGGGCTTGAATGTACGTTCATCTGGCAACCCACTCGCAACTGGGGTACCAGCTGTGGCTACCTTCACGCTGGCCGGCTTCACCGTCGCTTGTTGAGCTGTTGATGGCTCGCTAGACTGTTCAGCCGATTGTTGCTTAGATTGCGAATCTGAGCCCGATGCTGCGAAAATAAGCCCGACAACCGTTAAAACAGATATGATGCATGCAGTCACCGATAGCAGTAATTTCTTCGAACGAAATAATCGCATCACATCGATACCTCCTGATAAATCGTATAGATGAAGTTGCTGAACTCGGAAGACAGGCCGACCAGAATGAAGATCATAATCCACAGAATCATCATGGTCACTCCGGTGAGCAGAATGTTGACGACCGTCTCTCCCACACCATAATTCTGCATCGCCTGGATATTCCAGAAGAACAGCAGCCCACTCCAGAGCAGCATCGCCCATTCAATCGAATGATAAATGGATGCTTCGCTGAGCGTAAGCCCGTTCGAGATCAACGCGAGCGGCAGGCCGAACAATACAACAGGGAACAGCGCATAAGAGCTGCCCATGAATACATCCTTGAATCTGGCCTCCCCTTGGCGAATGGAACCGATCAAGTAGTTGCAGACGACCCAAGACAGCCAGACCGACATGAAGATGATCAGCATCGAGCTGGCACCCTTCTCATAGTCCGGGACTGGATTGAATGTAAAACTGGAGTAGAACGTCTTCACCAGAATCATGACAAGCGTCAAGATGAGTAAGATCAAGGCACTGATATAACTGCCTTTTTGACGATACCTAAGATCGCCGAAGCCATCAATCGGGTGTTTCAGAATATAGAACACATGCTTGAATTGCTGATACCAGCGCTGCCGATCGAGCAGGGGCGTCTTCGGTAGAATCCTGAATTTATACTTCCGCTTCAAAAGCCCGAGAATCCAGATCAAGACGGCCAGCACAATGAGCACATTCGCAAAGATCGAGAAATTCTTCTGGAACCACCCGAGTCGCAGCTGCCAGAAGGAATCGGAGAATCCACCCTCATCCCCAGCGAGCTTGAACATGTCACGCGCTAACTCATAGTCCTCACGATAGAAGGCCGCTTGCGCAATCCCTTGAAAAGCAGGGGAGAAATGTGCATTTAATTTCAGCACCTTGGTCCAATATTTCTCGCCTTCAAGATACTTGCCATCCTGCATGAACTTGTATGCCGCCTGTACCGTCGATCCAAATTCCGTCGGCTTATACACTTGAACGAGATTGAGCGCTTCATCCAGAATGAACACTTCGTTCCGAGAATTGGTTGCGACAGCCGTTGGTGCTTTGGTTAACCCGATTAATGAATTTCCCGTTGTTGAACTGCCGCTCCAATAGAACAACAATTCGCCATTCTCGTCATATTGCGAAATGATGTTACGTGACTTATCGATCATGATAATATTCCCGTTCTGATCGACGGAAACATCTGTTAACTGTGGCTCAATCGGTTCACTGCTAGTACGCCGATATGCTTTATTTTTATCAAAGTCGATATCCTTCTCTTTCCATAAATCTTCGCCGCGAATGTTCAACTTCTTTACTTGCTCCGATTTGGAACCTGAGACGGTATAGATAAAGCCTTGATCGTCAATTTCAATGTTACGGATCGTAACGGGAAGTAATCGAACTTGTCGACTCAGTTGCTCCTTCGTATAGAACTGTCTACGGATTTTGTCCATCAGATTGACTTCCGTTTTGTTCGTTCCGAAGAACTTGAGGAAATTGCCTTCCGGATCGAATTCGATAATACCGTTGTAGCTCCCTTTCGATACCACATAGATGAATCCGCGCTTATCAACGACCATATTCGTCGGTTCATACACAAATTGATCATTCATGAAACTCGACTTCGGCCGCTTCAGCTCTTGAACGAGCCGACCTTCCTTATCCGTGTGTACGACTCGTTTATTGCCGGTATCCGCAATGAAGAGGTCCCCATTTTCGGTCACAAATACCCCCTGCGGCTGATTCAACGGACTCTCTGGCAGCGTAATGATCCGTACCAGCTCTCCGCTCGGATCCAAATGAATAATTCGATTGTTATCTGTATCGGCGATATAGATATGGTCCTGACGATCGATGAACAAGTCTTGAGGTCTTTGCAAGGGCGTATAGCTGACCTCCCCTTGCTTGTTCAGCGAAGGGATATCCCTTGCGATGACGCCTTTCGGTGCATAGGCAGGTTGGGTCATAATCGTACGACCATAGCTATCCTTCGTAAATGTTCGGTATGGCACATCCGCGAATGCAGCTGTTGGAAATAGCGTTATCGTCATCAAGCAAACGAACCAAATCGCAAACTTCCGCCTGCTGTGATTGTTTTTCATGTCGGAACCCCCTTCTCCTATCGCTTATTTAATCCCCGAATGCGCCATCGTTGTAATGACCTTCCGTTGGGAGACTAAGAACACAAGCAAGGATGGAATGAACATAATCAATGCACCAGCCGCCGCCGCTCCTTGCCTTGCCACCGAATTGGCTAAGTTCGACGTTAACGTCCCCATATAGAAAGGAAGTGTCTTCATTGCGTCATCCTGCATGAACAAGGTTGAAGTCTCTGCATTTCCCCAAGCCGATTGGAACGCCAGAATCGTGATCGTAGCCATTGCTGGCGACACAATTGGAATAACGATACGCAGGAAAATGAAAAATTCCGGTGCGCCGTCAATTTTGGCCGCTTCGATCAATTCATTCGGAACTTGATCCATGAACTGCTTCAGGAGGAATACCCCGACAGGCATCGCGATCATCGGCAGTACATGCCCCCAATAGGTATTCATAATCCCAAGGCTCTGCACGACGACGAATCGAGGAATCGCAATCGCTTCCGTCGCGAATAAGAGCGAGGTCAGCACTAAGCCGAAGACGATTTTGGAACCCGGAAATTTATGTTTGGCAAGAGGATAGGCGCACATCGCTCCGAAGATTACCATTCCAAGCGTAGCTAAGAACGTCACGACGATACTGTTGAAGATATATCTCGCGACAGGCACAACCGTCGATTCCGTCAAGGCAAGCAGCTCCGAGAAGTTCTGGATGGTCGGTTCTCTCACCACAAAGGTCGGAGGGAATAAGAACAATTCATGCAGCGGCTTGAACGCATGGTTAAAGATATAGAAGAGCGGGAGTAGCATGAAGATCGCCAGTGGGGTTAAGCCGATCGCGATCCCAATCTGTGTTCGGTCCACCTGCCGGACTGCGAAGACAAAATCCTGCCATTTCGCAGACCACGTCCGCTTGGTCGTCATCATTTGGATCTCTTGCATCATTCATCCTCCTTCGGTCCGAACAGCTTCCAGAACAGCTTGCTCAGCAGGAAGCACATGATGAGCAGCACGATGGAAATGGCGCTGGCGTAACCCAGTTCAAAACGTATAAAACCGAAGTCCCCGATGTGATCAATCATAAGCTGTCCGGCATAGTTCGGTGTTGGATTGCTTCCCGTCAGCGTCGAGCCTAGGCCCCCCGATTTGAGTGTATGAACGATCGACATAATGGCTGCGAACAACATCTGCGGCTTCATCATCGGGATCGTGATGTACCACACTTCCTGCAATCGACTCGAAATGCCGTCGATTCTCCCGGCTTCATACAATTGTTTATCCACATTAAGAATACCCGCCAGGATCGCGAGGAAGCCGATCCCCATACTGGACCAGATCGAGATCACGATCATAATATTGAGCAAATAATCCTTATCGATCAGGAAGTATAACGGCTTATCTATGAGTCCCCATTTGAGCAGGAAGCTATTGATATAACCGGACCGATCGCCCGTGAACATCACCGTCCATACAACCGTCATCGCTACCCCTGCGGATAAAGAAGGAGCATACATGGCTAAGGCATACCAGGTTCTGAGCGTAGATGGCAATTGAGCGATTAACCACGCCAGAACAAAGGCGAAGATGTAACCGATTGGGCCGACGAACAACGCAAATTTAAATGAGTTAGGCAGGACATGCTGCAAAAATACGATATCCTGCGAGAAGAGATTCTGATAGTTCATCCATCCCTTCCACGTTGGGAACTCAATCGCGTTGAAGTATGTGAAGCTGAGCAGGACACCAGCAACGACCGGGATCAGGATGAAAATCACGAACAATACAAGGAATGGAAGGATGAACAAATAGGACAGCCGGAACTTCCATATCTCACTTAATAAATAACGCAGCTTCTGCGATAATTTGCTCTTCGTCTCGCCAAGTCCAGCCGGTGCTGGACTTGGATGATCAGAAAGGATCGGTGTTCTAGTCGACATGTACTTCCGCTCCCTTCCATGGTTCCGTCACTGTGGGAAGATCTAGTTTCTTGATGATATTGCCGTCGCTATCGATGAAGTTGAATTCCTGCTGCTTGCGCTTCAGTTCCCGATTGATTTCTTTAATCCCTTTCTCCAGGGATATCCGTACATTCTCACCGTCAATCGTGACGCGGTTCCAAGCAAACCCGAGCTCTCGCAGCGTTATATATCCACCGGGAACGTTCGGAATATCTTTAATCCATTTCCACTGTTCAAGAATGGCCTGCAAATCTTCCGTCTTCCATGGCATATTGACAAAAGCATTTACGTTCGCTGAATTCCACCGGAACGCCTCGCCGCGGTATTGCTCCAGATTCAGGCCATACTCGGTCTGGATCTCATCCGACATGTACCACTCAAGGAACTTCCATGCCAAGGTTTGTTTTTCTGTGGGCGTATCGTTGAACAAGACACTGGCGGTTGGGGTGATGCCTGAACCCCCAGACCATCTTGCGATTGTTCCATCTGCTTGCTTCGTACCCGGAATCGGTGCGATGCCCCATTCATTCAATATTTCCGGAGCAGCGACGAGCAATTGCATGTATTGATTGAAATCGGCTATACCAATCGGCAATGTTCCATCTCTGAACTGGTTGTAGAAGCTGGCAACTTGGCGTTCTAATCCATACACATTGAATAGATCCGTCCACTTCTTGAACGCTTCGAAAGCCTGCGGCTCGCCGAGTGCGGTCGATAGCCCATCCTGCTTATAGAGCTCTACCCCGTTCTGGAAGAACAGATAGGAGAAGTCTGCCGGATCGACATAGAAGTTACTTTCGTTCTGGAGCAGCGTTGGAAGCATCGCATAGACGTCATCCCATGTGTTCGGAACGGTCAGCCCGAGCTGCTTCAGAATATCTTTGCGATAGAACAGCACTTTGAAGTTGGTCGTCTCCGGAATCCCGTAGACTCCGCCATCATAGCGGTATGGAAGCATCGCACCTGGATGGAAGCTGGAGACAAGCTTGTCGGCCCCCGGCATCGTATTCAAATCCAGCACTGCGTGACGCAAGGCCAAATCGAAGATCGAAGTATTCGTTACCCCGATGGCAACATCCGGGAGGATGCCTGCCGCTTTACCAAGAACGAGCAAGTCTGGCGATTGGATGAGATTCACCTTCACGCGAATACCAGACTCTGGTGTGAATTTCTCGTCTGCAAGCTGCTGCAGCTCATCCACGTAATCTCGTCCTTTGAACATCCAGACGTTAAGCTCTTGATCATTCTGTTTACTGATCTGGTTATCCGCTGTGAACGAGTAGTATAGCGATGCGAACATACCGCCTACATTCTCGAAGAACCCCGCTTCCATGCGCGGCAATTCCGCCTCAAGCGGTGCGATATACAGCTTATCGATTTGTAATTGACTATCCATCAATTGCGACCGCTGCGACTCCAGCTTCTCTTGCAGCGATCCGATCGTTAATTGGCTGTACGGAATTTCGTTCGGTTGATCGAGCAAATCCTTCAGATCCTGCACCGAGGTTCGGAACGTCTGCGACACACTATTGGTCTCTTGATTGATCTGATCCATCTGTACGGTGAGCGCTTCGAATTGCTGCTTCAGTCGCTGCAAGCGATCGGTGATGCCCGGAATATCCCGTGCGACATCCCATACCCGATATTCATCTTCACTGTTGCCTGTAGCAATGCGAATTTCCTGCGAAATATCTCGAATTTCCGCGGACATTTGATCGATTAGGACAAGCATCGGTACATAAGGCTCATAGCCTGCTTCAAGCTTGATCGCGTGTTTACCTTTCGTCAGATAGAACGTGAACGGCTTATTTTCTTCTTGCTCGAGTGTAGCCCCATACCAATCCGAGTGATAGGCGAAAGGATAGTTCGCGAGCTCCTTGAAAGGAATCTGACCGTCGATGGAGATCGTTCGAAATGCTGACAGGTTTTTGCGGAAGTTCTGTTTGACGCGGAAAGCGATCTTGTAGAGGCCATCTTCCGGCACATCGAAATCCCATGATACCGCTTGCCCTCCCTTGTACCAGACCGACCCGCCGATTGTATTGAAGCTCACGAGGTCTAATGACTTCGGCGTTGTTAATGGACTTCGGTCATATTGCGTTTGAATGGATGATGAGTTTTTGGTTGTGAAGTTCTCAGCATCAAGTGCGATGATGTTCTGCGTGGTCGTTGCTCTGGATGGGTATGCTTTACTTACCTCTTCGTAA
>Ga0209025_1005252_pt1 | contig 10666 bp, 11 predicted proteins | sample AraplaMF_Col_mLB_FD_184256 | JGI IMG/M metagenome (GOLD analysis project Ga0209025, IMG submission 184256) | Arabidopsis root microbial communities from the University of North Carolina, USA - plate scrape MF_Col_mLB (SPAdes) (version 2) | ecosystem: Host-associated > Plants > Roots > Endosphere...
AAACAGTCGCATTAAACTTGCCAGATAAACAAGAACAAAAAGCTTATTGTCCACTAACTGGTGAACAGGCTTCCTTATATGAACAACTTGTTCAAGATACATTACAAAATGTAGAAGGATTAAGCGGGATTGAAAGACGCGGCTTTATATTACTTATGCTGAACAAGCTAAAACAAATTTGTAACCATCCGGCTCTTTACTTAAAAGAAGAAGAACCACAAAATGTAGTTGAACGCTCTATGAAAACAAAAACGTTAATGGAGCTCATCGAAAATATAAAAGACCAAAATGAAAGTTGCCTAATCTTCACGCAATACATTGGCATGGGGAACATGCTAAAACGTGTACTAGAAGAAAATTTCGGTCAGCGTGTCCTCTTCTTAAACGGGAGTGTACCGAAGAAAGAACGTGACAAGATGATCGAGCAGTTCCAAAACGGAACGTATGACATCTTCATCTTATCTTTAAAGGCCGGCGGAACAGGATTGAACTTAACCGCTGCCAACCATGTCATTCACTATGACCGCTGGTGGAATCCTGCTGTAGAAAACCAAGCAACAGACCGTGCATATCGTATTGGTCAAAAACGCTTCGTTCACGTTCACAAACTGATTACAACAGGAACACTCGAAGAGAAAATTGATGAAATGTTAGAACGAAAACAATCATTAAACAACGCCGTCATTACAAGCGACAGCTGGATGACCGAACTATCAACAGACGAACTAAAAGAATTACTTGGTGTATAAAGTGAAACTTTAATCAGTGGGGGGTTCCATCCCCCACTGATTATTAGCCCTCACCAATCTGTTTTTTTACGGGCAGCAAGGCTCCCACAAATAGCGGGATAAACAAAAAAGGAGCAATCTCTAAATGAGATTAGCTCCTTTTTCTATGCCAAAACCAATTACTTATTATAATTCCTGTTAACCCGCCGCACGTATCAAGCAATGAATCCTGCCACATCGGTGTACGGCCTCCTGTTAACCCTTGATGAATTTCATCAAATATTGCATATCCCGCAACGAAAAGAAGTGCATATATAAAGCACCTTTTTCTCGAGTAACCAGATTTATAAAAAGCATAATACGTCAATGAGCCGAGTATAAAGAACACCGTAAAATGAGCACCTTTACGAAGGAAAAACTCGATAAAACCACCTACACCTTTATTTGCGATACTAACAGGTGTACCTCCGCCATAATCGATAGATACCCCTGAAAAATGCTCTTTCACAAACTCAACATTTGCGGATTGCTCAATATCCGAGCGCATATCCTGTTTTTTATATGGCTGTGCTGAGGAATAGAAAATAATCCCCATCCATACTAATACAGGAATCCAAAATAACCATTTACGATTCATTCTTCCGTAAGCCCCTCTCTTGCTCTATTAAGAGTACCAAAAAAAAGAAAAAATTTCACGCCAAAACATGACATTTACTCCCTATTTATAAAGCGAAAGTGGGTGATAAACATGGCAGTTGAAACGATCGTTATGGACTTAACTTTACGTCTCGTATTAAACGGTGGATTAGACAAGAACGGAAAAACAGTTTTTAAGAACAAGCAATTCAAACATGTTAAAACAAATGCAGATTTAGGGAAAGTACATGCTGTAGCACGTGCTCTTGCTTCATTACAAGGATCACCACTTCATGCTGTACAACTTGTAAGCACTTGATCTTTCTAATCTATAAAGTGAAACTTTAATCATTGGGGTTTTCCCTATTCCCTCGTCAATGTAGCTTATCCGATTTCGATAGCCAAGAACCACCGGATTTGTTAGTTAAGTATAGACGCAATACAACTTAAAGTTGTATTATGAAATTAACTATAAAAATATAAAGTGGTGAATGGAAATGAAAAAAGATCTAGAAATCAAATCTAAACAACTAATCGATAAGTTGGTTGGAACTGATGAAACTTCAGTTAAGAAAAACGCCAGGTTCGGATTTAAAATTTTCGGTTCGGTTGGGAGTCAAAACATCATTTGGTCAAAATATAAAATGGACAGGATGATAAGAACATTAGACCAAACAATGTTAGAAAAAATGGTAGCTGAAAAAAACATTGAACAACAAAAAAATATTATTAAAGAGAAAACGGATCGGATTGAGAAGTTAGAAAAAAATCAAAAGAAGTTGGAAGAAGAATATAAAAAAATAGAGGCTCAACACAAACGATTATTAGAGCAATATTACAAATTCCGTAAAAACCAACAAAAAGGAATGATAAAAGAAAGAGTTCTAACTACACCAGTTAAAGAAACAATTAAAGAAGCGTGGGAACAAGGTTATAAATTAAAAGATATTCATGAAGGGCTTGTATTATCGGGTATAGATATCAGTTATGAAGCCATTAGAAAATATGTAAAAGTGGGGAAGGAAACAGGTGATTGGCGTATTTCGAAAGAAGAAAATAAAGCTTCAGCGAGTCTTGCAGCAGAAGCTATAGCAAGTGTTATAGACCAACGAAACAAACAACAAGGCAATGAATAATGGTTCATAAGAGAAATAGTAATTGGACTAAAAAACTGAAAAGTATTAGAAATTATGAAGCCTTACCTCCAGTTATTATAAGGGCCATATGGAGTCGTTATGACCGTGGACAATCACCACAGAAGATATACGAAAGGCTAAAAGAGGAAAGGCAACTTATTGCTAGTTTTGAAACTGTAGAAGCCTATATAGAGCAAGTGGTAAAACCTTATTATGAAAAAGAGAGGAAGAATTAAACCTCCCACTTTTTGAGACAGTCAGGGCATTGCCATTGCATGATTCTATCGAGTGCAATGTGTGTGATTCCTATTTTCCTTGTGAAATGAGTTGCGTTATAGGATTTTTGTGATTCTTTAGGAATTGAATCGCCTTGCAAATTAGCGTTGCAATGAGGACAAAATTCTTTGCTATCGTTCATGCAATTCACCTCCTTGTTTTTCGATGTGAGTGTTGTGTCTGAGTATAAATTTGATAAAAATAAAAAAGACAAGTTCCTCTCAAGAACTTGACTTTAAATAATAACTTTTAATTTAATTATCTAAATTATATGTAGATTAGATTTATTCAATCCTTTTGGTGCGACCAACACCGAGAGGATTTTTTTATTTTTTTGACGGACTTATTATACCATAAATTTAGTTTTTTTGCTCAATTCAATGTAGTTATAGTTTTGTTTTATCATAAGGTTTTAATTTTTGTCCACAGTCTAACGAAAATCAGCTCAGTTTAGCGAAGTATCCGTTCATTCTCATAAAGCATTAGCTTAGTCTAGCGAAAGGGTAGTTTCGTTTGACGAGAGGTCAAATTGTTTTGAGGAAGGGATAGCCCGCGTTCTTCCATCATTTCGACTAAATCACGAAAACTGAGGTTGTACCGTAGGTACCATCTCACGGTTAATACAATAATATCCGGTTGATAATGTTTCCACTTGAATAGATTTTGCTCTTCCATACCAATCACATTCTTTTTTAGAGTACTAGTATCAGTATTTGCAAGTTTAAGAGGTTATTTACAAGCGTTTTGGAGTGTTTGCACCAGAACCGAAAAAACTGTATCTGAAGTTCAAATTACTCCGTAAATCAAAAAAATGAATCTGCATTATTTTGCAGATTCGTCTTTTTTCTTCGGCATTTCAATTGGAATAAAGATGTTTGAAAAACCAACACAAACATACTTATAATTCTCTCCGCCTAAATCAAACTCTGTCGTATATGTTGAGAAGAACATATAATCATTTCGCTTTGTATAATGGTCGATTAATAATCCAACTTGTGGTTCAACATACTTATTTGCCAATTTTTTCCCCGCCGATGCTAAGTCGCCAAGGAGACCCTCTTTGTTTTCTTTCTCAACCTCTTCTAGCTTCTTACTCACATCATTACGCTTCATAAATTGTTTTGCTGCCCAATCCGTATATTCTCCCTTACTCGGATTACTGTTTGCTAAATAAACTAAGAGAACAACAGCTAGAGCCATAATAATATACTTTTTCTTCATGCTATATCACCGCCTACTCTTTTCTATTTTCATATATATGTACAAGCGATGCAAATTAGAAAGACTATCATCTATTGATTGTAAACGAACAACAAAAATTTACAATACGCAACAGAAGATTAATATTGAATTTACATAATTTATATATAATTATATCCGGAATACGAAACTTTTTATAAGGGAGGATTTAGAATTATGGATAATGAAAGTAATATTTTTATTTCTAGTTCTACAAAGATGCTTGAGCCATACAAACGCCCTTATTAACGTACAAAAATTATCGACAGTAGTGAGAAAACCACCTGTACTCATGCCAAACAGCTCTCCAACTCATAAAGGAATCTTGTCTAACAAGTGTTCATTCTACTTATCAAGGTAGACGTGCTGCAGTCCAAGCAAAATTTAATTTCAAACAGAATGTTCCGATTCCAATTAATCATAGGGAATATATTTTTACTTTCCCAACAGAATCTCCTTCGTCTCCAAACTGTATTTGGTTGTTCTATAACCATATAAATGATATAGAGTTTTTCAAAAAAACTAAAAAAGCTAAAATTCATTTTTTAAACCGAACTACCGTAACAATACGAATAAGTTCCCATAAGTTAAGACAGCAAGTATTGAAAGCTGGATATGTATTATCACGGATGAACATGCAAGATTCACTACACTAAAAAAACTCATGCTACATTTACTGCCTTAAAATTAATAGAATGGAAAGCAATATTTTCCTTGCCTTCCATTCTATTTATTATTCTTATCCCCTTACACTATCTCGCATTTTCTCAAGCGCTTGTCGATATAACCATCTCGTTTGATAGTACGTCATCCCCATTTCAATGGCTATCTCTCCCATCTTTTTACCTGTAAAAAATCGTTCTGAAATAATGTGCCTCTCTTGTACTACACGTTCTTTCTTCAACCTTTCCAATATATAACCACGCACCGTTACGACAGCATAAGCAGGAAAACTCCCTTTGCATACCAAAGACCAATTAAACCACAGTGATAATACTCTTCATAATCTTGATAAATATTTAACCTCTTTATTTGATTTGCAATCATACCTTCTTACAAAACAACCGTATCTACAAAAGCCTCTGGCTTCACACAATACCCGTTTTTAAAAGGTATACCCAAATGCCCTATACGTTTACAAGACTTCTAGGTATAGATAACACCCTTTTTTATTTTCCGTTCGTATTAAGTTACTTTTATTTTCACGCCACCAATATACAAAAAGCAACAAAAATATTGATGTAGCAACGTTTATTACGCTTTTCCATATAAAAGATAACACTGCAAACTAACCTCATAGAGGTCACCATATCTACCGAAACTGTTTTAAGGTAGCACAGACAAGTAGACAAAAGTCTCGTAAAAAGTGTGTACTTTTTTGACACACTTTTTACGAGACTCTATCATTTTTGCATAAAAGAAGTTGATTTATAGCCGTTTTTAAAAAAATGAACTTATACATGTCCATAAAATACCTCAAAAATAACGAGACAATAGTCCACCTATTTTACAAACAAAAAACTTTTTCATGATAATCAGTGAATAAAAACACAGCTCTTATGGTGTAATAAATTCCTCCATCTTTTTAAAAATGACACTTTGTTAGATAAAACTGATATTAACTTAGTCAGAACTAATGCTTTGTTAGATAAAGCTGATATCAACTTAGTCAGAACTTACGCTTTGTTAGACAAAGCTGATATCAACTTAGTCAGAACTTACCCTTTGTTAGATAGGGCTGATATCAACTTAGTCAGAACTTACCCTTTGTTAGATAAAGCTGATATTAACTTAGTCAGAGCTTACGCTTTGTTAGATAAGGCTGATATCAACTTAGTCAGAACTTACCCTTTGTTAGTCAAAGCTGATACCAATAATTTCAAAAATATTCTTAGATTTCTTTTGATCAATCAAACTAATATGTGTATCCATCTAACATAAAAAAATATGGATAGAATGTCGACGAGCTTGTAAGTATAAGGGTTTACAGTCGTAGAAAAAGCCGTTAGGTTAAATGTATCATTAATAATCCAAATCATTTTATATTGAAATTTGAATGGGGTTAACTTGAAATAGGGGTAAAAACAAAAAAGGTGACTCTAGGAAGAGCCACCTTTTCAAAATAACATATTATGCGCCAAAATCAGAGAACATACCGCCCAACATACTAAACCCAATTGTAAGGATAAAGAATATAGAAATTAAAATTATTGCTTGTTTTTTACTTAAACCAGCAACGATATGCAAGCCTAAGCCAGTTAAAATTAAGCTCCAAATGTTAAAGACTTCAAATGCAGAACCAATACCATATGCAATTGTTCCTTGTTCAAATAAGGGCCCTAAACTTGTATATTTATCAGCACCATTCCCACCAAGAATATATCCTAAAGCTACATTAAGAAGACTACCAACATAAAAGACAACATTTGCATATATATAAATAGATAATATCTTCATATATGGAGTATCATTGCTCATAAACATCATAATAACTTTATAAAATCCTGCTACCACAAAAAGACCAACAGCTGTTCCAACTAGACCTCCAATAGATCCAAATCCAATTGTAGTCCACTTCATTATCCCCGTCGTATCATCCTTAACCAGCTTCGCTAGCTCCGGAGTATTAAGTAACCCTAAATAAGCTACCGCTGCTGATAAGATTGTCCCCATTAAAAGAAATAAGAAAAACCCTCCCCAGACTGGGCTTTTCGTCTTCATTCTCTCAAACTGTAAACCTGGAGAAGTAACCATTCCAAATAATGACGGCTTCTTCGCACCTGCATCTTGCGTATTAATATTCATTTCCATTATAACGCCTCCCTCTATTTATATAACCCGTTCTAACGGGCGGTTCACATCCTCATTTAGAGGCTACGAACCGCCCACTAGAACGGTAATGTGTAGTAGAGAATCCCTCTCTACTACAATTTATTCATAACGCAGTGCTTCGATCGGATCTAATTTCGCAGCTTTGTTTGCTGGAATTAATCCGAAAATAATACCTAATGTCATAGAGAACAGTACGCCTCCAACGACAACTTCCCATGAAACGAGAGGTGGCCATTTCGCAAATGTGGAAACGATATATGCCCCGCCATATCCAAGACCAATTCCGATTAAACCACCTAGAAGTGTTAACATAACTGCTTCAATTAAAAACTGTAATAAAATTTTACTACGTGTTGCTCCAAGTGCTTTACGTATCCCAATTTCGCGCGTACGCTCCGTTACAGATACGAGCATAATATTCATAACACCGATACCACCAACGACTAATGAAATACCAGCGATACCGCCGATGATCATCGTCATGATATTAGTAACTTTAGAAACTCCTTCTTGGAATTCTTTTAAGTTTACTAGTTCATATTTACCTGGAATTTCACTTGGCTTACGACTATTTAATACATCAACAGCTTGTTTCCCAGCGGATTCTAAATTGTCTACATTTTTAGATTGAATTGCGATGCTTTGGATATCATCCGTTCCGTATAAAACAGGCCATAACGTAAGCGGGATTAACCCTTCTTCCATTTCAAAGCCCATAAACTCATTATCAGATCTGTACACACCGATAATTTGCATCGGCTGTCCCTTCATCTCGATAATTTGTCCAACTGGATTTACGTCCTTAAATAACGTCTCTTCTGTTTTTGTACTAATCATCACAACGTTATTCGCATGAGAAATATCTGATTCATTTAAAGTACGTCCTTTTACGACCTTTACTTTATTTACCGCAAAATATTCATTATCAAGCCCAATGACATTCAGCGTTGCTTTTTTATCATTTACATCCAGTGTCTCTGATGACTGGTTTGTCGTAATAACGTGTGAAACATCTTTCACTTGTCTTACTTCTAGAATATCTTCTTCCGTTAACTTCGGTATTTCAAATCCACCCATACTAAACTCATCATTAATATCCGGCTTAAACTGAATTGGCATAAGGTTATTACCAGAACCAGCAATTTTTGACTTTAACATTGCTTCCCCGCCTTGCCCAATCGCAACGACAGTAATAATAGAACCAACGCCGATAATAATACCGAGCATCGTAAGAGCAGAACGCAGTTTATGAGCTAGAATAGAAGATAAGGCGATTTTCATACTATCTAGTAAACTCATACCGCACACCTTCTATCTTCTGTAATTTTCCCATCTCGCAGTACAATACGGCGGGAAGAATAAGCCGCGACCTCTTCTTCATGCGTAACCATAACAATCGTCGTACCTTCTGCATTGAGCTTCGTGAAAATGTCCATAACTTGCTCACCAGACTTCGTATCAAGCGCACCTGTCGGCTCATCGGCCATAATGAACGTTGGATTATTCGCAATCGACCTCGCAATAGCGACACGCTGCTTCTGTCCACCTGATAACTCATTCGGCAAATGATGAACTCTGTCGGACAAACCAACTTTACTAAGTGCTTCCAGAGCTCTTTGACGTCGCTCTGCTTTCTTCACGCCACCGTATACGAGCGGAAGTTCAACATTTTCTACTGCTGAAAGACGCGGCAGCAAATTAAAATGCTGGAACACAAAACCGATATATTCATTACGAATTAAAGCAAGCTTTGACTCGTCTGCTGTTAAGATATTCACATCATTCAGCATATATTCACCTTCTGTTGGACGATCTAAACAACCGATAATATTCATAAGCGTTGATTTACCAGAACCAGACGGCCCCATAATCGAAACAAATTCACCGCTCTGAATCGTTAAACTAATACCGTGCAAAATCGGCACTGCCAATTTCCCTTGATAATACGTTTTAGCAATATTATTTAACGTAATCATTTCTCTTTCACTTCCATTCCGTCATACACGTCGTCGGAAGGATTTTTAACCACCTTTTGCCCCACTTTTGCGCCTTCAGTAATCTCTGTCCAATCTCCATCAGTAGAACCTTTTTTCACATTTTGTTTACGAAGCTTTCCTTTATCCTCAACATAAACAAATGCATCATCGCCTTTTTCTACAATGCTCTTACTTGGGACAGCAATCATCGTCTTATTCTCTAAATTTACTTGCAATGAAACATGGTACCCTGGAGATAAACCATCTTGGCTATCCAGGCTTGCCTTATATGTATATTGAGACATATTTTGAGTCGCTTCGCCTACACCACCAGCTTGAGCCATCTCTGCACTCGTTGGGAATTCACTTACCTCTGTAATCTTACCTGTCCACTTCTTCTTATTATTTGCTTTCGCAGTTACAGTGAATGTTTGATCTTTTTGAATTTGTGACTTCTGAAGCTCTGTTAAAGTCCCTTGAACTTGGAACGGATCTTTAGAAGCTACTTGTAAGAATGCTTTTCCTTGACCACCTAATGCTTGTGATGAACTTTGTGCTGCATCTTTATCTAACTTTTGAACAACACCCGTAAAGTTACTATAAATCGTAAGTTCTTTCTGCTTTTTACTTAACTCTTCTTTTTGCAACTTCCCTTTTTCTTTCTCAAGATCAGTTGTTTTCTGCGTCATCTCTAACTCACTTACTTGCTCTTCCATCGGATCTGTTACTTCTTTCCCAGCTCCGCTATCTTTCACCTTCTTAATTTCTTTCTTCAACGAATCAATCTTCTTCTTCCCTTGATCGTAACGCATATCTGCCATCTTTTGATCAAGCTCAGCTTGCTTCATTTGCAAATTAATCTCTTCATTATCATAAGAGAATAACTTCGTACCTTTCTCTACCTCTTGCCCTTCTTTTACCGCAATATCTTTCACTTTTCCTTTGGTCGGATCCGCATAGAAACTTTCAATATTACCCGGCTTCACCTGACCAGAAATTAACTTCGTATTATTCAGCTTACGCTCTGTTACTTTCTCAAAACTTACAGCATCAGCCGTTGTTGATGCACCCTTCTTCTTGCCTTGCATAATAAAAATATTAACTGCTGCCACAATAACAATTAGTGCGATAACACCCATAATGATCCATTTCTTCTTCTTGTTTGGAGTACGAACCGTATTTGGTACCATATTCTCTCTCCCTTTATAAATTAATAGTTTAATAAACACTCAAATTGTATAAAACTTTCTGAAAACAAATTACATATTATTACATTCTTTTTACAAAGTTTTACACATTCATTTATATTGTAACAAAAATTCCAATGATTAGAAATATGACATCCTATCTTTTAAGATAGTTTTAAGGAAAGATTATATTATATAGAAAAAGCCATCCAAAATGATAATTGGATAGCTTTTCTATATAAAATATTACACCGCTTTAGGATCTTTTCTCTCATGCCCACGTTGAACGATGAACAAGAAGACTGTTGATAAAATTGCACCTGTTAATAGTAAGATAAAGCAACCATCCCAGCCAGAACGATCAACAATAACACCAATTGCTGCGTTTGCTACAAGACTTCCGCCTACATAACCGAACAGACCACACATACCGACTGTCGTACCTACTGCAAATTTCGGTACTAATTCCATCGCACTTAAACCGATTAAAAACTGTGGTACGTAAATTAAACAACCGATAATAGAAACTGCAATACTTACAACAAGTACGCTAGTTGCTTGCCAATATACAAACGTACCAATAACAACTCCAACCATACTAATAATACACAATGGCATACGTTTCCCTTTAAATAATTTATCACTTAAAAGACCAA
>Ga0209025_1005253_pt1 | contig 10665 bp, 13 predicted proteins | sample AraplaMF_Col_mLB_FD_184256 | JGI IMG/M metagenome (GOLD analysis project Ga0209025, IMG submission 184256) | Arabidopsis root microbial communities from the University of North Carolina, USA - plate scrape MF_Col_mLB (SPAdes) (version 2) | ecosystem: Host-associated > Plants > Roots > Endosphere...
AAAGCGTTTCTCATAAAAAAAGCATTTGAAGGTGGAATGTTTGTTCAATCTAATAATTATAAAAACGCTCTAAAAGAGACACGAATTGTTAAAGATATCAATTATGATTCTAAATTTCCTGATGGTACATTAGACATTATTTATCCCAAAAATCTTACAGGAAAAACACCTGTTCTTTTTTGGGTACACGGGGGTGGATTTGTAGGTGGAGATAAATCAGACATTACTGGTTATGCAGTAGAATTAGCTGCTCGTGGTTATACAGTGATAAATATAAATTACGCTCTTGCTCCTAAAAGAAAGTATCCTACACCAGTACTACAACTTGGTGAGGCTTATGAATATATAAAAGCAAATGCAAAGAAATATAATGTAAAACTAGATGACCTGTATTTTGCAGGAGATTCTGCGGGAGCGCAAATATCTGGGCAATTTGTTACTATTCAAACATCTCCAGATTATGCGAAATTAACCGGAATTGACGCTATTGTTGCTCCTTCTACAATTAAAGGTATACTGCTATTTTGCGGCCCGTATAATATGCCTGCATTAGCTAAAATGGAAACATCCAAAGAAGTGCAAGACTTTATGCGTACTACTGGCTGGGCTTACTTTGGGAAAAAGAAGTTTGAAACATTACCTGAAATGGAAATCGCCTCTATTTATAAACACGTTACAAAAGATTACCCACCAACGTTCATCACAGATGGAAATACTGCATCATTTGAAGAGCAAGGTAAAGCATTAGCTTCTACTTTACAAAATAAAGGAGTATCTGTAGATACACTTTTCTTTGATAAAAATATCTCTGGCGAGTTAGCACATGAATTTCAATTTAAAATGAACACTCCAGCAGGTGAAGAAGCTTTTAACCAAGTTCTTAAATTTCTAAATGAAAATAAATAATATATATACTATTAACTTTTTATAAGCTTAGTTTAATACCATATATGGGTGAACAAAATATTGCATTAATAATCTAATGGTAGCAAAAATAAATTTGATAAGAAGTATATAGTAAGAATGATTTGGAGATACAGATGGGGATATAACTATTTTATTTAGGACGGTGCACTTTAAATGGATTTACAGAAAGGGAAATTATATTGGAACACAACTTTTTCTAATACACCTTCTTATCCTCGTTTGGACGAAGATATTAAATGTGACGTACTAATAATAGGAGCAGGAAGTTCAGGTGCTCAATCAGCATACTATTTAAGTGAATCAGATTCAAATATTGTTGTCGTTGATAAAAGAAAGGTAGGACATGGAAGTAACCTTACAAATACAGCACTTATTCAATATTTAGGTGACAAGATGTTTTTTGAACTTGTAAATACATTTGGAGAAGGGTATGCAGTTAAGCATATGAAATTATGTGAACAAGCTATTAATGATATTGAATATGCTGATCAAAATTTACCTTATTGCTCTGACTTTAAACGACGTGACAGTTTATATTATGCAAGCTATGAAGAGGATATAAAGAAATTAGAAAAGGAATTGTATTATTTACATAAGTATGATTTTAAAGCGACTTGGCTATCAGAGGAACAAATTGGACAGAGATATCCATTTAAAAAACGTGCAGCTATTTATACGTATAACGATGGTGAAATAAATCCTTATAAATTTACACATAGTTTATTAAAACAAGCTTCTAATAAAGGAGTTCACATTTATGAAGATACGGAGATCGTTGGCAAAAAGTTAGAGAAAGAATGTGCAGTTTTTTATACAAAAGGGGGCAATTCTATTACTGCCAACAAAGTAATTGTGGCTGCAGGATATGAAGGTTTGGAATTTAAAAAGGAGAAGAATGCTACACTGATTAGCTCATATGCAATTGTGACTAATCCTGTGGAAGATTTATCTTCTTGGTATAAGCGTACTCTTATTTGGGAAACTGCGAGACCATATATTTATATGAGAACTACTGCAGATAACAGGATTATTATAGGTGGGTTAGATGAAGATACAAACATTGCTGAAGAAAGAGATTCAAAATTAATTCATAAAAAAGAGAAATTAGTGAATGAATTTAATAAGCTCTTTCCAAATATAACCGTTGAACCTGAATTTTATTTAAGTGCTTTTTATGGTGGTACTCATGATGGTTTACCTATAATTGGAATGTATGAAGAGTTTCCAAATTGTCACTTTATCTATGCATATGGAGATAATGGATTAGTATATAGTATGGTACTTTCTAAAATTGTTCGAGATGTAATTATTAGCGGTTCAAGTCCGGATTTGAATTTATATTTACAAAATAGACCAAAACTAAATGAGTAAGCTACATGTATGCAAAATCATAGTATGTAGGGTACCATATAAAAAGCGCTATTTTAAATGTATTAGTTTAATGTGACTATTTGTTATGTTTATGAATGCTTAAATAAAGCATTCATAAACAATATTATTTGTTAAATCCATTCATCTTACTAAGTTCTGTTATTTGTATAATCCACTCTTTTTTTTAGTAGGGGAGAGTTGCTTGGATATGATGATATTCCCATTCTTCCTCCATGGCAGGATAAAGATCAAATAAGTATTTTTCTTCATCACTTGTTATAATTGCTTTAGGATTGTCAGTAAGTTTAAAATAAATGTCGCACCATCGACTATAGTTTGTTAGCATGAATAAAAAATTAGGACATGTGAATTCGATGAGGTATATTTCTTTCTCTAATTGAATATCTGATAGTAATTCCCTTGCTGTCTCAACAGTAGGCTTTTTTTTGTAACCGTTGCATGAATGCCATGCCCAAATCTATAATAAAATTAATACCACTCTGTTTCATATGTCTTACAATGTATTTATATGCGGTGAAATCTTCTTTACTAACAAAAATAGGATCGGCTATAAGCTTACCTGTATTCAAAAGTATATTTATAGCATTTTTGTTTTGAAAAGTCCATAGGATTGTTGAATCCATAGATGTATTTAAGTTTGACTGTTTATCAAACTGTTTTCTTATATTTCTCTCCATTTTCTTTTTTATTTTATAAGAGTTTAAGATAAGTACAAAGTACATTGTATTTTTACTTTTATTAAGAGTTGGAAAAATCCATTAAAGATAGAAAAGTTTGTTTGCAATTACAAACAGTGATTCTTATAATTATTTAAAAATAACAGAAGTACTTGTTTTCATAAAGAAAGAATTGTGCTTTAAGAATTAGAAAGGATAGCCATGCAAAATAAAATTATCGTTATGTTTCAAAAAGATTTTCGTTTATATGATAACCCAGCATTATTTGAAGCTGCTCAGTCCGGTGAGGTTGTTCCGGTATATGTACATGACGAAACTTTTTCAAGGGGAAGTGCGTCAAAGTGGTGGTTACACCATGCAATAATAGATGTTCAAAAGCAACTTGAGGCATTGGGCTCTACTTTAATAATTCGTAAAGGAAATACACAGGAAGAAATACTTTCTCTCATAGAACAGTTAGGTATAACGGCTGTATATTGGAATATTTGTTATGATCCGGACAGATTACAATCTAATCAAAAAATGAAAATGATGTTAGAAGATAAAGGTATTATTTGTAAGGAATTTAATTCACAATTATTATTAGAACCGTGGATTATTAAAAAGAAAGATAACACTGAATATAAGGTGTTTACGCCTTTTTACAATGCATTTCAAAAGCAGGTAATACCTAAACCTATTAGTAAAGTGCAGCGTATAAAGGGAGGAAACTCTTTACCAGCAAGCTTATCTGTTTCAAAATTACACTTGCTGCCGACTATACGGTGGACATCTCATATTGAATCAATGTGGGAGCCTACAGAGGAAGGGGCATATAAAACATGTAAGAAATTTTTCTCTAGCAAATTAGCCTCTTATAGTGAAGGAAGAGATTTTCCAAATGAAAATGCTCATTCGATGTTGGCACCTTATCTTTCATTCGGCCAAATATCAGTGAGATGGATGTATCATTACTTAATCAATAAAAGTACTGAAAGACAATGTAGTCTTTTTGAAAAACAAGTGAATAGTTTTATACGTCAATTCATTTGGCGAGAGTTTTCTTATTATTTGCTATATCATTATCCGTTTACAGTATATAAACCTCTTAATAAGAGCTTTGAACATTTTCCGTGGAATAATGAAGAGGAATTATTAACAGTATGGCAGAAGGGTGAAACTGGTTATCCGTTTATTGATGCGGGAATGCGGGAACTGTGGCAAACAGGTTTTATGCATAATCGAGCAAGAATGGCTGTAGCTTCTTTTCTTGTAAAACATTTATTAATTCCGTGGCAGGAAGGAGCAAAATGGTTTATGGATACACTACTAGATGCTGATATTGCAAATAATACAATGGGATGGCAATGGGTTGCTGGAAGTGGGGCAGATGCATCACCGTACTTTCGTATTTTTAATCCCATCACACAAGGAGAAAAGTTTGATAAAGATGGGGAGTATATAAGAAAATGGGTACCAGAATTAAGAGATATGCCTAATAAATATATACATAAACCTTGGGAAGCACCTGAGCATATTTTACAAGAGGCCAATATACAGCTTGGTCATACATATCCTTTGCCAATTGTTGATCATAAGGCAGCACGTGAGAGAGCACTTTGTGCATATAAAAGTATGAAAGAATTTATATAAAATACACGAGTCAATATGAATTTGATATGTAAAAGTTATAATGTCTATTTGCGTATTAAAGTTGTATTCATTGAAAGAGTATACGAATCATATAGAGTTTCTAAAACCTTCTATATAAAAGGGAGAATGTTTATGAAAAAATCTAGTATTCTAGTATTTTTACTAACATATGGTTTGTTTTATATTTCTAGTATTTTATTTCCTATTGATTGTATGTGGTACGATGCGCTAGAAAAGCCGTCTTGGACGCCTTCTGGCATGACAATCGGAATAATTTGGGCTGTATTATATGGACTTATTGCATTATCAGTTACAATGATTTACAACAAATATGGATGTAAGCCAAAAACATTTTGGTTTGTATTCCTTTTAAATTATATGTGTAATCAAGCGTTCAGCTACTTTCAATTCAGTCAAAAAAATTTGCTTTTAGCAACAGTAGATTGTTTACTAGTCGCTATTACTACGTTACTTCTCATAGCGGTTTCTTCCAAATTATTTAAAGTATCAGCATGGTTGCTAATTCCATATTTTTTATGGTCTACATTTGCTACATATTTATCTTGGACTATTTATAGTATAAATTAAAGACGTAAATAAAAACTTGAGCATAATAAAAATGCTCGAGTTTTTATGTTGATTAATGATAATCTAAAATATAGAATATATAAATCTTAGGGAGGTCATCTTTGTGAAGAAATGGATAAAAATTACGCTGTACTCTTTACTAGGTATTTTACTTATGGGAAGTATTGCTTTTTTGACTTGGTCTCAGTTTACTTATAAACCAACGAAAGAGGCTTTGTCGTTAGTAGATGATAAAAAAGATGAAGATCATATCGTTTTTGGAGAGAAAGATGCTAAAGTAGGGGTTATTTTTTATCAAGGAGCTAAAGTAGAAGCTGAGGCTTATAGTTACTTAGGGGAAGCTCTTGCAAAAGATGGGCATTTTGTAGTAATGCCTAAGTTACCATTAAACTTAGCGATATTTGGAATCAATGCGGTAGACAGTGTAATGGAACAGTATCCTAAAGTTCAAAAATGGTATGTTGCAGGGCATTCAATGGGGGGAGCTATGATTTCTAAGTATGCCTTTCAACATGAAGACAAGGTAGATGGGATCATTTTCTTAGGCTCGTATCCTGCAGATGATTTCTCTACGAAATCGATGCCGATGTTATCAATTTATGGAGAAGTAGATGCTTTAGCAACTGTAGAAAAGATAGAGAACAATAAAAAGTTCATGTCAAAAAATACAACTATGCACATGATAAAAGGCGGAAACCATGCGCATTTTGGCATGTATGGTGAGCAAAAAGGTGATAATGCAAGCTTAATTACGCCTAAAGCACAACGAGATGAAACTGTGAAAGTAATTGAAGAATGGTTGTTAAAACAATGATAGACCGGAGAGCCAACTCATACGAGTGGGCTCTTTTATTTAACTTCTATTTCCAATTTCCTTCTTATTTTCTTCGGAATATCCTCTTCAGTGATAATGTCGTAAGAATACACATACTTTCCTTTCACATGAATTTTCAAGTAAGTTTTTCTTATAAAATCATTAGGCGTGTTCGTTCCAACTTTATATTCTTTTTCATTGTTTAATTCATCAACACCTTTTAGGGCGTACATAGCTCGTCCTTTATGATGATAATCCGGAACACCATATCCTTTTGCAACCGCATATACATTTTTTTCTTCAGCAATCGGATTAAATCTGTCTAAATCACCGCGTAATATGAAAGGTAGTAAGTATATAGGAAGACCTATTCCTATTATACAAATTATAAATTTCTTCATGGTCATTTCTCCTCTTGTTAAATTACTTATTTTTAAGTATAGGAAAAAATTCTTATAAATTTAGAAGTGAATTTCTTAAGTTTTTCTTAAATAGGTGTTTAAAGGAGGGATAACATTGTATGGTTATTCTTTCGTGCAAATCGTATTATTTTTTATTTATATCTTTGTGGATTTTATGCAAAATACAACATTTCTAGATAAAATATAATCTCCTTATATATTAGGAAATATAATTTCGTGAATTAATTATGAATATATTTTATTTTGAAAAACATCCCTTGATAAATACACAGAATTATTGTAAAGTGATGATAATTAAAATATATATTGTTTGAAAGCGATAAAGGGAAATAGTACAAGTAGTTTTTTTAGAGAGTCGGTGGGTGGTGTAAACTGATAGAAGGAACTTGTGAATCCGTCCTTGAGGGAAATGAGGAACAATTCAATGTGAAGTTCGTAATCGTTTCCAGCTACAAGCAGTTAATAATTTAAGTGGAGGGCGTATATTTTTACGTTTTTAACTAGAGTGGCAACGCGGATTAGCTTTCGTCCCTTTTATAGGAACGGGAGTTTTTTGTATTTTATCTAGTTAAAATAAAAATTTGAAAAAGGTTAGTTCCTTCATTAATAAATATAAAAGATTAAGGGGATGTTCTTCATGGACAATCAATATAAATTAATAGAAGAATTTAATAATGCGGAATTTGATAAAAGTTTAAAATGGTTTTCTCCACCTAAAGATTGGGAGGTTAATAGCAATAAATCGAAGTTAATAATCAAACCGGATAAAGAGACAGATTTCTGGCAAAAAACACATTATGAATTTCAAGTTGATAATGGACATTTTTTATACTATGAACTAAATGGAGACTTTAGATTGATTACGAAAGTAAAATCTAAACCAGCGAATAGATATGATCAAGCAGGTTTAATGGTTCGATTTTCAAAAGATACTTGGTTAAAGACATCGGTTGAGTATATACCTGATGACAATAGTAAATTAGGTGTTGTTGTAACAAAGAATGGATATTCTGATTGGTCTAGTCAGGAGTTTTTTGGAGATTTAAATTCTCTTTATTATCGTATAACAAGAAGGGGAAATAATTACTACGTTGATTATTCATTAGACGGGGATTTATGGAAACAAATAAGAATGGCTCACCTTTTTGAAGAAAAAGATTGCATGAAAGTTGGCATTTATGCTTGCAGTCCACAAGGAGATGGGTATGAAGCAGAGTTTGAATTTATTAAGATTGAAAATATAGATGATAATACAAAAGTTTATTAAAAGTGTAAAGGCTCTTATCCATCATTATTCTACTGCTGAATCTTCTTATGCTGACATTATTTTTATGGCTCTTTATATAAAAATACCGAGTAACCACTCATTCTAAGGATGAGTGGTTACTCGCAGTTTGTTTAAATAGAGAAATTGGGCTTTTCCGTTATAGGTAACATTTTTCAATGCGTAAATAAGAAGGTTCTAGTGTAAAAACTTCAGAGCAATTGCACCAGAATCACTATTGGATCAGTTTAGATCCATAAGAATAAAAAAAAGATATCCTGGAGTGGAAAGTAAAAAATGAAATTGCGAAAGGAGAATTTCAAATAATGCCAATGTTTTATAAAAACATTGTATACGAAGGGATGTACCATTTATGATTGACGAGAAAACAATACAAATTGTGCAGTCAACGGCTCCAGTATTAAAAGAACACAGTATAGAAAAGGAATTGATTCATTATGAATCGTTTAGCCCCGTTGCAATTTTAGGTGAGTAACTAATACCGGATAGGGCTATAGTCATAATAATGTAAGTAAATGGTTTTTTTTGCGATACTTCAATAGTGAAGTATCGTTTTTTCTTGTATAACTAAAGCACAGCTATGGAATCTGATGTAATGTTGAAAAATGATCCCAAGTAATGATTTGTCTGTTGTAATACTAAGTAACTATGATGAAATTGAATCCAAAAAGTATGCTAATAAAATAGTAAAAAATTTTTTAAAAAAGTAAAAAAAATAGAGCTTAGATTTGCAACAATAAATGTTTTTTTATTAGATAATTACTTTACCGATAATCGAGATGTTTGCGGATACATTTATTTTTGGGATACATAATTATATTTAGAGAATACCCAGTTACAGTATTTGAATTTTTAATAAGAAGGGATGCGAAGGAATGAACTCACAGAGACAAGGCTATGCAGGCTGGTGGCAAGGCGGACACGGTGGTTGGCCGGGTGGACACGGTGGTTGGCAAGGCGGACACAGTGGTTGGCAAAGTGGACACGGTGGTTGGCAAGGCGGACACGGTGGTTGGCAAGGCGGACACGGTGGTTGGCAAGGCGGACACGGTGGTTGGCAAGGTGGACACGGTGGTTGGCAAGGTGGACACGGTGGTTGGCAAGGTGGACACGGTGGTTGGCCGGGCGGACACGGTGGTTGGCAAGGTGGACATAGTGGCTGGCAAGGTGGACATGGTGGTTGGCCGGGTGGACACGGTGGTTGGCAAAGCGGGCATGGATATTAAAACGAGGCTATAAAATCATTTTTTTATGCAAAGTTTGTATATTTTCATTTTTATTAGGTTATATGTTTTTAAAGCACTCTTTGAAAAGGAGTGTTTTTTTTATTTTTCTTTTGATTTAATTAACGAAAAAAGTATCTTGTACTCCTTTTGTAACTTTTTCTAAATAGAAATTTTCTATAAAATAAGGGGCCTGCCTGCCAAACAAATCGTTATTTGTAATACTGCTATCAAAGGAAAGTGCTTGTGACATCTCGTTAATATTGAAAAACAGTAATAACCTATTGTGCTAATTTTTTTGAAAATTTAGGTTTAATATCTTTAAAATAGGTGTATTACATATTACATAACAACTAAATAAAAAAATAAAAAATCTAAAGGAGGAAAAATACCATGCATAAGAATGAAAGAAAATCGGTGGTTCATGAATATGAAAATGAGCAGGAAGTAGTTATGAAAGTAAAAGAGCTAGAATTGCAAGGGATTCACCAAGATGACATTTACGTCTTAACACATGAAAAACATCTAACAAAAAAGATTGCGGATGATACAAATACAAATACGATTGGAGTAAAAGAACAAGGGTTGGGCACAAGTATTATCAACTTTTTCTCCAAAAAAGGGGACGAGCTCCGAAATCAAATGGAGGAAATGGGGTTGTCGAAGGAGGAAGCTAACTTATATGAAGCAAAACTAGATCAAGGGAGAATTTTACTTCTAGTAACAGATGAAATACTAACGGCGAGTGATAGGCAGCCGCAAAACTATCATTCTCTCTAATAGATTGCAACATCTGATAAATAGATAAGTTAATTATTTTAGGTTGAAGCATGGAAGAAAATAAAAGTAGAGAAGGGTGAGAAAAATGAAACATACAATATTTAAATATGCTGTGATTGGGATTACGACCGGAGTCATGGTCTCTCTGTTAAAAAAAGAAAATCGGAAAGCTATACAAACAAAAGGAAAAAGCGTAAAAGACAAACTACAAGAAGGAAACATAAAGGAAACATTAGAGAAGGTAACTGAGACAAGTAAACAATTCTCTGTAACTGCAGCTAATGTTGCAAAACAAACATTACCACAACTGCTTACAGCCACACCAGTTGTCATTTCTACCATTAAAGACTTAACAGAAAACGAAAATAGCAAAAAGAAAAAAGATGAAAAGAAATATATAAAAGAAGGGAAAGAAGAGAGTGCTTAGATTTAATTCTAAAAAGAGAAAGTGAGGAAAAAAGTATGAAATCTCTGTATGCAATTGATGTAGGAATTGGTTTTACTAAGCGGGCATATCGACAGGATGTAGATTCTGAGGTGACGATTAAGAGTGAAGCTGCCACACTAGCTCCTGTACCTAATCATGCTGAAAGTGAAGATTTAACAAAGGTAAGTTTTATAGACTTAGACTTTGCATACTACATGGGAAATGAAGCACATCAATCTGACGCTTCATTTCTTCCTCCATTTGAAGAAGAAATAGAAAATTATTATGAAAGCGAACGATTTAAACAACAAATATTTGGTTGCATTGCAAAGGATTATAAAGAAAATGTCGTGTTACCTTTAGTTGTTACCGGGCTTCCCGTTACTTGTTTTGGTAGTCAGCATGAGCAATTACAACGTGCACTAAAAAAAGAAACTTCCGTGCAAATTGATGGGAAATTTATTAATATTACGGTGGAAAATGCTTTGATTCTTCAGC
>Ga0209025_1005256_pt1 | contig 10662 bp, 10 predicted proteins | sample AraplaMF_Col_mLB_FD_184256 | JGI IMG/M metagenome (GOLD analysis project Ga0209025, IMG submission 184256) | Arabidopsis root microbial communities from the University of North Carolina, USA - plate scrape MF_Col_mLB (SPAdes) (version 2) | ecosystem: Host-associated > Plants > Roots > Endosphere...
GACCGCCCGCGGCGTTCTCAGCCTGCTGACACCGCTTGTCGGCCATCCGCTGAAAAAATCCGTCGTCATCGTCGGCAACGACGCGACCGGTCAGTTCCTGACTTCCTACTACGTCAAGGCACTGAAGGCCGAGGGCCAGGAAGTTCCCGAAGTCATCTCCTATCCGCCAGATACCACCGACTTCTCGCCGTTCCTGACACGCGCCAAGAGCCTCAATCCTGACGTCGTGCACTTCTGGTACAACGGCGACTCGACGCTGACGGCGCTGCCGCAGGCGCTCGAACTCGGCGTCGCACCGAGCTACTTCCTGTTTGGCGTCGACCCGGGCATCTGGAAGGAGCGCGGTCTCACTGCCGACGTCCCGGTCGCCATGAGCTGCGTGCCGATCTGCTGGGGTGAATCCTCCAACGCCAATGCGAAAACCTATTTCAAGGCCTACTTTGCCGCCGGCGCCCCGAAGGGCGTGACCTCCTCGGTCTCGCTGCTCTACTACGACTATGTCCATATGCTCGCCGAAGCCTGGACCAAGGCCGGCTCGCTCGATCCGGACAAGACGGTCGCAGCGCTTGAATCGCTCCACCACAAGGGCGTCGTCTCCGACGATCTCTCCTTCAACAAGAGCCATCAGGTGACCCACGCGACCGAGGTCTGCGCCGCAGCTCCAGGCGGCGATATCTCCTGCGCGATGCAGCAGCCACCCGCCGAAGCCCCTGCGGAATAAACTGCCGATGCGCCTCCCGCCGGGCCCCTGCGCCGGCGGGACTTTCATTCAGAAAACCGACGGGCCGCCCGTGCGGTCCGCGCAACAGCGGAACAGGGCTGTGGACATTCTCATTCAGCAAATCCTCAACGGTCTGTCGATCGCAAGCGTCATCACGCTGATCGCCGTCGGGGTTACCTTGATCTTCGGACTGACCGGCATCATCAATTTCGCCCATGGCGAATTCCTGATGATCGGCAGCATCGTGACCTGGCTCGCCGTGCAGGCAGGCCTTAGCTTCTATCTGGCTCTGGTGCTCGCCATTCTTGCCGTTGGGGTCATGGGCTTCGTTCTCGAGCGCGGGCTCTTCCGCTTCACGCTCACGCGCCCGACCAACGGCTTCATCGTTTCGCTCGGCCTGATCGTCGTGCTGCAGCACATCGTCATCTTCTTCTACGACCCGAACCAGAAGAGCATCCCGCGGCCGCTGACCGGCATCTGGGATGTCGCGGGCGTACGCATCGCCTCGGTTCGCGTCATGGTCATCCTCGTCACCATCGCCGTCGTGGCGCTCACCTTCGTCATGGTCACCCGCAGCCGCTACGGCCGGGCGCTGCGCGCCGCCGTCGACGATCGCGATACCGCGGCCCTGATGGGCATCCCCGTGCGCCGTTACATCACCGGCGTCTTCGTGCTCGGCAGTGCTCTTGCGGGTCTCGGTGGCGCGCTGCTGATCGCGCTCTTCCCGATCACGCCGTTTACCGGCGGCACGATGGTCATGAAGGGATTTGCCGTCGCGCTGATCGGCGGCCTCGGAAACCTGACCGGCGCAGTCGTCGCCGGCCTGATCCTCGGCATCGTCGAGGGTTTCAGCGCCGGTTACGGCTTCTCCGCCTGGACCGACGCCTATTCCTTCGCCCTGATGATCCTCGTGCTGCTCTTCCGCCCGAACGGCCTGTTCGGCGGCACCAGCGGCCCGAAGATGGCGTGACGCACGAAAGGCACATGCTATGAACACCCCTCTTTCGTCGCTCCGCTCGCTGGCCCCGGCTCTCGTCGTGCTGGCGATCCTCGCCTTCGTTCCGGCAATCGGCGCCAGCAACCGCATGCTGTCGCTCGCCATTTCGGCCGGCATCAACATCGTCGCCCTCTACGGTCTCTCGGTACTTTTCGGTCAGACCGGCATTCTCTCGATGGGACATGCGGCACTCGTCGGTGTCGGCGCCTATGCGGCGGCGCTGCTTGCCCGCGATACCGGCATCGGCTTCTGGCTGGCGCTGCCGATCGGCGGCATCGCGGCGGCGGCCTTTGCGGCGGTGATCGGCGTGCCGTCGCTGCGCGTCAGCGGCCACCACTTCGTCATCATGACCTTCGCCTTCGGCCAGCTGCTGACCATCGTGCTGACCAATGGCGGTGACTTCACCGGGGCGGCGACAGGGCTCGACCTGCAGCTGCCGGTCGGCTTCTTCGGCATGCGTGCCGACGATCTCGTGCCTTACTACTTCGTCGTCCTGGCTTTCGTGACGCTCAGCGCCATCGCCAGCTGGGCGATCATCAATTCGCCCTATGGCCGCACGCTGCGCGCCATCCGCGAAAACGAGAAGCTGGCGGCCTCGCTCGGCATCAATGTCGGCCGCCACAAGATCGGCGCCTTCGTGGTCAGCGGCGTCTTTGCCGGTGTCTCCGGCGTACTGCTCGCCTATTTCCTGCGCCACATCTCGCCAAGCCAGTTCGCCTCCTTCCCGAGCATCTATCTGGCACTCATGGTGATGATCGGCGGCGCGCGGTTGCTTCTCGGGCCGATTGCCGGCGGCATTCTCGTGTCCTTCCTGCCGGAGGTTCTGAACCTCGACCCGGTCCAGTCACGCATTCTCTACGGCGTCTGCCTGATCGCGGTCATCCTGCTTCTGCCGAACGGCCTGATTGCAGGCCTCGCCGATGGATGGCAGCGGCTGTTCGGCGCCAGCCGCAAACAGGCGCCGTCGCCTGCCGCCGGAGGCAAACATGCTTCGGAGGCCGGACGATGAACGCCATTCTTGAAATTTCAGGGTTGAAGAAGCAGTTCGGTGGCGTCACGGCGCTCTCCGGCGTCGATCTCTCGATCGAAGAGGGCGAAATCCTCGGCATTGTCGGGCCGAACGGCTCCGGCAAGACGACGCTCTTCAATGTCATCACCGGCGTCTACAAACCGACCGAGGGACATGTCACCTGGCGCGGCCGCGATATCACCAGCCTTGCCGCCCATGAGGTATCAGGGGCGGGAATCGGCTACACGTTCCAGCAGGCCATGGCCTTTCCCGGGCTGTCCGTACTCGAAAACGTCCAGATCGCCTGCGAACACGCCCGCAAGACCAGCCGTCCCTATCCCTGGACGACGCCGGCGGCATTGCTCGACTTCGTCGGGCTGACGGCACTCGCCAATGAGCGCGCCGGGGTCCTGCCCTTCGGCAATCTTCGTCTGCTCGGCATCGCGCTGGCGCTCGCAACCCGTCCCTCGCTGATCCTGCTCGACGAACCGGCGGCCGGTCTCAACGACCGCGAGACGGCAACGCTTGTCGGCCTGGTGAAACAATTCCCGGGCCACGGCATTAGCGTCTGTGTGATCGATCACGACATGAAACTGATGCAGATGCTTTGCAAGCGCCTTGTCGTCCTCGACTTCGGCTCGAAGATCGCCGACGGCCCGACACAGGCCGTTCTGTCCGATCCGAAAGTGCTGGAAGTCTATCTGGGAGGTGCGCTGTGACGCTGCTCAATGTTACAAACGTGACGACGGGTTATGGCGCGACGGTCGTCAATCGCGATGTCTCGCTCACCCTCGAAGACGGCGAGATCATCACCATTCTCGGCCCGAACGGCGCAGGCAAATCGACCCTGCTGCGGACCATCGTCGGCCTCGTCAAACCGCGGGCCGGCAGTGTCAGCTTCGCCGGCGAGAACGTCACCCGCCGCACGCCTGACATCATGGCCAAGCGCGGCGTCGTGCTCGTTCCCGAAGGGCGGCGGATCTTTGCCGACATGTCGGTCGAGGAAAATCTGCGGCTTGGCGCCTATGCACGGCGCGACACGGATGCGGTCGAGGCCGACGTCAAGACGATGGAAAGCTTCTTTCCGATCCTTGCGACCAAACGCCAGCAGAAGGGCGGATCGCTGAGCGGTGGCCAGCAGCAGATGCTGGCAATCGCCCGCGGGCTGATGGCGCGCCCGCGCGTTCTCCTGCTCGACGAGCCCTCACTTGGCCTCTCGCCGCTGCTGGTGAAAGAAATCCAGCAGATCATCCTGAATATCGGCAAGAGCTTCGGCGCCTCCGTTCTGCTTGTCGAGCAGAATGCCGGGCTGGCGCTCTCGGTCGCCAGCCGCGGCTACCTGATGCAGAACGGCCGGATCGCAACATCGGGGCCGATTGCCGAACTCAAGGACATGTCGCTGATGCGCGAGCTCTATCTCGGCGGCGTGGCGGAGCAGGCCTGACATGAACGAAATCGCCCTCTCCTATGGCCGCGGCCATCTCGACATCACCCTTCCACCGGGCGCTCGCCCGGTGGTGATCCGCAAGCAGGCGCTCCCGAAGCTCGCCGACCCCAAGGCGGCCATTCGGGGTGCTCTCGACAATCCGATTGCCTCGGCACCGCTTGCCGAGCTTGCAAGGGAACGCAGAAGCGCCTGCATCCTGATCTGCGATATCACCCGGCCGGTGCCCAACCGGCTGTTCCTGCGCCCGATGATCGAGACGATGATCGCCTCCGGCATTGCCCGCGAAAAGATCTCGGTGCTGGTCGCAACCGGCCTCCACCGTCCCAATCTCGGCGATGAACTGGCCGAGCTCGTCGGCGATCCCTGGGTTCTCGAAAATGTCCGCGTCGAGAACCACTACGCCCGCGACGAAGACGCCCATATCGATTTCGGCTTCACGAAGACACGAAACACGCCGGTCAAGCTCGACCGGCTGTTTGCCGAGGCCGATCTCAAGATTGCCACCGGCCTAGTCGAACCGCATTTCATGGCCGGATGGTCCGGCGGGCGCAAGGTCATCGCACCGGGTGTCGCCCATCACGAGACGATCCGCACCTTCCACTCGGCCCGCTTCATGGAAGACCCGCTCGCGGTCCAGTGTAATCTGATTGGCAATCCCCTGCACGAGGAGCAGCTGGAGATCGTCCGCATGCTCGGCGAGGTCTATGCGCTGAACACCGTGCTCGACGAGGAACGTGACCTTGTCTGCGTCACCTTCGGCGAGATCATCGCCAGCCATCAGGCCGCCGTCGATTTCGTCAGCGGCGCGACGCAGATCCCGATGGACAGGAAATTCTCGACGGTCGTCACCTCCTCGGCCGGCTACCCGCTCGACAAGACCTACTACCAGACGATCAAGGGCATGGTGACGCCACTCGATATCCTGAAGCCTGGCGGCACGCTGATCATCGCGTCGGAATGCTCCGAGGGGTTCGGTTCGCCCGAATTTCGCGAGGCGCAGGCGCGCCTTGTCGAGCTCGGGCCGGATCGGTTCCTGGCGACGCTGACAGCCAAGAACCTTGCCGAGATCGATGAATGGCAGACGGAGATGCAGCTGAAGCCGATGCGGCTCGGGCGCGTCGAACTCTATACGACCGGACTTTCCGGCAGTGACCGTGCGCTGACCGGCGTCGGCGTGATCGATGACCTGACGGCCGCGATCGCCCGCAGCATTTCACGAAGCGGCGATCCCGATGTCGCGATCATTCCGGAGGGGCCTTATGTCGTGCCTCGCTATGCGGGCTGACCGGCTATCGATGAAGACGGGCGTCGCGGAGCTCTTCGAAGCGCGCCGTGCTCTTCGACAGGTGGGCGCGCAGCGCCTTGCGCGCCGCCGCTTCATTGCCGTCGCGGATCGCCTGGAAGATCGCGTGATGTTCCTTGCGCATGCGGGCCGCATGGCCCTCGCGCTCCAGCGCCGTCATGTTGTCGAGCCGCGCCCACTGGCGCGGCACCATGGCCGTTCCGAACGTGTCGAACAGCCGTCCGTAATAGGAATTCTGCGTGGCGACGAGGATCGAGCGGTGGAAGGCGAAGTCCTCCTCGGCCCCGTAGCCGCCCTGTTCGATCGCCTGATCGAGCGCATCCAGCCGCGCCTGCATGCGAGCGATATCCTCCGGCGTGCGCCGCAGGGCCGCAAGACCTGCGGCCTCATATTCGATGCCGATGCGCAGTTCGAGAACGCGCAGCACTTCGTCGATCGATTCCAGGTCGTTCGGGATGATGGAGAAGGAACGCGGCGTCGGATCGTTGGAAACGAAGGCGCCGAGACCCTGGCGCGTGGTGATCAACCCCTTGGCCCTCAGCGTCGCCAGCGCCTCGCGCACGATCGTGCGGCTGACGCCCGTCGCTTCCATGATCGCCTGCTCGGTCGGCAGACGCTGGCCGGGCTTCAGATCGCCGGATTCGATCTGCGCGATCAGGCTGTCGGCCAGTCCGCTGCGCAGATTGGGCGTCTGCGGGATAGTGTTGAAAACCGCGCTGTCCCTGTCCTTCATTCCGTTCCGAAGTCCAATCTCGCCGTCCGGCGCCGGGCTGCCAATACTGCCGTTGCTAAACCATACCACTAGAAAAAGCAAAAGCCCGCATACCGGGATACCGAAACCAACCGGGAGGAAAGCATGAAAGAGAAAATCGGGTTCATCGGTCTCGGCGCCATGGGCTCCGGCATGGCGGCCAACCTTCTGAGCAAGGGCTGGCCGCTGACGGTGATGGCGCATCGCAGGCGCGAGGCTGTGGAGGCGCTGAAGGCGCAGGGCGCCGGCGAAGCGGCGACGCCGAAAGAATTGGCGCAGGCATCCGACGTCGTGATCCTCTGCGTCACCGGATCGGAAGAGGTCCAGCAGCTGCTATCGGGTGCGGATGGCCTGCTTGCCTCCGGCAAGCGGATGCTGCTGATCGACTGCTCGACATCCAACCCAGCCGTGACGATCAGGCTTGCCGCCGAGCTTTCGGAGCAGGCCATCACACTCGTCGATGCGCCGCTCGCCCGCACGCCGAAGGAAGCGGCCGAGGGCAAGCTGGATGTGATGGCGGGCGGTTCTGCCGATGGCATTGCCCGCGCCCGGCCGATCCTCGAAGCCTTCGCCGCCCGCATCATCGAGACCGGTCCTGCCGGAACGGGACATACGATGAAGCTTCTGAACAACTTCGTCTCGATGGGCTATTCGGCAATCTATTCCGAAGCGCTGATGATCGCCGCCAAGGCGGGGCTGACACCAGAGGTTTTCGACAGCGTGCTGCGCGGCAGCCGCATGGATTGCGGCTTCTACCAGGCCTTCTTCGAATTCGTTTTGAACCGCAACGAGAACGCCCAGCGCTTCGCGATGGCCAATGCGCTGAAGGACATGTCCTACCTCGCCTCGCTCGCCCAGGCACTGCAGGCGGTCAACCCGGTCGGTGCAGCCGTACGCAACAGTTTTGCGACTGCAGTCGCCGCCGGCCAGGGCCAATCCTTCGTACCGGCGCTCTCGGATGTCATCGCGGCCGCCAACGGCGTGTCGCTGACCGCCCACAGGACCGGAAAATAGGGACGGAAACGTGCTCGAAATTCATCTCGATCCGGTGGGCGGCATTGCAGGCGACATGTTCGTCGCCGCCCTGCTCGATTTCCGGCCAGACCTGCAGGAAGGCCTGCAGGCCGCACTAAAGCTTTGCCCGCTGATCGAGCGCGTCGACTGCGCGCTTGTTGCCCATAATGACGGCATCCTCACCGGCAGCCGCTTCACCGTCCGCCATCGAGATCACGGGCCTGACCACGCGCATGATCACGGCCACGGGGATCATCACCACCACCATCATGGCCATCATCACCATGAACATGAGGCCCACGATCACGAAGCAGATCACCACGCACACGGCCACGTAGCCTGGCGAACGATCCGCGATGCTCTGAAACAGTCGTCCCTCGATGCCGAAACCATCCGCCATGCCATCGGCATCTTCGGAAAGCTCGCCGAGGCCGAGGGGCGGGTGCATGGGAGAGCGCCTGACGACGTGACGTTCCACGAAGTCGGCGCCTGGGATTCGATCGCCGATATCGTCGCGGCGGGATGGCTGATCGGCCAGATCGGCGCGACCGGCTGGACCGTCGGCCCCATTCCGCTCGGCAGCGGCCGGGTGAAGACCGCGCATGGCCTCCTCCCTGTCCCGGCACCGGCGACCGTTCACCTGCTCCAGGGCTTCGATGTCATCGACGACGGCATTGCCGGCGAGCGCGTAACGCCGACCGGTGCGGCAATCCTCGCCTATCTCTGCGGGAAACCGTCGGCTCCCGGACGCAGGATCTTGAAGACATCCAGCCACGGTTTCGGCAGCAAGCGGCTGCCGGGCGTCAGCAACTGCCTGCGGCTGCTCGCCTTCGAGCGGCGGGAAAACGCAGCTATCAGCGAGGAGGCAATTGCCGTCTTCGAATGCGAGATCGACGACCAGACCGGCGAGGACATCGCCCAAGCGATCGACAGGTTGCGCAGCCAGGACGGCGTGCGCGATGTCATCCAGGCGCCAGTGTTCGGCAAGAAGGGCCGGATGATGACGCATCTGCGCGTGCTTGCCGACCCGGCCGCAAAGGAAGAGGTCGCCAATGCCATCCTCGACGAGACGACGACGATCGGCCTGCGCCTCTCGACGGTGGCGCGCATGACGCTGCGCCGCGAAAAAGAAACCGTCGAGCACGGCGGCCAGATCTATGCCTTCAAGGTTGTCGAACGCCCATCCGGGCGAAGCGCCAAGCTCGAATCCGATACGCTGGCCTCGACGTCGAGCGCGGCGGCCCGCAACGGGTTGCGCCGACTGCTGGAAGGTTTGCTGAGGCAGAAGAGAGGAGATTTGATGTGAGTCAGGCGCTCGACACCGTACTCGACACCTTGGGCGACGTCTCGATCGCCGTCAGCGGCGGCATCGACTCGCTGACACTGGCGACGATCGCGGTCCAGCGCCTGGGCGCCGGGCACGCCGGCATCATGCACGCCGTTTCGCCGGCCGTGCCGCCGGAGGCGACGGAGCGGGTACGAATACTCGCGGATAGGGAAGGCTGGGACCTGCAGTTGATCGATGCCGGCGAATTCTCCGACCCCGATTACATCGCCAACCCCGTCAATCGCTGCTTCTTCTGCAAGGGCAATCTCTACGGCGCCATCACCGCACGGACCACCCGGCAGGTGCTGTCGGGCGCCAATCTGGACGATCTCGGCGAATACCGGCCGGGCCTCGATGCGGCCCGCAATTTCGGCGTCAGGCATCCCTTCGTGGAGGCCGGGATCGGCAAGGCCGATGTGCGGCGTCTGGCGCGCGAGGCTGGTCTCGGAGACCTGTCAGAACTGCCCGCTTCGCCCTGCCTCTCCAGCCGGATCGAGACATCGATCGCCATCGACGCCGGAACGCTGACGGCAGTGCATCGCATCGAGACCTTCCTCACGCAGGCGATTAACCCGAAGACCGTCCGCTGCCGCATCCGCCGCAGCGGCGTCGTCATCGAACTGGATCCCGGCAGCCTTCAGCGCACAGGGGACATGGGCGCCGTTATCAGCGAGATGCTGCCTGAGGCCTACCAGGGCAAGCCTCTGACCTTCGAGCCCTACCGCAACGGCAGCGCCTTCATCGGTGCACGGCCATGAGCAGCACGGATACCGTCTTCGATTTCGCCCGGGCCGACCGCATCGGCCTCAGCGAAGCCGTCTTCTGCGCAGGGAAATCGCCGCAACAGATCGCGGGCATTCTCGAGAGCGCAAGGGAGCGTGATGCGAGCCTGCTTCTGACCCGTCTCGATGCGGCAAAACACGATGCGCTACCGGCGCATCTCAAGGCGCAAACCGACTGGTGCGAGACGTCGAAGACCGCCTATTTCGGAGAGTTGCTGCCGCTGTCGCTCACCGGAAAGGTCGCGATCGTCTCGGCCGGCACATCGGATGCCCCGGCAGCGCGCGAGGCCGAACGCACCCTTCGCCATGCCGGCGTCGAGTGCAGTTTCATGATCGATGTCGGGGTCGCCGGTCTCTGGCGGCTGATGGACAGGGTCGAGGACATCAGGCGCTTTCCAATCGTCATCGCCGTAGCCGGAATGGATGCGGCGCTCGCAAGCGTCCTTGGCGGTCTCTATGGCGGCGCTTTCATCTGCGTCCCGACCTCTGTCGGCTATGGCGCCGCCGAAGAGGGCCGCACGGCGCTGAATGCGATGCTCGCGAGCTGCGCGCCCGGTCTTCTCGTTACCAATATCGACAATGGCTACGGGGCAGCCTGCGCCGCCCTTCGGCTGCTCAACACCATGCAGCTTCGGTAAGTAGGGAGCCGCAAATGCGGCTCCCCGTTATCGTCAGGCAGCGTCGACCGTCAGCTGCGTTTGCTCGCCGAGACCCTCGATGCCGAGCTTGATCGTCTGGCCCGCCGTCAGGAAGACCGGCGGCTTCATGCCGAGGCCGACGCCCGGGGGCGTGCCGGTCGAAATGATGTCGCCCGGCTGCAGGCTCATGAACTGCGAGATGTAGTGGACGAGGAAGGAGACGCCGAAGATCATCGTCTTCGTCGAACCGTTCTGGCGCATCACGCCATCGACGGAGAGCCACATCTTCAGATCCTGCGGATCGGCGACTTCGTCGCGCGTCACCATCCAGGGGCCGATCGGGCCGAAGCTGTCGGCCGACTTTCCCTTCGTCCACTGGCCACCGCGCTCCGCCTGGAATTCGCGCTCCGAGACGTCGTTGATCAGGCAGTAGCCAGCGACATGCTTCATCGCATCGGCTTCCGAGACGTAGCGGGCTTCATCGCCTATGATGATGCCGAGCTCGACTTCCCAGTCGGTCTTCTTCGACTTGCGGGGAATGATGACATTGTCGTTGGGGCCGGTGATGGCGCTCGTCGCCTTCATGAACAGGATCGGCTCTTCGGGAATGGCAGCGCCCGTTTCAGCAGCATGGTCGGCATAATTCAGGCCCACGCAGATGAACTTGCCGGTG
>Ga0209025_1005258_pt1 | contig 10656 bp, 8 predicted proteins | sample AraplaMF_Col_mLB_FD_184256 | JGI IMG/M metagenome (GOLD analysis project Ga0209025, IMG submission 184256) | Arabidopsis root microbial communities from the University of North Carolina, USA - plate scrape MF_Col_mLB (SPAdes) (version 2) | ecosystem: Host-associated > Plants > Roots > Endosphere ...
ACGCGTTATAAATCATGATGACAGCAGGCGAGTAAGTGAAGAGACGAAGCAGAAAATATGGCAGGCCGCCAAAACACTCAATTATCAGGTAACACCTATAGCCAATCCCAAAGCGCGTACCCGAACGCGGCATCACACATCTCCTATGTCCACTCATGCGATTGGCTGCATCCTATCACTTCCTGACAACAAGTACAATCATCCTTACTTTTCTCCGATTATTCAAGGAATAGAAGCCAAGCTGTTTGAGGCAGGAGCTTCACTTGCTTTTTTACATACCCAAGCTGAACTGAGAAGCACCACGTTGTTTGAATCCCTATTGAAGTCGTATCAGCTTAGCGGAATCATTTGTGTAGAAGGAATGGATCCTGCTCAATATAAGTGGCTGAAGGAGAGAGTGCCGAACATTGTTGGGATCGATGTAGCAGATCCGTCAATTCCGGTCATCTCCTACGATCGGATGAATGCGGCAAGGGTGGCGGTTGGTCATCTCATCACGAATGGGCACCGCAAAATTGGATTTATTGGAGGGAAAGGGCTGCTTGGACAACTGGAGCGGGAGAAGAGGTATCGGGGATACCGAATCGCTCTTGAGGAAGCGGGTTGTGTATGGAACCCGAATTGGGTCATTGACGCTGAATGGGATGCGGATCGCAGTTATGAACAGATGAAGCAGCTAGTACAACAAGTAGATCGGCCTACTGCAATGTTCTGTGCCAGCGATATGATGGCAATTGCTGCGATGCGGGCAGCGGCGGAAGAGGGACTGTCCATTCCCGGGGATCTTGCCTTCATAGGCATTGATGATATTGAGTTCGCCAAATACAGCTCTCCACCATTGTCGTCTATTCATATTCCGAAGTACGAGATGGGGTATGCTGCCGCGAAGGCTTTATTGGATGGACTGACGGATCCATATCCAGCGCCTTTCCGAATGCTGCTCCCTTTTTCTCTGATTGTACGCAAGTCTACCTAAGCGGATGAGGCTGTTCTCAATAGCTGTTAAACAGGAGATCAGTCCTATAAGATAAACGAAGACGCCTTTAAAGCCACAGTGTAGTGGGGGAAAGGCGTCTTTTGTCATGCATATTCACTCCCATGTAGGGGTCAAAATGTAAGACGGACTTTTGAACCGGATCCTTGAGTGTTTTACTTCGAGCCTGTCCTATTACGAACGGGAACTGATAATCGATGTAATGAGTTGAGGATACCAGTCCTGAATCGAGTCGAACTTGAATCCGTGCTGTGCTGCCTTGCTTGTATCCAGGCCCCATTGCTCCGGCACGCCGAACGGAGACAGGTGAGCGGTATCGAATGCTGCTGCCTGCTGTGGATCGGAAGTGTCTACGATAAGTGCAGATTTGCCTACTCCCTCTTCGATGAGCTGAATGATCTGACGGATCGACAGTACCCCGTCCGAGCAGGCGTTGACAGGCCCTTCGAAGTGCTGGTTTTTCAGCCAGAATAGGAAGCGGGCTGCTTCATCCGAAGTGATATAGCTCATCTCGGCTTGTGGATTCGGAAGTCCGATAGGAAGCCCCTGTTGTACATGCTCGATGTGGAAATGAAGCCGCTTCGTATAGTCATCCATGCCAAGCACGATTGGAAACCGGACGGCACATACGGGGAAGGAAGCATGCTGGAACAGGACGGCTTCAGCAAGCCGCTTGCCTTCGCCATATGCGATTTCCTGCGGAAGATTGGCTGGTATGGCGTATGTATATGGGGAGAATTCCTCTTCGGAATAGCCTATCTGCCCGAAGGGATAGACAGACAAGGTTGAAGTGAAGATGTACCGCTTCACCTTGCCAGCAAATATCTCACAAGCATGGAACGCATCCTGCGGGTGATAGCCGATATTATCGTACACGACATCCCATTCCGTGTCGCCGACAGCCTGCCGCAATTGTTCAGGCACTGTTCGGTCAAGATGGATACGCGTCACTTGATCACCGAAAGAATCCTCCGTATGTCCTCGTGTTGCAACGGTAACATCCGAGCCTTCTTGAATAAGCAGGTTTACAAGCTTCTTGCCAAAGAAGCGGGTTCCCCCGAGTACTAGCACTTTACTCATGTCATCAAACTCCTTCTCTTACCTGTTTATAGTGTGAAGGGGACGATTTATTCTACCTATGTTGTATTCGCCGATTGCACGGATATTCCTGTACGCCGTATTGAAACTGATCAACTCCATGCAATACGGAGAAGCTGAGGGAGATGCATAGTTTGGATATTTGCCCCAAATATTTAAAATTTGGTTGATGAAAAATTCATCCAAAAACGTGTTGACGGAGGAAAGTTTAGCGTAATATAATGACGACAAGCTTGCAGATGGAACCATTTTCAGTAAATGTGCTCGCTATATTTTTATCCAAACTTCAAGAGATTTTACCCCAAATATATTTGTCTTTTTTGCGCAAAGTGATTCAATACCCAAACTTAAGTACTTGGGTAGCACTCATTATATTCCCATCACTTGACCATCAATCACGATCATCACACTAGAAGATCCATCACATCAGACACACTTCATATATTCACCATTCAGCATGGTGCAAGAAGAAAACTCCTTATGAACCCAAGAATCCAATAGATCTAATACATCCAATAGATCAAGTGCACCTAGATCCTATGAATCCCGTCTCGTATGAATTCTAAATACCTCACCATGGAAGAAGCCGACTAGAAAAATATCTGATTGAACGTTAGCCAATGTGCTGCACGCTTTATTTGCTGACGCTTATTTCCCCTTACCTGCATTTAGCTGCTGCACAAGAGAACTAGCGGCATCGCGTATTGAAAGCGCTTTACTATAGAGGGCGATGTGCTGCTGCAAGCGGGCATTTTGCACAAGGCTTGCAAGCGTAATCGAGAGGAGAATGAGGAAATGAAGACAGAGAAGCAAGTTCGAATTGGCATGATTGGTGCACGTGGAAGAGGGACAATCGCGAAATATTGGCATCAGCCGGAGGGACGATCCATTGTAGTGGGCGCAGCTGATATTTATCCGGAGCGCCTTCAGGAATTCAAGGATGATGTTAACCCGGACGCGTTCGTCACGACAGACTATCGGGAACTCCTTGCACGCGAAGATATCGACGCGATTGCGGTGACCTCGCCTGATTTTTGTCATGAGGAGCATGCCGTAGCAGCGCTTAAGGCAGGCAAACATGTATTTTGCGAGAAGCCGCTGGCGATTACGGTGGAAGGCTGCGACAACATTTTGAACGCATGGAAGGAATCCGGCAAGCGTCTGATGGTTGGTTTTAATATGCGCTACATGAACATGTACCGCACAATGAAGGAAATTGTGGATTCTGGTGTAATTGGCGAGATCAAGGCTGTTTGGGTAAGACATTTTGTAGGCTGGGGCGGGTATTTCTATTTCCACGATTGGCATGCGAACTCCAAGAACAGCACAGGATTGCTGCTCCAGAAGGGATCGCATGATATCGATATCATTCATTGGATTACAGGGCGCTATGCGACGAAGGTGAGCGCATTCGGCAGCTTGGACTTTTATGGCGGGGATAAGTCGAATGACTTAACCTGTCCAAGCTGTGAGGAGCGGGCAACATGTACGGAAGCGAGCCCAGGGAGACTGATCGAATGTGCATTCCGTGAAGAGGTGAATGTGGAGGACAACAATATGGTCATTATGGAGCTGGAAGGCGGGATTAAGGCGTCCTATCTACAATGCCACTTCACACCGGATTATCAGCGGAACTACACCTTTATTGGCACGGAAGGCCGGATGGAAAATAACGAAATGGAAGACAAAGTATACGTATGGACACGCAAATCCAATACAGAGCGCGAGCTGGCAGATCGCGTGTATCAGATTAAGGAGGCGAAGGGATCGCATGGCGGAGCGGATCCGAACATTTGCAAGGACTTCGTCGATATGATTCTGCATGGGAAGGAGCCGATAGCAACTCCACTTGCGGGTCGTATGAGCGTGGCTGTAGGTTGTGCGGCAACCGAGTCGATTCGCCAAGGCGGCGGCGTTGTCCCTGTCTCGCCAATACCGAATTTGGATGCTACCGCTATCCTATCGGAGGGCTAATCCATGAAGCAGCCGGATAGCTTGCACGTAGACGATGCATCAGGGAGGAAGAGGCGATGAAGGCAACTGAACTTGCAATGCAGCGTTCCAGTGAGCTTGAACCTGGGCGCAACAGTCGAATGGAGCGGATCCGCAGGGGGCTGGTGAAGAATTGGCAGCTGTATCTGCTCCTGCTTCCGGTCGTGTTGTACTATATCATCTTTCACTATTTGCCGATGTACGGTATTCAGATTGCCTTCAAGGACTTTATGGCGAATAAGGGGATATGGGACAGTCCGTGGGTTGGCATCAAGCATTTCGAACGCTTCTTCAACAGCTTCTACTTCGAACGCCTGCTGACGAACACGGTACTCATCAGTCTGTATTCCTTGGCGCTAAGCTTCCCAATCCCGATCCTGCTTGCGCTGATGCTGAACGAGGTGAAGGCCGAGCGGTTCAAGAAGGTCATACAGACCATTACGTACGCCCCGCACTTCTTGTCGGTCGTCGTTGTTGTAGGGATGCTGTTTATTTTCCTGAATCCGAGTACAGGCATTATCAATCATCTGATCGTGGCGATGGGCGGCGAGCCAATTACCTTTATGACCTCTCCGGGTTGGTTCAAAACGCTGTATGTGCTGTCCGATGTATGGCAGACCATGGGGTGGAGCTCCATCATCTACTTGGCGGCCCTTTCTGGTGTCGATCACCAGCTGCATGAAGCAGCGACCATTGATGGCGCAACACGTGTACAGCGCATCTGGCATATTAACCTGCCTACGATAGCGCCCACGATAATCATTCTGCTCATTTTGAATCTAGGCAGCGTCATGTCGGTCGGTTTCGAGAAAGTATTCCTCATGCAAAATTCACTCAACATGAGCAGTTCAGACATCATCTCCACCTATGTATATCGTACCGGTATTTTGGACGCGCAGTACAGCTTCTCGGCTGCCGTTGGATTGTTCAATTCCGTTGTCAATTTTGCGCTCTTGATTGTTGTGAACTACATTGCGCGGCGTGTCAACGAGACGAGCCTATGGTAAGGGGGGACAGAAGATGATCGACCGTTCGTTTGGCGACCGCATATTTAACCTAATCAATTACACGCTGCTTACTTTGCTCACTCTCATCGTTCTGTACCCGCTCGTATTCGTATTGAGCGCTTCTATCAGCAATCCGGAACATGTGCTGCGCGGAGAAATGTGGCTCATTCCGAAGGGGTTCAACCTTGATGCCTATACGAAAATTTTTCAAAACAAGGACATTCTGCTCGGCTATGGCAACACCATTCTGTATACGGTCATCGGAACAGCGCTTAATGTCGTGATGACCATATGTGCCGCCTATCCATTATCTCGCCGTGACCTGGCAGGGCGGGGACTAGTAACCGGACTTATCGTATTCACGATGTTCTTCGGGGGCGGATTGATTCCTACCTATTTATTGATTAAAAACTTGAACATGCTCGATACGCTGTGGGTCATGATTATCCCGAATGCTGTATCCGTCTGGAATATCATCATTATGCGCACATTCTTCCAGCAATCGATTCCAGGTGAGCTTCAGGAATCTGCGATGATCGATGGATGCACGCACATTCAAACGCTGCTCCGTATCGTACTGCCGCTATCCATGCCGATTATTGCAGTTATGGTGCTTTTCTATGCAGTAGGTCATTGGAACTCGTACTTCAATGCCTTGATTTACTTGACGACGAAGGAGAAATTCCCGTTGCAGCTTATCCTGCGCGAAATCTTGATTCAAAGCGATTCCGGAGAGTTCGTGAAGCTGACTTCTGAATCAGCGGTACGGATGAAGATGAGCGTGGAAGGGTTAAAGTACGCTGTACTCGTCGTAGCGAATTTGCCAATGTTGATTTTGTATCCGTTCTTGCAGCGGTACTTCGTGAAGGGCATCATGATTGGCGCATTGAAGGGGTAGATTGCACGGCCAACGGTATTCCAATATTGAATAGTCAAGGGGGATATGTGATGCGTTCAAGGAAATGGTTCACATTGACACTTAGTGTGGTGCTGAGCTTCTCATTGCTCATAACAGCGTGCGGCGGAGGAGGTGGCAGTGCAGCGAATGAAGGCAATCGTGATGAGCGCGTGGCGCTGATGAATGAGGAAGGCATGCCGATCGCGAAGGACAAAATGACGATGACGGCCTTCGCCGGCAAGTTCTTCGCTTCTTCCGATTGGAGCAAGCTGATGCTCTGGCAGGAATACGAGAAAATGAGCAATATTCATATTGAGTGGGAGACCGTGCAGGTCGACAGTCTGAAGGAGAAGCGCAACATTAAGCTGGCTGGCGGCGATTATCCGGAGATGTTTTTCGCCTCTGCACTGCCGAAGACGGACTTGATCAAATACGGTAGCCAAGGAACATTTCTAAGACTTAACGACCTCATTGATCAATATGCGTCGAACTTCAAGAAGATTATGGAGCAATACCCGATTGTAAAAAAGGGGATTACGATGCCGGATGGCAGCATTTACGGCTTCCCAACCATATTCGATCCGGAGTTCAAATCGCTGTTCTACGGCACGCCTTGGATGAAGCAGGAATGGCTGGACAACGTGGGAATGAAGGCACCGACGAATCTGGATGAATTGGTTCAGGTGTTGAAAGCGTTTAAAGAAAAGGATCCGAACAAGAACGGCAAGCAGGATGAGATTCCGTGGGGATCCAGGGGCGTCAGCATTATGATCAACTTTTTGCGCGGCCCATTTGGATTAAGCAAGAACGGGATAGCCAACCCGAATGTGGATCTTGATCCGGCGACGGGCAAGCTTCGCCTTGTTCAGTCAACTGATGAATATAAGCAATTGATGCAATATGTCGCTAAGCTATACAAGGATGGACTGCTGGACAAGGAAACCTTCACGATGAAGGATACGGATATTACCTCGAAGGCGAGCGCCGGCTTATATGGGTTCTTGGACGGTGTTGATCCGAAGGCCGTGTACAATCAGGATGGTTATGTGGGGATGCCGATCATTCAAGGAGTGAACGGAGAGAAGCTGCTGACGAATATTGGCTCGCCGCTTGGCAACCTCGGTATGTTCGTCCTGACGGACAAAACGAAGAATCCAGAAGCCGCAATACGTTGGATTGATCATTTCTATGGCGATGAAGGAGCTAAGATGTTCTTCATGGGCTTTGAAGGCGTTACTTACCAAGTGAACGACAAGGGTGACTATGAATATCTGGATGCGATTAAGAACAACAAGGATGGTCTGAATCTGGATCAGGCCATCAGCCAATATCTGACGTGGCCGGGCGGCTACTATCCAGGCATCGTGAAGCAGAAGTTCTTCAAGGGTGCGGAGGGCTATCCTTCTTCTGTGAAGAATGCGCAGGATGCAGAGCCATTCTCCGTGAAAATGGAGGATGTGTGGCCATCGTTCAACTTCACGCCAGAGGAGCAGGAAGAATTGACGACGATCCAGACGGACATTCAGACGTATATCGACGAGATGCGCGACAAGTTCGCCTCTGGAGCAGCAGGCTTCGATCAGTGGGATGCGTATGTGAAGCAGCTGGAGCAAATGAACGTGAAGCGTTACTTGGAAATCTACGAAGCTGCTTATGAGCGTTATAAGGGTGGAAAATAATCTATCAAATGACCCGCAGTGAGGGCACTTAATAGTGTAACCTACTGCGGGTCTTTTTGTGCTTATAGGTCATTTGTCACATAATAATGGGGGTTTCATAGTCAAGTAGTCTGATTTGGTGGTATATTTAAACGATAGAAAAAAGGAGGAATAAGGATGACAAAGAAAACCTTAGCACTAACAATAGCTTCAGGACTATTAGCAGCGTCATTAACGGGTTGTACGGGCAGCAATGCAGATGTGCAAGCGCTAGAGCAAAAAATAGCGGCATTGGAAAAAGAAAATGCAGAGCTTAAAGCGAAGGATAGTAAAAATGCAGATGCTCCTGCAAATAAGGAAAAAGAAAAGGAAGCTGAGTCTGAAAATACAACAACTGCTGCTGCAAAAGATGACAAAACGATTGAAGCCAATAAAGCTATAAAAGTAGGAGATTTTGCTGAGTTTACCGTCACAGGCGCTAAATTCGGAACTAAAATCGTACCCCCAAAACCAGACAGATTTTACACCTACTATGAGGTAAAAGATCAAGCAAACACGTACTTTGATGTAGTTGTCAAAGTGAAAAGCCTGCTGACTATCGGAAAAGGATCTGATGAATTCGTATCGGTAAAAGTCGTTTACGATGATAAATATGAATATGTTCCATTTTCGGCGATAGAGGAAAAGGGTGGTGGTGACTTTACATATACGATGATTACGAAGATTGAGCCATTAAAAACGGGAACACTTCATTTTATTAGTGAGGTGCCAGCCGAAATAGCGAAAGATAAAAAGCCGATAAAAGTGTTGATTACTTGTAACGGAGAAGAGTATACCTACAAATACCGCTAAAATATCTACTATGAGCCTAGTTTCTTTACAACTAGGCTTATTTTTATGTGAATCTATATAATGACCATCCACGAACAGTGATTTTATATGTAATATTAGTAGAAAATCACCCCTAAGAAAACGCTATCAAAATTATATTGACACTTAAACTAAATGCGCATACTATGAAATTGCGGATAATTGGGTCACCCAATTTCGAATGACACGCATGAAAGGTAATGAGCAATGACGATTAAAAAAATTAAGTACCACCGTGTATATGAAGATGTCATTGAACAAATAGAGAATCTGATTCTCGAAGGCAACCTGGCTCATGGAGATGTATTGCCAACAGAAAGAGAGCTCGCCCAAGCATTCGGCATTAGCCGTGGAACCTTGCGGGAGGCCTTCCGTATTCTCGAACGGGAAGGACTCATTGAGACGCGCCCGGGAGGCGGACGTTTCTTGAGCAAGAGGTTGAACGAAGCCGAAGACAAGAAGCGCATACTGGAGAATATCGAACGAGCCACGATCATTGAGCTGCTCGAAGCAAGAGAGATATTCGAGACGGGCATCGTCGAGCTTGCAGCAGAACGAGCGACCGAACAGGATATTCGGGAGATTGAGCAGGCATTTGAGAAATGGGGTAAGATCGACCGTGACTCGGATGATGCGGATGATCAAGCGAATCCCGATCAGGCGTTCCATCTCTCCATTGCCAAAGCGACACACAATGTTGTACTCGTCAACCTGATCGATCTGCATATCGATCTGCTCCAGAAGACACTTGCGAAGACGGAACATATTCCGGGGCGCAAGGACGATGTATATAAGGAGCATTACGGCATTTTACAAGCCATTAAGGAGAAAAATCCTCAAAAAGCAAAGGAAGCATTGCTCTATCACTTACAACAAGTTAAGCAGAACATTCTGCTCCACAATGGAAGCTCAAAAGGGTGAGCGCATCGCTTCCTTTTGATCATTAAATTGGATCATCCAATTACCCACATTTCCAATACTCCCTAGAACTCACACCTAGACCCTAAGGAACACCGGATAGCAAGCTGCAAACAAAAAATTACAACACGCATTGCGTACTGTGATGGTGGAGGGTACCTATGACAAAAGAACAATTCAAAATCCTGGCCCCGTGCGGGATGCTGGGCTATGGTTTTCCAAGAGCCTCGTTCATGAACGGCATGGCGCATCATCCGGATGCCATTGTCGTAGACGCTGGGTCTACGGATGCTGGCCCCCATAAGCTGGGTGCGGGAACTGCAATCGTCAGCAAGCAGGCTTGCAAGAAGGACTTGGAGATTATGATCACAGCGGGAATCCAGGCGAAGATTCCGATCATCATCGGATCGGCTGGGGGCAGCGGAGCCAAGGTACATGTGGAATGGACACAGGCCATCATCATGGAAATCCTTGAAGAGCATCGCTTCCAAGGCATCAAAATCGCCACGATCTGGGCAGACATTCCTCACGAGGTGGTTGCTGCGAAGCTGGATGCCGGGCAGTGTGAGCCATTGGGCCTGACGGTTGCACCGCTGACTCAGGAGCGCTTGGCGGCAACGACGAACATCGTGGCGCAGATGGGGCATGAGCCAATTGTAAAGGCGCTTCAAGCAGGAGCGGATATTGTGATTTGCGGACGGGCCTATGATCCGTCTCCATTTGCGGCAGTTGCCATGATTCATGGGTTCGATACCGCGCTTGCCTATCATCTTGGGAAAATATTAGAGTGCGCCGCGCTGTCTGCTGAACCGGGTACAACCAAGGATTGCATGCTGGGCATATTGCAGCCGGATTCTTTTATCGTGAAGCCGCTTAGCGAGGCGCGCAAATGCACAGCCGTATCGGTTGCCGCCCATACGTTTTACGAGAAGGATCATCCGTACATTTTGCATGGTCCAGGGCTGACTCTGGATTTGGAGCATTGCATCTTCACGGAGCTTGGTGATGGCAGCGTAGAAGTAAGCGGCAGCCGAATATCGGAGACTCCGGTGTACAAAATCAAGCTGGAAGGCGCTATGAAGGTGGCCTGCCGCACCTTCGTCATTGCCGGTGTACGCGATCCGCTCCTTATTGCACGGATTGAAGAGGTAGAGGAACTGGTCAAGCAGCAGGTGTATGAGTACTACGATGAAATTTCAAGGGAAGACTACCACATTCATT
>Ga0209025_1005259_pt1 | contig 10654 bp, 9 predicted proteins | sample AraplaMF_Col_mLB_FD_184256 | JGI IMG/M metagenome (GOLD analysis project Ga0209025, IMG submission 184256) | Arabidopsis root microbial communities from the University of North Carolina, USA - plate scrape MF_Col_mLB (SPAdes) (version 2) | ecosystem: Host-associated > Plants > Roots > Endosphere ...
AAAAATTTCTAATTATAGAAGAACGCAATGCGGTTACAATAAGAGTACATTCTTTACAACCCCTGCTTCATCACCCATCTATTATAGCAGGACATGTACAGCAAAAAAAGGTTTCAAGTCGAAAACCAATACATTTTGTATACAAGAAGTAAGAAAAATAAAATTCCTCCTACCCACATTTTTTACGCCTGAAGTTTAAACGTACTTCAGGCGTATTTTTTCTTCCAAATTTATCCTAATTTAATAGACAGTAAGACCCCTACCTCAAAATTCAGCGAAAGCAAAGAATTTAGGTGGGGGTCGGGCTGCCCATTAAAATTCGATTGGTGAGGGCTAATAATCAGTGGGGGATGAAGAACCCCCACTGATTAAAGTTTTACTTTATTCAGTTGGCTGTTCTTTTAATTGTTCTAACAATTCTTCTAAAGGGCCTTCATAGAGCGGGACAGTTGGGATTGATTGTAAAAATCGTTTTCCATAGGAAGCGCTCGTCAAACGACGATCTAATACAAATACCGTTCCGGTATCTGTACTTGTTCTAATAAGACGACCGAATCCTTGTTTAAAACGCAGTATTGCTTGCGGAAGTGCTAACTTAGCGAATACGTCCTCCCCTTGATTTTTTAACCACTCTCCTTTCGCTTCCATCATCGGTTGATGAGGAGGCGTAAAGGGCAGCCGAACAATAACAAGACAACTAAGCGCATCTCCAGGTATATCTATCCCTTCCCAAAAACTACTTGTTCCTAATAAAATTGATTTGTCGAACTCTTGAAATTTACGAATAAGACGACTTCGGCTCTTATTATTCACACTTTGCGTTAATAATAAATATCCTTCTAATTCATCATCATTTTTCAAATTCGTATACGCTTCTTTCAACATTTCATATGAAGTGAATAAAACGAGCATTCTACCTTTTGTAGCTTTCGCTATTTTTGCAATATGTGCCGACACAGATTCAATATATTCTTCATTACTTGCTTGCTTAATAAAAGGCACATCCGTTGAAACCATTAATTTCATCTGTTCTTCAAAACGGAATGGTGACGGGACTTGTAATGTATTTGGAGCAAAATCGTATAAACCTAGCTCTTCTTTTATATAGTCAAACGAATCATTTACTGTTAACGTTGCTGATGTGAAAATAACACTTTTTTTCTCTGTTAAAAATTCATCCGCAAATCTTTCACCAATATGAACCGGCTGCCCATATAAAACAGTTGAATGAATCGTTCCCTTCGTTTCCGTCTCCATCCATGTCACATATGAATTTTTTTCTAAAATGAGTGATTGTAAAGATTGTTCCATCTTTCTCAACAACTCAATTAAATGCATAAATTCACCTGTAACAACATGCATCTCCCATTCTAATTTACTTTGCAATATATCAACTTGCTTCTCAAGTGTAGTCAACAATTTTCTTACATCGTATACAAAACGATTTGTTAACTCGGTAATACTATCCCATAACTTACCTTTCTCTACTTCCGTGTTATATCGATAAATGAGTGGCATATTACTTATCCCTTGTTCCTGCTTCGTTTGTTTAAATATGAAAGCACGTAACATTTGGAATAACTCATCCGCATCAAATTTCAATTCCTTCAAACTATGACTCACCATACGGAAAGTCGAACGCGAGGCTTGCTCTGATTTTTTCATCATTTTATATACTTTAGAAAGTACATCATCGGTTTCTAGCGTACCAAGACGAGATAAAACTATCTGGAAATACATACAAGAGAACTGTTCACCTAACGTTCTACTCGCCGCTTCCTCAATATGATGAGCCTCATCAAAAATAATATGTTCACATGAAGCAAATAGCGGTTCTTCACTCGAAAAATCTTGAAATAATAACGCATGATTTGTAATAACGATATCTGCAAATAATGCTTTATTCTTTGCTCGTTGATAAAAACAACGGCTATACCAGTTGCTTTGCATCCCGCCCGGACTATGTACATCACTACAAATACGGTTCCAAAGTAACTTTCCGCCCTCTGGAATATTCAATTCATCTCGATCGCCTGTTTCCGTTTGCAATAACCACACTAAAATTTTTGCCTTTGTGAGCGCCATATCATAATTTTTCTCTTCCTCTTGCAAAGCATATTCAAATTTATGTAGACAAAGATAGTGCTTTCTTCCTTTCAAAAGAGCTACTTCAAATGAAAATGGCATTATTTTCTGTAATAATGGAATTTCTTTTTCTAATATTTGTTGTTGCAGTTGTACTGTTTGGGTACTTATGATGACAGGTTCCTCTTTTTTCGTTGCAAAATAAATACTTGGAAGTAAATATGCAAGAGTTTTTCCTGTTCCTGTTCCTGCTTCAATTAATGAAAATCTAGAATCTCTTAGCGCTGTATATATTTCCTTCATCATAATCTGTTGGCTTTCTCTTTTTTCAAACTTTGGCATATTCAATTCAAGTTTCTCAACTGTCTTATGCAAGAAAGCATCAAATTTTAATGAACACGTTTCACTGAGATTTAAAGAATAATTCCGTTTTCGAAGTGCAATATTTCTATACACTTCATAACCCTCAGCCGCTTTTTTACCATGCATCATTTTCTTTAAAATATTTTCAGAAAGTACATCCGCTATATCACTTTGAAAAACATCGCTTAATTCATAGAGCGATTGCAAGGTGACAAGTGGTAACTTTTCAATTTCATTTAAAAATTGTAAAAACAACTCCGCTGTTGCAAGAGCATCACTATCCGCACGATGTGGTTGATCGTGCTCTAGTTCGTGTTGTTTAGCTAAATCACGTAATTTATAACTATCAGCTGTCGGCAAAAGAATTTGTGCCAACTCAACTGTATCAACTTTTGGACAATGTATTTCTGTATATCCAGCCTGCCTTAATTCTTCCGTTAAAAAATTCCAATCAAAGTGAACGTTATGTGCAACAAAAGCTGCACCTTGTAATAGCTCAACAACCATCGGGGCTACATCTTGAAATAACGGGGCTTGCTTAACCATACTCTCATCAATCCCTGTTAACTCTGTAATAAATGGCGGAATCTCTCTCTTCGGATTAATAAAAGATGAAAAAATCTCTAATATCTCTCCATCTTCCACTACAACAGCTGCAATTTGGGTAATTTTATCCTTCCCATCCTTCCAGGAGTTCCCTGTCGTCTCTAAATCCACAACGACATAACGCTTACTCATATATGTAACACCTCAATTTCTTACCTATCAAACACAAAATTATATAATGTTACTATACCACGTTTTATCTCATCTTAATGAAAAGATGCACAAAAAAGCTATCTCCGTAATAGAGATAGCTTGCTTACTTATAATATCGTACCCGCTTTTTCAGCACCTAACATTTCAATAATTTGATTATTATCGTCTAATACTGCAATTTTCGGCTCTTGTTTATGAATATTTTCTTCTGCCACTAGACCGTAGCAAATAATAATAACTTTATCCCCTGGTTGCACAAGCCTTGCAGCTGCACCATTTAAACAAACAACACCGCTACCGCGTTCTCCCTTAATAACATATGTCTCTAAGCGAGCACCATTATTGTTATTTACAATTTGTACTTTTTCATTTTCTACAATATTTACTGCATCCATTAAATCTTCATCAATTGTAATACTACCTACATAATTTAAATTTGCTTCTGTTACTGTTGCGCGATGTAACTTCGCTCTCATCATTGTGCGAAACATAGATGCTCCCCCTTATTTAACCGTTAATGTTATATTGTCAATTAATCGTACATTCTCGAATTTAACTGCAATTGCTAAAATGATTCGTCCTTCAATTTTATCTATTACTTGCAGTGAAGGATAGGCATATAAATCAGCATAATCTACAATGCCTTTCGTATACGTCTCAATATACTCTTTCACAAGAGTTGTAACGATTTCTGCATTACGTTCGCCTGCCTCAATTCTTTCTTTCGCTACACATAGACTGCGGTATAAATGAGGAGCCTCTTCACGCTCTTCTTGTGATAAATACACGTTACGAGAACTTTTCGCTAATCCATCTTCTTCCCTTACAATATCCACTGGTACGATCGTAACCGGAATATTAAAATCAGCGACAAATCCTTCAATGACAGCAACTTGTTGTGCATCTTTCATACCGAAATACGCACGCGTTGGTAATGTAATATTGAATAGTTTCATTAGTACAGTCGCAACACCAGCGAAATGACCAGGTCTTTGTTTGCCGCATAATACATCGGTGCGCTTTACAACTTCTACTGTTGTCGTTTGTTCTGCTGGATACATTTCTTCTACGCTTGGATAAAATAAATAATCTACACCGTTTTCTTTTGCTACATTTTCATCTCTATCAATATCACGAGGGTATCGATCTAAATCTTCATTCGGGCCAAATTGTAGCGGATTGACAAACACGCTTAAAACTACAATTTCATTTTCTTCTCTTGCCTCACGTAATAAAGTCGCATGACCTTCATGTAAATAACCCATCGTTGGAACAAAACCAATACTTTTTCCACTTGCATGCAGTTCTTTTGTAATTTGCTGCATCTCTTGCACTGTAGTTACGATTTTCATTATTGCTTTCCTCCGTATAACGCTAAGCATTCTTCCTCTTTCATTGTGAATGAATGTTTTTCTTCTGGAAATTGCCCTGTCTTTACTTCAGTAACATATTGTAAAATCCCACGTACAATCTCCTCTTGAACAGACGTATATTGCTTCACAAATTTCGGAACACGATTTACGCCGTATGAGATAAGATCATGATAAACAAGTACTTGCCCATCTACTTTTTTCCCTGCTCCAATTCCAATCGTCGGAATTGTTAGTTGCTTCGAAATTAATTCCGCTAATTGCATTGGCACACATTCTAACACAAGCGCTATCGCACCAGCTTCCTCACACCTCTTCGCATCTTCTATTAATTTTTTTGCACTTTCAGCATCTTTTCCTTGTACTTTATACCCACCTAGTACTCCTACAGATTGAGGAGTTAAGCCCAAATGTGCCACGACAGGAATCCCCGCATTCGTCAAGTAATGAATAGTTGATACCACTTCCCCTGCACCTTCTACCTTCAGTGCATGAGCACCACTCTCTTGAACAATGCGGCGTGCATTCACCATCGTATCTTGAGGCGACACATGATACGACATAAATGGCATATCAGTTACAATAAACGTCTCTTTCGCTCCTCGGCGTACAGCTTTCGTATGATGAATCATATCCTCTACTGTTACAGGTACTGTTGAATCGTAGCCGAGCACAACCATCCCAAGGGAATCTCCAACTAGAATCATATCAACTTCAGCTTCTTCTGCTAACTTAGCAGATGGATAATCATACGCCGTTAGCATTGTAATCGGCTCACCTTGCTCTTTCATCTTCAAAAAATCTGTTTTTGTTTTCAAAAACTACTCCTCCTTTATGCAGGAGAGAGGAGATGGCCGAAATCATATAAAAAACCCCTCTGGCCATAAAAGGGCAGAAGGGTTGTGTGTTAGTCGGCATTATTCATCCCTCTGTCCCAGTCCGTTATTGGATCAAGGCAGAATCCAAGTTATTATTTTTTCGTATTGCTTCGAATGATGGTGCAGTTCGCTCTGATACTGCCCATATTCGAACTAATTATAGCAAACTCCAAAAAGGAATTACTACATTTTTTTGAAAAAATAATTTTTATTCTCATTACGGTATGTGAAATTTTTTATAAATAACTCAATTATATAAAGATAAGTGACTCGTATAACTCTTAAACTTATGATGCAAGTTAATTGTGGAACATACTTAACAAAAGGAGAATTGCGAATGTCTATGAACAAATGGTTATTTCGATTCACTGGTCTGCTTGTGATGATTGTTGGGATGATAACTTTTAGCTCCTTCCATGCATTTGCCTCAGTTAACGTCGTAACACAACCTATCGATGCAACGAAAGTCATTGAAGTTGAACTGAATGATGATTTCTTTAACCCTAATGTCATCACGATACCGATTGAACAATCCACAACATTTCTTTTGAAAAACAAAGGTAAAAGCGAGCACACCTTTACAGTAAAAAAACTCGGCATTGACGTCGTAGTCGAGTCAGGAAAAGAAAAAAATATTACCGTGAAACCTACAAGTACTGGTACATATGAATTAATATGCCGGTACCATCTTCTTAAAGGAATGGAAGGCAAAGTAATAGTCGAATAAAAAGAAGTTCCAAAAAGGAACTTCTTTTACTTAATTTCGATATCTGCAGAATGAATGTGATGTACTTTCCCTTCATGGTCCTCCAGAAGCAATACACCATCCTCTGTAATTCCTTTTGCTACCCCTGTAATTGTCTCTCTCATCGTTCGAGCGGTAATTTCTTTCCCGATGCTCACAGCGTAACTTTCCCAAAGAATTTTAATGACAGAGAAACCATTTTGTAAATACTCTTCATATAATTTTTCTAGTTGTAAAAAGATTTGTTGCATAAGCTCTGCACGAACAATCGGCCTACCAGATTCAATCGCTAAAGAAGTAGCAATATGCTGAATTTCCTCATCAAAATGTTCTTGCTTTTGATTCGCATTAATACCAATCCCCATAATGACAGCATTAATTTTATCAGGATCCGCCTGCATTTCTGTTAATATACCTACAGCCTTTTTCCCTTGAATCAAAATATCATTTGGCCATTTTATTCCTACGTTTACACCCGTACACTTTTCAATTGCTTGTGCAACGCTAACAGCCGCTAACAAAGTAAGTTGTGGTGCATGATGAACCGGGATTGATGGACGTAAAATAATACTCATCCAAATTCCTGTTCCTTTTGGCGAGTACCATTTCCTGCTTAAACGACCTCTGCCCGATTTTTGTTCTTCTGCCACAACAATCGTTCCTTCTTCTGCACCTTCATAAGCAAGTTTTGCTGCAATATGCTGCGTAGATTCAACAGATTCTTCAAAATATACCGTTCTACCAATATGTTTCGTTTGTAACCCTAACTGAATTTCATTAGCAGTCACTTTGTCTGGCTTACCCGCAATGCGATAACCTAATCGACGCACAGCTTCAAGTTCATATCCCTCATTCCGAAGGTCCTCCATATGTTTCCACACGGCGGTTCTTGAACAACCAAGTTTATCACTAATCGTTTGGCCAGATACAAACTCGCCATCCGCTTCTGAAAAAACTTGTAATAACTGCTTTCTTATAGTAGATTGCATTCTTGCAGCCACTCCCTTATACACTCTTTCTCATTCACTACGTTTCCTTGTACGATTGCTTCCTCAATGTTTTGAATCATTTCAGCAACCCATGGACCTGGCTTTTTATTTGCCCAGTTTAATAAATCATTCCCAGTGACATTCATTTCTTGTCGACTCTTGATTGGCAATGCTTCAAACAACGTTTGCACTCGTTTCACAGATGTATTGTCATAGCTTTCAATCATCGCTTCATATACTCTTTCTGCCATTTCAGCGATATGAATTCCCGTTTTATAAAGAAGGACTGTATCCCAATCCTTCTCCTTTCTCGTACGGATTGTTAATAAAACTGCGACGATATCTTTTATTTTTTTATTCGAAAACTTCCATTGACGTAAAAAGACAGATGGATGTTCTTCCCCGATGCAATATAAGAAAAATGCCCATGCCTCAATGTCTGTTTCAAAAGAATCCCATTTATACTGCGTAGCTTGTAACAATCTCTCTTCTGACATTTGTAAATATGGCAGATGAGAAAAGAGTTTCGTTTCTACTAATTGTTGCAAACCCTTCACGCAGTATGTGCCAGTTAATAGTTTCTCAAACTCCACTGTAATTCGCTCAATTGCTATATGTTCCAGTAAATGTCCATATGTTTCAATTGCTTGTTTCGTTTTCATTTCTAAAGAAAAACCTAACGTACTTACGAATCGAATACCACGCATCATTCGCAAGGCATCTTCTTGAAAACGATCCGCAGCATTTCCAACTGTCACAATTTCTCTCTTTTGAATCGCTTCCTGTCCAGCAAATAAATCAACCATTTCGCCTTCTTCTGTCATGGCAATTGCATTCATTGTGAAATCACGACGTTTTAAATCCTCTTCTAATGAACGAACAAATTGAACACTACTAGGTCTTCGAAAATCTTCATATTCGCTCTCTGTTCGAAACGTGGTTACCTCATAAGGTTCACCATTTTCTACTACAATTACAGTTCCATGCTCAAGACCAACAGGAACATGTCTTGGAAATATAGCCATCACTTCTTCTGGTAAAGCAGATGTCGCAATGTCAATATCTCCAATCGGCCTATCAATAATAAGATCTCGTACGCTTCCGCCGACAAAGTAGGCCTCATGCCCTTGTTGCTTTAAAGTCTCAATAATAGAACTAGCTTTTTTAAATCTTTCCATTTTTGTCATCCCTTAGTACATCATAGTAAATCGTTTCATATTGTGAGACGATTTTTTCAGAGCGGAACTGCTCGTAAACACTTGCTCTTGCTCGCTCTCCCATATTACGGTGAAGTTCTTCATCCTTTAATAACTGAATGGCTTGATTTGCCACTCCCGTCGTATCGCCAACTTCACATAAATATCCTGTTTCACCATGTTGAATGACTTCTGGAATACCTCCAACCCTTGTTCCGATACAAGGTACACCACACGCCATCGCTTCTAATAAAACAAGACCAAAACTCTCTTTCTCTGATAGAAGTAACATTAAATCACTCATCGCAAGTAGCTCCGCAACATTATCTTGCTTCCCTAAGAATAAGACGCGATCTTCAATATGTAGATTTTTCACTAACTGTAGAATCGTGCAAAATTCTGGTCCATCTCCAACAAGAAGCAACTTCGCATCTACTTCTGTAACAATTTTAGCAAATGCCTGAACAACATCTTGCACACGTTTCACTTTACGGAAATTTGAAATATGAATGAGTATCTTTTCATTTTCACTTATACCGTATTCTTTCTTTAATTGAGTCATATCACGCTTGAAATATACACGTTCGTCTATAAAATTATATACCGTTTGAATATCTTTATTTGGTTTTACAAGCTCATGCGTTTCGTTAATTAATGAATGCGAGACAGCCGTCACAACATCGGATTGTTCAATACCAAAACGAATTAAATTATTTAACGAAGGGTCGGAACCTAACACAGTAATATCTGTTCCATGCAAGGTTGTAACAATTTTAATACGCTCTCCAATCATTTGTTTCGCTAAATAAGCACAAATGGCATGTGGTATTGCGTAATGCACATGTAAAATGTCTAGGTTTTCTCTTTGTGCAACCTCTGCCATTTTACTCGCTAATGCTAAATCGTATGGTGGATATTGAAATACAGAGTATTGATTTACCGTCACTTCATGAAAATAAATGTTTGGATACACTTTATTTAACCGGAATGGTAAACCCGATGTAATAAAATGAATTTCATGGCCACGTTCCGCTAATTGCTTTCCTAATTCTGTTCCAACAACTCCAGAACCACCTACAGAAGGATAACATGTAATACCTATTTTTAATTTCATTTACATCCCCCTATTAAATCAGCATGTAATAAAACCGGTTTCTTACTCATAAATCCTTCGGCATATAAGACTCCAACTTCTTTTCCAAACATTTTCTCACGAGCGACTACAGTTTCAACGTAACCTTCTGTTAACGGCGTTTTCACACCATCACTCCCTGTTGAAAACTGACTTTCATACGCTTCTAATGCTTCTACTTTTTGCGATACGTACTCACTTATATCTATACAGAAATTCGGTTTATGAAAACCATTAATCATATAATGATAAAAAGACTCCACACGATGTGGTGGAACCTCTGGCATATATTTACGAATTCCCGCTGAAAAAATAGCTTCTTCCACAAGTTTTGCACAATTTGCATGATCTGGATGACGATCTTCATAATACGGCGCAAAAACTAGTTTTGGTTTATATGTACGAATCACCTTTACAATTTCACGTATATATTCTTCTTTCATATACAAACCACGGTCTGGCATCGCTAAATTTAGTCTCGCTTTTACTCCCATGATACGAGCTGCCGCCTTAGCTTCTTCTTTTCTTAACTCTATCGTTCCATTAGAAGAAAGATCAGCTTCTGTTAAATCACAAATACCTACTTCATAACCTTGCTTCGTATATTTAGCAATGGTACCAGCCATGCCGATTTCAACATCATCGGCATGAGCACCAAACGCTAATATATGTAATCCACTCATAATTGTTCCCCTCATTTTCTAAACTTGCGGTAATCTAAATCTCCTCGCTCTAATGCGTGCATTAACATTTCAGCACTTGCCATATTCGTTGCAAGTGGAATCGCATATACATCACATAAACGAAGTAATGCATTTACATCTGGTTCATGCGGCTGAGCAGTTAGTGGGTCTCGGAAAAAAATCACCATATCCATATCGTTTTTGGCAATCATGGCACCAATTTCTTGATCTCCACCAAGAGGACCCGATTGATATCTTGTTACAACTAAACCAGTTGCCTCCATAATACGAAGTCCTGTCGTTCCTGTTGCAAATAATTCATGTTGCTCAAAAATTGGTTTATATGCGTATGCAAACGAAACCATGTCATTTTTCTTTTTGTCATGTGCGATTAAGGCAATTTTCATCCGTTGTCTCCCCTTTAGTCGATAATGTTTTCTAAACCGTACACAAG
>Ga0209025_1005260_pt1 | contig 10651 bp, 9 predicted proteins | sample AraplaMF_Col_mLB_FD_184256 | JGI IMG/M metagenome (GOLD analysis project Ga0209025, IMG submission 184256) | Arabidopsis root microbial communities from the University of North Carolina, USA - plate scrape MF_Col_mLB (SPAdes) (version 2) | ecosystem: Host-associated > Plants > Roots > Endosphere ...
AAAGAGTACTAAGACCGCCCGCGGCCGATTGACGACTTCTAAACTTTGGAGGACAGGGATGACGCGCTTAGGGCTATCCCATAGTTTCAAAGCGGTAGGCTGCATAATTTTGAAATCGTTATTGTCCATCACGGATTTCTGAATGGCCTGTTGTGTGTTTGGGTCAAATACGGTGACATGCGAGAAGAAATCTTCTGCCTGAAAGGTGCCGATCGATGATAGGATCCATTGCTTCTCTGGGAAGATGACCATGCCGAAGGAGAGAATGCCGATGGAATTGACATCATTATCAAAATCTTTGCGGATCTCAATCATTTTCAATAAGTCGAATTCCTGGTCATATACGTTTGTATTTTGCATAAGTTTCTTCACCCAGGACTTGCTGCTCAACGTTTTGCCGAATTGTTTGAGCTCATTTAACTTGTTGTCGATGATATCTGCAATTCGCCTTGCATCCGACGCGTGTCTGTCATATTGCTGTCGCTGCTCCTCCACGATGTTCCGGTGTACGTTCAAGCTGCTGAAGATGATGATTGGAATGATTAAGATGGCGGTATACGACAAAAATATTTTACGAAACGTACGGTTTCCGAACCTTTTCTTATGCAAATCGCATCCCTCCTCCGGCATGGAATCGAACTGAATGAATGAAGAAAATGGCAGTCCATCTCGATCACGTGAGGTCTGCCATTTTCCTTTTTTTGTAACCTTACTGGATGCTGTTGTACCTGTCAAGCAATTGTTGGTCGATCTCAATCAATTGGTCGAGGCCAAGCTTCTTCAGTTCCGCAATATATTGATCCCAGTCATCAAGCGATTTTTGACCTAACGCCAGCTTTGTTGCAAGCTCCGTGGAGTAAGTGTTCAGGTTCGTCAGAATTTTCGTCTTCGTCTCTAATTGCTTATCGTCCGGGATCGCCAAGAAGTTATTGTTCATGTTGACATAATACGGTTTGTAGTTCAGGACTTGCAGTTCATTATCCGCTTTATATTTCGGCGCACTGGCGAGCTCGAACTCCAGATTGGAGAATTGTACGCGCGGGAAGACGGTATCGCCGAGCAGCATGTTGCCAGTCACCTGTTTCGTTTTCGCTAATTCTTCCGCCGGTCCGTTGTTCAGATATACTTTTGCACCGTTGCTCTCGACTTTATAGGTCTGTCCTTCAATGCCCCAGAACATCAGATCCGCATATTTCTCTGAGTAGACCATATCGAAGAATTTAATGGCTGCCGCGGGGTCTTTGCAATCTTTTGTAATGGCATATTTATTGAAAATAAGGAAGTGAGGCTCCTGCTGCACGGCTGGCGTGATTCCCTCAACAGCCTTTAGCGGCATGAGCGGCAGGAATTCGCCTCCGCCTTTAATTGTCGGTTCTTGATAATTCTCGAGGTTATAATCGTGCAATGAAGCTACTTGATTATCCGTCATTTTCTGCTGATTCTGTTCTCCTGTCGCTTCAATGAGGCTTGTATCGAGTACGCCTTCCTTCACGAGTCGCTGCATATAGCGGAAATAATCCTTGATGCCTTCTTGATACCATGGAGATACGATTTTCTTGTTCTCGACATCTACGGCTGTGATCCCCGAACCTAGCCCGAACCATTGGGCGATCGCACCCGTGAATTGACCAGGATAATTGTAGGCGAGCACCTCGTCCTGTTTGCCGTTGCCATTGGCATCAAGCGCTCTGAATTTCTTGAGTGTCTCCAGATATTCATCAGCCGTTGTCGGAACGGGGAGATTGAGCTTTTCAAGCCAATCTTTGCGAATGAGCATCGTAAGCGAGACGGGAGCGGGATCTTTCCCTTGGTAAGTCTTTTTGTGCAGATTGCTGAACCAGTACATTTTGCCGTCTGGCGAAGTCGTTGATTTTTTGGCATAAGGGAACTCGACGTCGTACATTTTTTTGATGTTGCCATTGCTGTACTTCTCGATCAGTGGGTTCAGATCCAGCAGCACGCCTTGCTTCGCAAGGTTCAGCACCGTCGTATTATCCAGCTTCGAGACGTTCACGATATCAGGCAAATTGGACCCGGACTCCATTCTTGTCTTGAGCACCACTTCATATTGTTCTGCAGGGACAAATTCATTGTCCAGCTCGAGTCCTTCTTTCTTCAGCAGCTTGTCGATCTCGCTCCATACCGGGTAATTCTCGCGATCATCGTATTTAATATATTTGTTGATGCCGGCGGGTCCGAGCATTTTTAGTTTCGTAACCTTCTGTTCGGAAGAAGTGGTGCTGCCGTTGCCTTCCTGCTTCGTGCCGCTCGCGTCGTTATCGGTTTTGCTGCTGCAAGCAGCGACGGATCCGACGAGCAACACAGCCGTCAACCCGGATAGAAATGTTCTTTTCCAAAGCTTCATGGACGAATTCCCCCTATAATTAAATGTTTATGCTTCTATTCTTTTAATGAACCTAGCAGAGCGCCCTTGATGAAATATTTCTGAAAGAATGGATAGGTAAAAATAACGGGCAGCGTCGTAAAGACGATGATGGCATACTTCAATTGAATGTTCGATAACATGTTCTCTACGGCATTTCGGGTATCCTGGAGCGATAGTGTTTTCAAATCCACCGATTGCTGTACCACGACGCGGTATAGATACATCTGCAGCGGATGCAGCTTCTCATTCGGCAGATACACGAGCGCATCGAACCAACTGTTCCAAATGGCGACGATCGAATAGATGGCAATGACCGCGATAATCGGTTTGGATATCGGCAGGACGACTCGGAACAGCATCTGCCAGTGTGAGGCACCGTCAATAAAGGCGGATTCTTTCAGCCCTTCCGGGATCGTCGAGAAGAACGTCCGAACGAGAATGATGTTCCAGATGCTCACCATGCCGGGAATGATGACGGCGAACATGGTGTTGTATAGCCCGAGCTGGTTCACGAGCAGGTACGATGGAATCAATCCGCCGGCGAAATACATCGGGATCAGGATGAACGCAACAACCCATTTGCGCCCGATCAGTCCGCGTACCGTCAGTGGATAAGCACCGAGCACGGCCATGAGACAATTCAAGAACGCTCCCGCGGATACATAGATTAACGTATTCGAGTAGGCCCACCACATTTTGGTGTCTCGGACTATTAGTTCATAGGAGCCGAGAAAGAACCCTTTAGGGAACCAGAATACGTTCATGGCCGCGACTTCTTGGGGATTGCTGATGGACATGATGATGACGAAATAAAAAGGATATAGTGTAATGAAGCAAATGATGAGTGCGATCACGAGCAAGACGACATCGACAACGACGGAGCCTTGCCGAATCGCGTTCGGATTCCTCTTGAGCGAGGTTATCATCGAACTCCTCCTTACCATAAGGCGTAGTCAGAATATTTGCGGCTTAATGCATTGGCAATGTAGAGTAAAGAGAAATTGATGAGCGAGATGAATAAGCCTACTGCCGTACCCGAGCTGAAATTGCCGCCGAGCAGGCCGTCACGGTACAAGTAAGTGCCGATGACATCCGCCGTCTCATAGACCATCGGATTATAAATAAGTAGAATAAATTCGCTGTTCGCTGACAATAAATTTCCAACGGCAAAGATCAACAAGATGAAAATTGTCGGACGAATGGAAGGCAGCGTAATATGGAGCATTTGCTTGAATCGATTAGCGCCATCCATTTTGGCCGCTTCATATTGATGCGGATCGACGGAGGACATCGAGGCCAGATAGAGAATGCTGCTCCAGCCAAAAGATTTCCAGATGTTCGTGATCGTATAGATGGCAGGAAAATATCCAGCCTCCGTATTCAACGCAACCGTCGATTCGCCGCCGAACAGCTTCACCATCGCATTGATAATGCCGTCCGCATTAATGAAGGACAAGACCATGCCGGCAACGACAACGTTAGAAATAAAGTGAGGCAAGTAGCTTGCCGTCTGTACGAATTTCTTGAAAATACCGCTCTTCAGCTCATTAAGTAGAAGGGCGAATAGAATTGGCACCCAAAAGCCGAAGACAAGCGTGTAAAAACTGAGTAAAAACGTGTTGCGCATCAGCCTTCCGAAATAAGGACCGCTAAAAAAATCGATAAAATGCTGCAGCCCAACCCAGTTAGCGCTTTCAAAAGAGAAGAAAGGTTTTCCCGGGTAATAATTCTGAAATGCGATGACTATCCCGTACATGGGAATATAGCTGAAAATAAAAATATGCAGCAGGACAGGCAGCATGATCAAATACAGCTGCATATTCTCACGTAAGCGAAAAGAGACACGCTTACCTGGCTGACGGATTGCTCTCATAACCTTCTCCTTTCACCGATCGATTGCGGCATTTCCGGGCCCGTTCTTCCGCATGGATTTATCATAATGGGGAATTTTGGGTGGCAGCAAGTAACATATTTTGAAATGCTTCGCAATATTTTCGGGCAAGGCGAGGAGGTATGTAAAATGGTTCGGAAGTAAAAAAATGTATTCCGAAATCAAGAAATGTTTATTGCTTAAATGGATTCGCTGTTCATTTCGCTCTCTTAAGAAAATGCTTGACTATCTCTTATTTAATGGCGAATATTTGGTGATAAGCATCGTGAACTTAGTTCTTTGCATAGGGTTGATCGCGGTAACGATCAGTTTATATTTGAGTCTTCAACAAGCGAATGAACGTATTGCCCAAGCATCAAGTGAAATCATCCAATTAAAGAAATTAAATGAAAAGTCGAGTCAAGAGCTAAGTACAGCTAATACCAAAATTCAAGCGCTGCAAGCAAATGATCTTGAGATTGTAAGGTACGTTGAATATCTTCAATACGAACATGTGAATGAGGAGAAGATCGTGACGGACGACCTATATGTAACCAAGATTCTCTTCGGAAATGATAAGAACAAACCATTAACCGTATTCATAGATGTGTCGAATCAGCCCGCCATAGCGATGAAGTATAGAGGTAGCGGGAAATATAATTTGTCCGATCGTGAAGTCAGAGCGATGTATGCGAGCATTATTGAAGCAACGAAGTCTAATTATATGAAGTGGCCAGGGGAGCATATGGACAAATGGGGGGACGATGCTACGGTAACGGCCTTTATCAATAACTATGAAATCGGGACCTACAAAGCAGGTAAATTCAAATTCAAAGGCGAAGCCTAATCATCGTTACCATCGAAACGTGGTTGAATGTGGGAAAAGGGAGTACACTGAGGAATATCGAATATAGTCTTATCGTTAATCTAAAAGGAGATAAAAATATGAACATCAAGAACACTTTTACCGTCGCGAAGGAACTGGAAGCACTAGCCGATGGATACAACGAGTTGGCCGCAAAAGAAGGAAATGAAGAAACACGTAACATCTATACCGAAATGACCTATCATTTGGACGAACTGCAATCCAAGCTGTTACAAATCTCGAATTACTTTCCTGATGGTAAAGTGGAGAAAGCTGTCGCGCTTACGAGAGAAGTAGAAGAGCTCCCGATAGGCAGCGAGCTTACCTTGTTGCATGCCTATGACAATGAGAATCTAGCGCTCGTCGAAGATGAGGGAATGGAGCTGTATTTGGTTCCGCTGGATGCCCTTGGAGGAGAAGAGTAGATTCGGGATTCTTTTTGTGACTAATAGGAGTAGGTTTATTACTCCTAATAAGTCGAACTTCTAATAAGAAGCATACTAACGGTAGGTGGATTGGATATGCTCTCCTTGGAATGACAGTTATGCTTGTCATCGTGGCTATCCTGCAGCATTTCGATGAATCCGCACATCGTGTCGGACACTAGTAGTGGTAACAACTTCCTCCGAATGCAGCATTGGGAAAGTTCACATATAACCAAAAAGCCCGAATCCAATTCGGGCTTTTTGACATTCCAGTAATGCAATTATTAACCTTGAAGAATAGCTGTCTCAAGAGCTACCACGATCATGTCGTTGAACGTCGTTTGACGCTCTTCCGCAGAAGTTGCTTCATGCGTGATCAAGTGGTCACTTACCGTGAACATGCCAAGACCTTTGATCTTATGTTTCGCTGCCAATGTGTAGAGCGCCGCAGTCTCCATTTCAACTGCTAATACGCCGTATTGGCCAAGCTTCATCATCGTTTCTCTATTGTTATCTTCTGTGTAGAACACATCGGAAGACAGGATGTTACCTACGCGAAGGTTCAAGTTCTTTTGTTGTCCGATTTCGTATGCTGTTTTGATCAGATCGAAATCAGCGATCGGTGCGAACGAGTACCCAGGGAAACGCGTGTGGTTGATCGAAGAATCTGTACATACCGCTTGTGCGATGAGTACGTCACGGATCTTCACATCCTCTTGGATCGCGCCGCAAGTTCCGATACGGATAATTGTTTTCACGCCGTAATCTTGGATCAATTCTGTCGCGTAGATCGCGAACGATGGAACACCCATCCCGGAACCTTGAACAGTAATGGGTTTCCCTTTATACGTACCTGTATATCCTAACATGCCGCGTACTTCGCTATAGCATTTCGCATTTTCTAGGAACGTCTCTGCAATATATTTCGCGCGAAGCGGATCTCCTGGCATTAGAGCTACGGGTGCAATGTCACCTGGTTTTGCTGCTAAATGTACACTCATCGTAATAAAAGCCTCCTTCGTGAATTTCAAGCCATTTGTTTGAAAACGTTTTACTTCACTACAGTAACATACCTCATTCAATAATTCCGTAACCCGTACCATTCCTTTTATGTGAACTAGATTACAAAAAAACCGTGCAGAGGTTAACTGAACTTCTTGACCATTAGACCTATAATCGAATTGTCACGAGGCTACGCATACCAGATGCGATGCTTCGGCGGGATGTGACCTACGGAATCACAAATGCTGCGAAGCTTGGGGAGATCCGTAATCGTAATCGTCTTTCGTTCAATCGAGATGATGCCCTCATCTTGGAAATCCTTCAACACTTTGGAGATGGATTCCCGCGTTACGCCAATCATATTGGCAATCACATGATGTGTGAGTCTGTAGTCAATAATGTAAGCGGATTCAGTGTCCGTTTCCATTCCAAGGTTGCAATACAGGTCGTAGATGAGGTTGGCAGCCTTCAGACGTGTATCTAGGAAAGAGATATATTGCGCTTTACGATTCAGAATTCGAACACTCTCCACGAGCAGCCAATAAGCCCGGCGGAGCACGCTTGGATATTCATCCACGATTTTGAGAAAATCTTGCTTAGTAATAAACCACGTATGAACGGTTTCCATCGCCGCGATCGAGGCAATGCGGTAATCGTCATAATAGATAGCTTCAATCTCGCCGACGACGTGGCCGGGGAAGGCGACCCCATATATGATTTCCTTATCTTCTAATAAACTATACACTTTGATCGACCCTGAACGAATAATGAACACATCGCCATTCTGATCTTGTTCGTAGATGATGACTTGGTTTTTCCGGAATTGACGTTTCTTGAGCATCGGCATGATGCGTTCCACGCCCTCATCGGGCAAGTCTTGAAAAATGGTGATTTGTCTCAAATCGGTTATCATGGGTAGACCTCACTTTCAGGCGGTTTCATGGGATTCAACTTTTTTATTGCAAGCGCCGAACATTTTTCCATGAAATATAGGCAAATATAACAACAGGAGTGGTTACTTATGACTTTCAAACGAATTACGACGATCGTATTAGACAGCGTTGGCATCGGTGAATTACCGGATGCTAATCAATTCGGGGATGTAGGATCCCATACCTTAGGGCATATCGCTGAGCGTGTGCCGACTATTCAATTACCGAACCTTCAGAAGCTAGGGTTAGGGAATATCGCTCCGATCGCTGCAATCCCGCCAGCCCAAGAGCCTCTTGCGATGTATGGTAAAATGGCAGAGACTTCTGTTGGCAAGGATACAATGACAGGTCACTGGGAGCTCATGGGCTTAAACGTTACGATTCCTTTCGAAGTGTATCCGAATGGATTCCCAGCAGAAATGATTGAAGAATTCGAAAAACGTACAGGCCGTAAAGTGATCGGGAATAAACCAGCGTCCGGGACGGAAATCCTAGTCGAATACGGCGAAGAACAAATGCGCACAGGTGCGTGGATTGTTTATACTTCAGCGGACAGCGTATTCCAATTGGCTGCACACGAAGACATTATTCCGCTCGATGAATTGTATCGCGCATGCGAAATTGCTCGAGAAATGACGTTAACTGCTCCTTACGCAGTGGGACGTATCATTGCTAGACCTTATGTAGGAACGCCGGGTAACTTCACCCGTACACCGAATCGTCATGACTATGCACTTAGCCCGTCTGGACCAACTGTTCTTAATGCATTGAAGGATCATGGACTTGATGTCATTGCTGTAGGTAAAATAAATGATATTTTCACAGGCGAAGGCATTACGGAGTATACTTCCACGAAGAGCAATGAGGATGGTATTCTTAAAACAATTGAATATATGAAGAAAGATTTCCATGGCATGTTGTTCACGAATCTGGTTGATTTCGATTCCTTGTACGGACATCGTCGGGATCCAGCAGGTTATGCTGCATGTCTTGAAGAGTTCGATCGCTATGTGCCTGAGATCCTCTCCACCATGGGTGAAGATGACCTGTTAATCATAACAGCAGATCACGGAAATGACCCGATTCATCCGGGAACCGATCACACACGTGAATACGTGCCGGTACTTGCATATAGTCCGAAGTTCCAAGGGAAGACAACGACGATTGGCGTTCGTTCGACTTTTGCCGACTTGGCAGCGACGATTGCAGCGAATTTCCAAGTATCCTTCGATACACACGGTAAAAGCTTCTTATAGTCATCCGATATATTGTTCTACTTGTTCATTATGACGGCGGGGCGGCGAAAATTCAATATCCTTGAAGTACTGTTCTAGCCAAATGTCTGTCCCCTGCTGTCAATGAAATATATAAAAAATAATTCTTGGAGGGTCGATCTACATGAAAAAACGAATCAACCTTATGCTCGTATTCGTCTTGATGGTGTCTATGGCATTAACAGCTTGTGGTGCGAAGAAGACGGAAGAAGGCGGCGCAGCTACAGGTGAAGCTCCTGGCGGCAAGAAGTTGAAAGTCGGGATGGTTACTGACCTTGGTAGCGTGAATGACAAATCATTCAACCAGAACGCTTGGGAAGGTCTTCAGAAGTTGAAAGCTGACTTCGGCTATGATGTAAAATACTTGGAGCCTAAACAAGATTCCGACGTAGATCCAAGCTTGAACCAATTCGTAAAAGGCGGTTATGACCTCACTTGGGCAACAGCTTTTACACTCGATGATGCTGTAACAAGAATCGCAAAAGAAAATCCGAACGCGAAGCTTGGAATTATCGATTCCTCGATCGAAGTACCTAACGTAGCAGCAGTATCGTTCAAAGAGCAAGAGGGAGCTTACTTGGTAGGGGTTATCGCAGGTCTGATGACGAAGACGAACAAAATCGGCTTTGTCGGCGGGATGGAAATTCCTCCAATCCAACGTTTCTCAGCTGGTTTCCGTGAAGGGATCAAGGCTGTAAACCCTGACGCGAAATACATCGAGAACTACACGGGTCAATTTACACGTGCTGACATGGGTAAATCGGCAGCAGCTACCATGTACAACGACGGCGTGGACATTATTTTCCATGCATCCGGTTTGACAGGTAACGGCGTATTTAACGAAGCCAAAGAGCGTGTTGCTAAAGGTGAAAAAGTATGGGTTATTGGTGTAGATAAAGACCAATCCTTAACTTTCGGTGACGAAGTAACATTGACTTCGATGATCAAGAAAGTTGACGTTGCGGTATATGAAATCTCCAAACTACTTGCTGAAGATAAGTTCCCAGGCGGTAAAGTTACTCAAATGGGTCTAAAAGAAGATGGTGTAGGCATTGCTGATACATCCAGCAAGAATGTTCCGGCAGATGTATTGAAGAAAGTTGAAGAGTACAAAACAAAAATCATTAACGGTGAAATTAAGATTCCTGAGAAATAAACGATTTTTGTTGTGAACGAGAAGGCCATCCTTTGCAATCGTGCAGAGGATGGTCTCTAAGATTCATGATTTCTGGCAGTAGGTAGCAGGAAGGAGAACGTCTAATGGCGCAGGCTGAAACGGTGTTGGAGCTTAAGGGAATAACGAAGCGTTTTGGTGAAGTAGTTGCGAATGAGGATATAAGCTTTGCGCTTAAGCAGGGTGAGATTCACGCATTGCTCGGCGAGAATGGTGCGGGCAAGTCAACACTGATGAACATTGTATTTGGGCTATATCAGCCGACAGAAGGTTCAATTTGGGTAAGAGGTCAAGAGGTACAAATGGATACGCCGAATAAGGCGATTGATCTGGGGATCGGGATGGTCCATCAGCATTTTAAGTTGGTACAACCGTTCACAGTAACGGAGAATATTATTCTTGGTATGGAGCCAAAATCTGGCTTATCAACAGATATGAAGAGTGCTTCCGCAAAAATACGACAATTATCGGAGCAGTATGGACTCAATGTCGATCCAGCCGCAAAGATTGAGAATATTTCAGTAGGGATGCAGCAACGGGTTGAAATTTTGAAGACGCTTTATCGCGGTGCGGATATTGTCATTCTAGATGAACCGACAGCCGTTCTTACGCCACAAGAAATTACCGAGCTGCTTGCGATTATGAAACGCCTGGCAAGTGAAGGCAAATCAATTATCATCATTACGCATAAATTGAAAGAGATTATGGAAGTAGCGGATACCT
>Ga0209025_1005263_pt1 | contig 10646 bp, 8 predicted proteins | sample AraplaMF_Col_mLB_FD_184256 | JGI IMG/M metagenome (GOLD analysis project Ga0209025, IMG submission 184256) | Arabidopsis root microbial communities from the University of North Carolina, USA - plate scrape MF_Col_mLB (SPAdes) (version 2) | ecosystem: Host-associated > Plants > Roots > Endosphere ...
GAAGTCTTCAAAGAGACTCCGCCTTTTCAACGTACAATGAACTTCAACAATTACTAGCTACTTCCTAAACATTGTTCCTCATTTACCAACCTGTTTATGCTTTTTTCAAACTTTGCAACAGAACCCTACATCATATGTTGTTGTATAAGGACATGAAACTATAGATTTCCATTATTCGGAATTCTATATAATTCCAATTGGTTACTATTATAAATTTAATTAAAAACAACCCTATTTCTTGTCTTTACATTTATTCCACTCTTCTCTTAGAATACCCATTTTTATAGAATCAAAATATTCTCCATTTACAATCCTAGCTTTCCTAATTTCACCTTCGAGTTTCATTCCAATTTTCTTAGCCAACGCTATCATTCTTTCATTACCAGACCAAGTTGAAATACCAACCCGTTCAACATTCATATTTTCAAAAATGTAGTCAGTCCACAAGCTAAAAGCCTCTGTTCCATAGCCACCTGCCCAATAATTAGAATCAAAAATAACTATACCATTACACAACCAATTAGTTAATTCATCTACCCAATACCAGCCCACGGTTCCTATTAATTTACCATCTACTTCAATAACTAATTTACTTCTAGTAAGATTTTTATCAATTCTCATAAAGTGATTTTTGTAATCTTCTTCATAAAACATTTCAATACTTTTTTCTTTTTTAAGATGATAAGGTGCATTCCATTTTAAATGCTCTCTATTTGGAGCTTGATATATCCAGTAATAAATTTTTTTAATATCTTCTTGTTTTAGATCTCTAAGAATAACTTTTTTTCCATTTAGTATTACTTGTGACTGCATATTAATACCTCTTTCATACTTGATTTTTTATATCCCCAAACTTTTAATAAATCATGAAGTTTTATTTCTTAATTCTTTTGATTTCCTTATATTTAAAGAATTGTGTATATAAACAATAATTAATCCACCTATTAACCCTAGAAAAACTATACAAAAGCTTACAACATACTTGTTTAATAGACTGAATATAACTATTCCTGCTGCACCAAGTATCCTAGAGGCTTGAAGGATAATTTGATTTAAAGCCATATATTTAGTTTGGTTTTCTCTTTGAACTAAATCTGCCAAAATTGTTTGTCTAAATGGATAATATAACAATTCCCCTAAGGTATAAATTACTGTACATAATATAAAGCCGATAAAATTATTAACCAAAAGTAAACCGGAGTATCCGATTGAATACAACATCGTTCCAAAAATGAATGAGGATATTCCTTTTAGCATTAATAATTTTGGAAAACATATGGGTATTAATACTACTAAAACAGTATTTAAAATTTGTATAATACTTAACAATTTTATTCCATCAAGATAATATGTTAATATTATCTCTTCATAAGTATCATTTAAATATATTGCAATATAGTTTGAGAGCTGTGCTCCAACACCCATTATTAAAAAGAAACCTATGCAAAACAATACAAATTTATAGTCCTGAAGTACAGATTGATATCCACCAAATATGTTGTTTGATAACGTTTTATTTCTAATAGTGGTTTCTTCTTTAACGTGTTTATTAACAATCCAAATCGAAAAAAGATGACAAAAAAGACCGAATAACACAATTAATTCTAGCCTCCCATTAAAAATAAAACCCGCAAGTACAAACGATAATGATATTGATAAATTACCCAGCCAATAATTAATTGAATAAACAAATTTTTTATTATGAGGCTCTAAAGTATCTAATAGTAAAGACTCAAATAATGGACCTTTCATAGCGGACAAAAATCCATTTAAACTAAATAATAAACCTAAAATAAAAATATTATTTACATTCCAGTTCAATTGAAGGAATAGTAGAATGAATATAACTATTTCTATACTATTACTACTAATTATTAATTTTTTTCTACTATACTTGTCCCCTAAAGTCCCTGCAACAATTCTACCTATTATACCTGCTCCTAGTACAATGGCAACTATGATTGCTGTTATACTTTTTGTAGTGCTTTTACTAAAGAAAATTGGAAGTAAAATGGTTAAACTAGATGTATGTAATCGTGATATAAAATTAAGAAATAACCTAACTTTAACGTTTGAATGTAAATTTGTAAATTCATGATGATTGAAAAAGTTTTTCACTATAATTAACCTATCACAAGCTCAATATTGTTAATATATTTCTTTGCTTCTGTGACTGTAGAAGCATATGAATCAGATACTGCTATTACATACGAAGTTCTTTGAAAAAGTTCAGGCATTTTATCTCCAATTTTTTTAAAAATCTCCGATTTCCAAATAACATCATTATCGTCCTTGTTTTTGTTTTTTATATCTAAGACAATACCATTCTCTTTATTTTGTTGATAAAAAATACAAGCGAATTTATTATGAGGTTTCATATTATCTATTAAAATTTTATTCTCATTATTTAATGCCGCTTCAATCCACATTCTTGTGATATCTAATCCTGTAATTATTTTAACTAGCTCTTTGATATTATCTCCGCCATTACGAAGGTGAGTTTCAACAATAACTGGACCCGAATTTGTTAATATTATTTCTGTATGAGTAGGTCCATTCTTTACATTTAGTTTAGTTAATATACTAACTACATATTCTTCGATTAAATTTTTTTCTACATTTGATAGGTTTGCAGGAAAACAATGTCCAACTTCAACACAGTGTTTACTTTCTTTAAACTTTTCTGTTATGCCAATAATATAGTGTTCCCCGTTGATAGAAAAAGCCTCTACACTAAACTCTGGTCCTTCTAAAAATTTCTCTATATAATATTGATGATCAGTAGTGCTTTTAGAAAACCATTCAACAGCTTCATCTGTTTCGGAAATATTATTAATTATTGAAACTCCTTTACTGCCTGTTCCAGAAAGCGGTTTAATAACAACTGGTCCTTTAACATTTTCTATAAATTGGTTAATTTCATCTTTATTTTTTACTACTTTACTTGGAGTACTATCCATACCGGAGTCAGAAAGAAATTGTCGCATCTTTTGTTTATCATTAATAATATTGATGGTATCCAAACAATTAAAATAATCTAATCCTAGTTCCTTACTGATTCTGGCTGCTTCTTCTTGTCGGAATTCATGAAAATTAACTACTAAATCAATTTTTTTAATCTCATTTAATAATTTTGCCCATTTTATCCATTCTTCACTTGAAGCATTTTTATTTATTCCTAATTTATTAAAATAACCTAAACTGTTATTTAATTTTTTCGTTTCAGTTATCCATGAAATCTCATGACCAGTTTCTAATAACATTTTATGTGCAGCCATATTATTTTCTATAATTAAGATATGTTTTTTCATTTTACCCCTCCACTTTAAAGTCAATTCTTCAAAAAATATCTAATAATATTCTCTTAGAATACATATCCATCACAAATGCAGGGGAACGCCTGTCATCCTATTGGTATGGATATAGCTAATATCTGCCCCTCTGTTTTAACTTATTGTTATTGTAGAGAAATCCTTTTCTATTATTTTTGTATGTTCTTTTACAGGTAATTTTGATAAATTTAATTTCTATTTTTGGGTGTTTGCAATGGATATTTTCTCTTTTCATAAGTTGTTGCACGCACTAACTCCTTAGTTGTGCTCTTTTTGATTCAGTAATTTCTGATAAATCTTAGAAGCTCACTATATTAAGGTGTTTGCATAATATTTTTCATTAATCCTTTTTGAAATTTACTAGCTGTCATATGGACACCACCTCCTTTAAATATAGATTGTGCCCATATGACTTTAGGGATATAAAATTCAAATAAATACCCGAGGTGCTAAGTTATTGAAAAATAAGAATAAGTAGTTTTTTATATTATCTCCATATAAATGTTACTTTTAGCTGTTTCAGCATATTTTCTTGATAATTCAGCTGTTTCTGCCACACTATATATATGTCCGATATCTCCTCTAAAATTTACTGGTGGATTAACAAGATCACCAATGTTTTTTTTCAGATATATTTCTTTAATCCCGTTTATTTTTTTTGCTAAGCTTATATCAATATCTTTAAGAATACCTTCTTTTTCTGGGTAAATTACATATGTAGAAGCTCCCTTGTTAGCTTTAAAATCCAATACTGGTTTTTCATTTAGAGAAATTCTTATTAATTCTGAATAAATATCCATACCTAAACTATCTGAAATCATCCGCCCTAAGAGTCCTCCTCCTAATCTAGGGTTAATTTCTATTAGAGCTGGCCCTTTCTTAGTAATAATAAATTCAATATGGACTGCTCCGTAATCAATACCTAAATATTCAATTATTTTGTTTTGTAGTTCAATTAATTCCTTGGATTTCTCTTCACCTATATTAAAAGGAAAATCGTATGATACTTCTACAAAATGAGGCAGACTGCCTAAACTTCTATTGGTAAATCCTAAGACAGTAACATCTTTCTTCCAAATAATAGATTCTACACTAATTAAAGGGCCAACAAGATACTCTTCAATTATTATTTTACTTTTTTCATTCTTATTTACCAACAAAGTATCATAGGCCTCAAACAGTTCCTTTTCATTATTACATAAAATTACATCAATACTACCCGTGCCTTTTGTATTTTTTAAAATGAAAGGATAGTCACTTTCCCCTGAAAATGACATAAGATCCTCCTTTGTCTGTATTACTGCAAATTTAGGCATTAATATATTAATTTTCTCTAAATATTTTCTTGTTAAATCTTTATTTCTAGCAATTTCCACTGCACTTGGATTCATAAAAATCCAACCATTTTTTTTACAAATCTTAGAGACTACTTCTACATTAGAATCAGAAAGAGAGATAACACCATTTATCGTAGATTGTTCATTAATATGATGTATTGCTTCATCTAAATACTTCTCTTCAGTTGTATCTATAATTTCTTTTATATTGATTTCATCAAATATATACTTATTTTTGTCTCCCATGTACTTAGCTAAATTACTAGTGATAAAAGTAACTTGTATTCCGTTGTTTAGAGCAGATTTAATTATTTCTAATCCTGCTCCAGAAGTTGTAGCTTCTATTATTAATATATGTTTTTTTTTCAAAATACAATTCGCTCCTTCTTTATTAAACTTCAATCTCATAAGAATAGTATCCCATATCTTTTAGTATATTATGTAATTCGTATATATTTTCCTCGATGTATGGTTTTTTAGGATCAAATATAAAACCGACAACAGTTCCACTATGAGAAATTTGAATTCCAGCTGCGCCTACTTCTTTACTAATCCTTAAAAATTTATTGAAATTAGGTTTACTTAAGTATTTTTGATTGATTATTGCGCTTGCAGTTGTAGCTTTTCCTATTAAAGAGATATTATTTTCAATAATTCCTTTTCTTAATGATGTTAAAATTAGGTTGAATATTATCTTTTCTTTATCAGTGTAACTCGGTAATTTCATTTTTAATGTATCTACACAACCTGAATCTGTATCCAGACCGACAATTTTCATTTTTGGTAGACGATCATAAATACATGACAGAACAGAGCCTTCTCTTTGAGCAAACAGAATTACTTGATCAGTAAACATAATAGAATCAGACGCTTTTTCTGCTTGAATAGCAAGCTGAGCAATTTCTAGATTTGTTAAAGACTTATTTTGAGACATAGCAAATGCTTTAATAGCACTAACTACATCAGCAGTAGAAGAACCATATCCTTTTCCAATAGGAATATTACTTTCTATGGTTAGTTCTCCTCCAATAATAGTTCCATTTAAATATAAAGAAGTTAATTCTAATGCTTTTTTAGATTTTTGCTTATTAGGATCGGATGTCTCTATTACACTTGAACGATTTGGAATGAATTTTACAGTAGTATGTACCTGCCGAAACGGTAAAGTAACCAGTGCTCGATGTTCAATATTATTAAATAAGAAAGAACCTTGAATTAATTCTCCATGATGCCCATATGTAGTAGCAACACCAACTTGCACTGTATTTTTTTCCATTGTTAAATTTGGCATGATATCACCTCTGTTTCAATATTAATTAATTTTAAAGCTTGTTCTATTGTTAAGTGAATTTCATTTGGGTTTTCTCCACCTAATAAAATATAACCTATACGATCTGAACCACTTCGTAACTCGTTAATTATTTCTCCCTTTGCAACATTAAATTTTAAATCATGTAGGCCAGGTAATTTTTTGACTGCCTCTAATCCACTTACTGATTTAAACTTACCAGCTTGTCCAATTATAAATTTAATGGAGGCATAATTATACTTAATAGGTTGTTTTTGAATTGGTAATTCCAATAATTTACACACAGTATATTGAGGAAGGTGAATACCAGTAGTTAATAGCAACATTTCCCATATTCGTCCGCCTCCATACCGTGTATGGGATTCTATAATATATGGTATCCCATTTTTAACCCTTATTTCCGTATGACTTGGTCCGTCTTTATGTTCAATAGCATCCAAAAACTTTGTAACAACACTTTTAATAGCATGGCTAGTCTCGTTTTTAACAATAGCTGGCTGTTGATGACCTGTTTCAATAAAATTTGGAGCACCTGTCGTATCCTTTTTGGTTATTGCCAAAATTTCATGTTCAAAATTATTTGTGTATGCCTCGATACTATATTCTTCTCCTTCAATATATTCTTCAAGTATTAATTTATTATTATCTTTATAATATAGAGACCAGGCATTATTAATTTCCTCTATAGAATTACATAATGTAATTGCCCTGCTTCCTGCACCATCAAGAGGTTTAATAATCATAGGTTTGTTTATTTCTTTATAAAAATTTATTGCTTCTTCTTTTGAATTACACTCTCTAAACATTACAGTGGGGAGTTTGAATTTTTTTAAATACTTTCGCATTTCTACCTTATTTCTAGTTAATTCAACAGGTTTTTTTGAATTTCCGCTAATCTTTAATTCTTCACAAATCTCAGCTGTTAACTCTAAATAAAATTCAATAAAAGATACAGCAGCAGCAAATGGATCCAACTGATGTATTGTTTTAGCAATAATTTTAACCTCTTCTTCTTTAGATAAATCAGTAATAATAACTCTTTTACAAATTTGATATTGAACACTCGTTACTCTATCTTTTGACTGAATCAAAGTTATATCAACTGGAAGGTTTTGTAACATTTCTACACTTGTATCACGACCACTGATAATTAATATATGTTTTCTTTTCATAAACTTGGGCATCCTTTATTTAGGGAATTAACTTTTGACTTTACAATTAAATCTATGGCGTCCATAGAAAAATCTTTTCCGCTAGTAATCAAAGATCTATACATTCCTCCTGGATTGACTATATTAAATTCAAGTAAATATGGATAAGATATATCTAGCCCAACATAATCTACACCAAAGTTCTTTAACCTTTCTCCAATTATTTTACACATATTGTATTCATCCTTACTTAAGTTAGCTTCAAAGCAGATCCCACCTTGGGTAAAATTAGAACGATGATCGTCTTCCGTGCAATATCTTCCATGCATGGTAATTATTTCTCCGCCCGCAATGATTACACGCTTTTCTCCTTTTTTTACTTCTTCAGCATATTTTTGTAAAACAGCATATTGATTTTTAAATCCGATTAAATTCCTATCAGAAATATTCGTAAATGCAGTTATATTACCTGTCATTGATTGTATTAGCGCTCTCGCATTGGAGTCCTGTGGGTTTATCATAAATACATTTGCTCCACACCCTAGGTTAGTAGGCTTTATAATCCAATTTTCTTCTTTCCTTTCTTGATAAATATCCCATAAATCTTCATGATCGTTAGAAATATAAGATTCTATCAAGTATTCAGGAGGTACAATTAAACCAAGGTTATTTTTATTATTTAAAAACATCATGGCCTCAACGCTATTAACAAATGGAACCTTTTGGGATAACATCCAAAGAATTTGCCAAACATCTTTTTGAATAATTTCATGAGGTTGGTTCATCACCCAAACTAAATCAAAATCTTCACAATTAACAAATTCTGGTTCTCCTTCCATATCCTCTTCTAAAGAGTGCAGTCTTTCATATTTTAATGCTTTACAATGAACAACATAATTATTCGTTTTTAATGAATTAACTAACCCAAAAAATACTTCATCATTTCTTTTCAAAAAACTATTTGCGAACATAAAGTTATTACTATCTAATTTATTGGTTGAGTTTCTTAAAATTAGTATTTTCATTTTAAAACACCTTTTCCTGATAGATTTTTATATTCATCTTTCAATTCTGAATTATCCCAATGGAAAAATGTCCAGTCATTCATCCTCTCACATGGTTGTTCGACAATATACGGGTGTTCATCTACAGATAATTCATATCTTGAATACTTATTCATCCATTCATCATTATAAATAGATTCTATATACCTATGACCTTCATCTGGGAATAGACAAACAATTTTTTTATCTGGATATTGTTTTGAGTACCAGTTGCCTACTAAATAAGATGCTCCACTTGTTCCCCCCATAAATAAACCATGGTCTCTATGTAATTTTCTAGTAGCATTAAAAGCTATATTACCTGGCACCCACGAAACATAATTAAAAATTGTATGGTCTAAATTTTGGGGTAAAATACTATTTCCGAGCCCCCTTATTAACCTTTTTCCATCTGGTTGTCCAAAAAGAACGCTGTTATTCGTATCAACTCCAATTACTTCCAAATCCGGTAAAACACCACGTAAAAATGTGGATATCCCACACATAGAGCCACCAGAGCCTACAGGTCCTACTAGTACATCGATTTCTCCTAAAGTTTTAATAAAATGCTCTGCTACAATACTGTACGACTTGCTATTATTTTTATTATCATATTGGCTTGGCCAGTATGTATCTGGATATTCATTTAAATATTTATTTAAATATTCTAATCTCAATTTTTGATATCCTCCTTTTTCTTCAGGATGATCATCATTTATAATAATCACTTCAGCTCCCAAATCTTTCAATCTATTATTCAGTTGATTGTCAATGGCTGGATCACTTACTAACGTTAGATTATATCCTTTTTTTGCTGAAATCATAGCTAAGGCAAGTCCAAAAGTACCCGATGTAGTTTCAATAATTTTACTTCCCGATTTAATCAATCCATTTTTTTCAGCTTCTTGTAACATAAATCTTGCAGGCAACAATTTCATTAGAAAGAAGCTTGCTCCATATAAATTTTGACTTAATCTTTCAACTCTTGGTAACTCGAAATGTTCGAACGGCCAATTCAATAGTAAAACACCCCTCTTAGTAAATTATGATTATTTAATTAGATTAACAACATTAATATATACCCATATAATTACCAAGTCAACGAATTTTTAGAATTTTATATATTAATAAAGTATTCTGTCATCAATTGTTAGTTACCAAAAATTCCATTTTAATATTTCGTATGCAATCTTTTTTGATCTCCTCCAATTAATTTTTTAGCCCATTAGCAAAACATCAATCGTATTTCTTTTTTTGAAATATTTTTAACCACCTTTTTATTATTATTAAAATGTAGAAGTATATTATTACAAATGCTTGTTTGTTATGATGTATGAGGAACTTGTATAATTTATTATATTAGGGGTCACCATCGAAAGAAAAATCTGGTTCATAATCTTCGAGTGCATCATAAATGGAAGCATTATGAGCCGGAAATGATTCTGTTAGCAGTTAGATGGTACCTCCGGTACAGTTTAAGCTATCGAGATTTGGTAGAAATGATGGAGGAACGTGGTTTGTCCATTACTCATACAACGATTATGCGCTGGGTTCATCGATATGGTTCGGAGCTAGATAAACGTGTTCGTCATCATTTGAAGAAAACAAATGATTCCTGGCGTGTCGATGAAACCTATATCAAAATACAAGGGAAATAGATGTACTTGTATCGTGCGGTGGATTCCTAACGGAATCTGTCATTCTCTTTTTACATTTGATTATCTTTGCACCAGAACCAAATAAAGCATCCGTGATCTACTACATTTTCAGGCGGAATGAAAATATCTGTAATAATATTACATTTGGTATCTGTTATACAATAATCTAAGAAATGAAAGCCGTTTGGTTTCCATCTCTCATTAAAAAGCTACTATTCGGGAATGTTGTACTGATAAGTATTTCTTTGAGCGGGGTATCGCGTCCCTTTCTTAAATTTGATTCTTTTTTTCTTGTTTTTCTCGATTTTCTGTTCTTTCCGCTTCTAACTCTTCTATTTATACTTTTGTCTTTTTCTATTTCCCTTCTTTGACAAATTTGATTTTATTCCCATTGGTGTTCACTTTAGTAGAATCTATCCTCAACGCACTTCCTCACATCATACGGTGTTCCACCGCTTAACGCATAATTACATTAAAGATTTCTTCAAAAATATTTGTATAAAGAAATTGAGTACGGCGATTCCAACTAATTGTAGAGTAATCTGGGCTGGCAACGGTTCTGTTGCAAAGTTTCTCAAGAGATAAACAGAGGCATGAATATATGAGGAAATATTATAAGACTACTAGTAATTGCTGTAATTCATGATATACCGAAAAGGCGGAGTCTGTTTGAAGACTTCGCCTTTGTTTGTATAGGGCATGAACGGTTTCGATTCCTTTTCTTACGATTAGTCAACTGTTTTTCAGAGTTCTAATTCATTAAATGTCGGAGATTTTATGGCAATTATATTGCAAAACAAATACCCCTAATATGTA
>Ga0209025_1005265_pt1 | contig 10644 bp, 8 predicted proteins | sample AraplaMF_Col_mLB_FD_184256 | JGI IMG/M metagenome (GOLD analysis project Ga0209025, IMG submission 184256) | Arabidopsis root microbial communities from the University of North Carolina, USA - plate scrape MF_Col_mLB (SPAdes) (version 2) | ecosystem: Host-associated > Plants > Roots > Endosphere ...
ATATGGATGTTTTAAAATCATTTTCGGTCCGCTCTTTTTCATAACATCCTTAACGAAATCTTTCATATCTGGTTTATAACAATGAATTTTGCAATTTTGACATGCTGGCTTCTTCTCTTGAAATGGACATTTTGATAAACGAAAATAAGCATATTCTTTTAACTTATGACATTCTTCACATATAGTATCTTGTTCATGTTCGTTTTTACAATACATATCAATCATAATGCTAATTGTTTTTTCTTCACGTTCAATTCGATTCATGACTAGTGCCTCCCGTTCCAAAGTCTCTCTGCTTTGATTGTAAGACTTTTTTAGAGGGTTTACATGAATATTTATTGACAGTTTTTCTAATGTTTATCTCTTTCCTACGAATTATTAATGGAGAATGTTCTTACCAATCATAACCAACAGCAAAAGTGAATGCATTAAGACATAAATACACATCTTTCTTTTTCTTACGAGCTTCGGATGCTTAAACCACTGGAACGATAAGCGTCCACTCGATTCTTCCACGCTATTGATTGATCTATTTTAGCTATAAAAAATCTCCTTTCCGTCTTGTACGTAAGGAGATTATGACATGGAACTGATTCAATTGGTAGGTGGGAACACTTTAACGCTTACTTTAGTTATGGCTAATATGTATATACCTATATTTATTAAGGAGTTTTACAATTTAGGTCTTTAAGAAGTGATATCAAATCTAGAATAGCCATTCAATTGTTTATCATTCATTTCTGAAAAGTGTTATGTATAAATCAAATAGCTTAGACTTTTGAATATTTGTATCAAACATCAAAAGTCTATTTATTTTTAATAATATTTATTTTATAATAATTTCAATTAAAATATATTTCTTATCTGGAGGTGAATATGAAAAATTATAGATTTTATTCGTTCTGGATCGCTCAAACAACCATCTCATTAGCTGATGTCGTATATATTATGGTCATTACAACTTTTATTTATCAGAAAACGGAATCCGTATTATTTGCTTCTTTATTTCCCTTTTTGAAGGCTCTTACAAGATTACTAGCTGGTTTGTCAGCACCGCTCATTCTACAAAATATTTCTACGTCAAAAGCACTTGTAAATTTGCAAATAACGAAGGGTATCTTGATTACTTTATTATTATTAGGGTTTACATTCTTAACTTCTCATACTTATATTTTATTCACTTACATAATGATACTTTCTTTTGTTGAAGGATGGGGGAATCCCTTGTTGAACTCTATCGTTCCCCAAATCGTTTTAAAAGAAGAACTTGTAAAAGTTAATAGCTTGTTTTCGATTTCCAATCAAGCGGTACAAATTGGTGGCTATACGCTGACAGGATTTTTTGTCGTAAAAATAGGATATACTCCTACTTTACTAATAACGACTATCTTGTTATGGATTTCTATCGTTTGTTTATACATAGCCATTCGCTCTCTGTACAATGAGATAAGAGAAAATGAAGGGGCATCTAAATGGACACTTATGAAGGAAGGTTGGATTCATATTTGGAGTAACTCAACCTTACGATTAGTTACATTAATGGATGTAATCGAAGGAATTGCAGGTCAAATTTGGGTTGGGGCGATTACATTGGTTTATGTAAAAGAAATACTCCACAAAGGAGAACAATGGTGGGGCTATATAAATGCTAGTTATTATATCGGTACAATTGCAGGAGGACTTATAACGATATACCTAGCGAAAAAGATTCAAAAAAATCTTATAATCAGTATGGCAGCTGGCTCTTTTTTATTCAGCGTTCTTACTTTATTATATGGGCTGAGTAGTATACCTGTCTTATCACTGATACTCTGCATTGCGATGGGACCAGCATATCAAATACGGGATGTAGCACAGCAAACTGCATTTCAAACAAACATAGATGTGCCATTACTTCCGAAAGTATATGCTTCTCGCGACGTTCTATTGTCAACGGTTTCGAGTATTTCTATTTTTATAGTCGGAGTTATAGCTGAATATTTAGGTATTAGAATGGTGTATATATTTGGCGCTGTACTTATCTGTATCTCGGCAGGATTGTCTTTTGTTTTATTTCAAGCAAAAAATACGGATTTACAATGTTAAAAATCCTAATTTACGCCCTCACTTCCTCTATTTAATTTTTTAAAAAGGATATATTTCCCTGAATATCAAAATAAATTATAGAAAAATGCCGAGAGGGGTGTATGTCATGGGTTTTCCGCCTCAACAACAAAGTAAACCTGGCATTGAATCATTAATGATCCCCAGACCTATATTTGATAACCCAAATTACAAACCAGCCGGTAAGCTTATAAATAAGGTAGCGCTTATAACTGGTGGGGATAGCGGAATTGGAAGAGCTGTCGCTGTAGCCTTCGCGAAAGAGGGTGCGGACATTGTAATTTCATACCTAAATGAACACAGTGATGCAAAAGAAACAGAGTTCTATGTCAAAAAGTATGGTCGTAGTTGTATTAGCATTCCAGGTGATATTGGGTATGAGCAGCATTGCCAACAAGTTGTAATGCGAACGATTCAGCAATTTGGTCGTATTGATATTTTGGTTAATAATGCTGGTGTACTATACATAAGGAATAGTCTACTTGATGTAGATTCAAATCAACGGGCAAGCACCTTTCACACAAATGTTTTTTCACAGTTTATTTTAACGAAAGCTGCTTTACCGTACATGAATTCAGGTAGCTCCATAATAAATACAACATCCCTTAGTGCCTATGATGGAGATCAAGATGCAATTGACTACGCAGCATCTAAAGGAGCCGTTGTTTCATTTACACGTTCTTTGTCATTGTCACTGGCTTCGCAAGGGATTCGAGTTAATGGTGTTGCCCCAGGACCAATTTGGACTCCATTAATTCCATCTTCCTTACCCCCAGAATGGCTTGCCACATTTGGAGACCATGTACCTATGAAGCGAGCTGGCCAACCGTTTGAAGTAGCACCCGCTTATGTATTCTTGGCATCTGATGATGCATCTTACATATCAGGACAAATTCTGCACGTGAATGGTGGAGAATTTGTAAACAGTTAAATACTTACAAAGCTAATAGAGCCATTTTATATTTCATAAATGACTCCATAATAGTATAAAGATCCGGTATTTTTTTATAGAGTATCGGAATTTTAGATTGTCTATGGAAGAATTAAATGTTCTTGAAGACTTGGTAGTAGCTGAGGGGTTCTGTTGAAAAGTTCGTTAAAGAATAGATCAATTCAGCTAAATGCATCTCATTTTATGCGATTGTTACTAAATACTATAATTCATCGTACGTCGAAAAACCGATATCTGAGCTCGGCATGTGTCAATCGTGAGGGGAGTTATAGCGATTAGCTTAAACAATGGTGTCCGTGGTGACGCGAAATCTGAAGGAAGTCAGCGGTAAATCTCTGGTCTGAGGAACATGAACTTCATATAAGGCTAGGTATCATTTGGGGAGATTGCAACACAAATCAAAGCCTTTACATAATCTATAGATTATTAAGTTTGTTATGGTGATAAATAGAGAAGAAATGAAATGTTAGGATATAATTAACAAACTTTCCTTGCTCTATGTATGTTTGCTACTATATAATGGCTATATCCTAAAATACGTGAGTCGTAAGATATAGGTTAAGAGTGTTTTAGATAAAATTCGTTAAAAAACAGCGGTATTAATAGGAGGAACTAAATGATTACAGTAAGTAACGTAAGTTTACGTTTTGCAGATCGTAAGCTTTTTGATGATGTTAACATAAAATTTACACCAGGTAACTGTTATGGTTTAATCGGAGCAAATGGTGCTGGTAAGTCTACATTTTTAAAAATTTTATCTGGTGAAATTGATCCATCAACTGGAGATGTGCATATTACACCAGGTGAGCGTTTAGCTGTTTTAAAACAGAACCACTTTGAATATGAAGAATTCCCAGTATTAGAAACAGTAATTATGGGACACACACGTCTTTATGCAGTAATGCAAGAAAAGAATGCGATTTACATGAAAGAAGATTTCAGCGATGAAGACGGTATGCGCGCAGCTGAGCTAGAAGGTGAATTTGCTGAGTTAAACGGTTGGGAAGCAGAATCAGAAGCTGCAATTCTTCTAAAAGGACTAGGCATCGGTGAAGACCTTCATGCGAAAAAAATGTCTGAGTTAACAGGGGCGGAGAAAGTAAAAGTATTACTTGCACAAGCACTATTTGGTCAACCGGATATTTTATTACTAGATGAGCCTACGAACCATTTAGACTTAAAAGCAATTCAATGGTTAGAAAACTTCTTAATGAACTTTGAAAATACAGTAATCGTTGTATCCCATGACCGTCACTTCTTAAATAAAGTGTGTACGCATATGGCGGATCTTGATTTTGGTAAAATTCAACTTTATGTTGGTAACTATGATTTCTGGTATGAATCTAGTCAATTAGCGTTAAAATTAACACAAGATGCGAATAAGAAAAAAGAAGAGAAAGTAAAAGAGTTACAAAACTTTATTGCTCGTTTCAGCTCGAACGCTTCAAAAGCGAAACAAGCTACTTCTCGTAAAAAATTATTAGACAAAATTACATTAGATGATATTAGACCATCTTCTCGTCGTTATCCGTTCGTTGGCTTTACACCAGAGCGTGAAGTAGGGAATGATTTGTTATCAGTGGAAGGTCTTTCTAAAACAATTGATGGTGAAAAAGTATTAGATAACGTGTACTTCACTGTTAATAAAGGTGATAAAATTGCATTTGTTGGTCGTAATGAAATTGCAATTACAACTTTATTTAAAATTTTATCAGGTGAGATGGAGCCAGATAGCGGTTCATTTAAATGGGGCGTTACAACATCTCAGGCGTACTTCCCAAGAGATAACTCTGAGTACTTCGATAATAGCGAGATGAATTTAGTTGAATGGTTACGTCAATTCTCACCACAAGATGAGTCTGAAAGCTTCTTACGCGGATTCTTAGGCCGTATGCTGTTCTCTGGTGAAGAAGTAAAGAAAAACGTTTCTGTTCTTTCTGGAGGAGAGAAAGTACGCTGTATGCTTTCTAAAATGATGTTAAGCGGTGCAAACGTATTATCATTTGATGATCCAACGAACCACTTAGACCTTGAGTCTATTACAGCATTAAACAATGGTTTAATGGCGTTTAAAGGAACAATCTTATTCACTTCACATGACCATCAGTTTATTGAAACAATCGCAAATCGTATTATTGAAGTAACACCAAGCGGTTTAGTTGATAAACAATCGACATATGATGAGTATTTAGAAAACGTTGAGCTTCAAAAGCAAGTAGAAGCTATGTATAAAGAAGCTAAATAAATTTAACATCCCCTTTATATAGGGGATGTTTTTTTGTTTCATAAAAAGGTGTTTGTTGATGCCGAATAAGAGGAGTCCTTGCGCTCTAGGAAGAATAGGTAGTAAATATTTTAGAAAATAGAAGGGAATGAAATCGATGAAAGCTTTAAAAGAGAGCGCACAGCGAGTACAAAATAAATTATTAGAACTAGGATATACGAATCAAGTAATCGAATTACCAGAGAATGCACGAACTGCTCAAGAGGCAGCAGAGGCAATTGGCTGTAAAGTAGCGCAAATTGGTAAATCGATTATTTTTAGACTTGAAACTTCCGATAGACCACTGTTAATTGTTGCTAGTGGAATAAATCGGATTAATGAAAAGAAAATCGTGAACGAATTACATGGAAAATTAAAAAAGGCTGATGCTGATTTTGTACGTGAACATACTGGATTTGTAATCGGAGGTGTTCCGCCATTAGGACATGCAGAGCCAATTATTACACTTATTGATGAAGATCTCTTGCAGTATGATGTGATTTGGGTTGCTGCGGGGCATCCGAAAGCAATATTTCGTCTGACACCTGAGGAACTAGTACAAATGACAAAGGGTCAAGTAGTTTGTGTAAAATAAATAATTAAAATGAAATGTATAAAAAACTACCTGTTTCTATATTCACTGAAGGAGCAGGTAGTTTTTTGATTTTCCCTTTCAATATGTCACAAATGAAGATCTTAAATCGTTTTAAGGGGAAAGGGGGAATTAAGATGAAACATATTATTATTTTAGGCGGAGGATTTGCTGGTATTAATTTATTAAACGGGTTAAAAAAAGAATTACGTTCTTCACTTGGAAAAGAAGTGAAAATCACGTTAATTGATAAAAACTCGTTTCATTTTCGGAAGGTCTTATTGTTTAAGTCAGTTGTTGAAGCTGCAGATTTAAAAGTTCCATTAAAAAGGTATTGTACAGATGGAATGGAATGTATAAAAGGGGAAGCGATAGCGTGTAATCATTCTGAAAAAGAAATAGAGGTAAAATTAGAAGATGAAAGAATAAGAACCGTGCAATATGATTACCTTGTATTTGCTTTAGGGAGTGTCATTCAAGAAATTCCCAGTACGTTAGGTGGTACAACATTAAGTAGTGTGCAGACTGCTGCAACAGTAAGACAAAAATTGCTTTCGTTAATTCAATTAGCAAAAATGGAAGAAAACAAAGAGGTTAGACGAGAACTATTGCGCGTTGCTATTGTTGGTGGAGGGATTACTGGTATTGAGACTTCTGCAGAAATATGTGTTTGGTTTAAAGAAGAAGTTCAAAAGGCAGACCTTAATCCAGCTGAGGTAGAAGTCATTTTGTTTGATTCAAAAGAACATTTATTACGAGGTGTTCCAGTAAAAGTAAGTGAACGATTAACAGATGAACTTAAAAAGATCGGAATAAAATGCATCTGTAAAACGAAAGTAATGAAATTTGAAAATGGTCAATTACTGTGTACAAACGGAACAACATATGCAGCGGGTGAGTGTGTTTGGACACCAGGTGTGAAAGTGAATCCTATCATTCAATCATTTCAGCTTCCGTTATCAAATGAGAACCAAATATTAGTCACTAATACGTACAGTATAGAAGGACATTCACATATATATGCAATTGGAGATTGTGCAAGGATTGTTGACAAAAAAACGAATCAAGTAGATGGAATGACGTGTAAAGAAGCGATTCCGCAGGCGACGAGGTTGAGTAAAATTTTAAAGAATGAGATACATGGAATATGTAACTCTGTCACTCACAAAGCGTACCCGGTAAAATTATATTGTATAAGTCTTGGACCTCATAATGGCTTCGTTTGGATTCAAAAATGGGGACTGGACTTTATTTTATCAGGGAAAATGGGTGCTCGTATTCGAGAAAGAACATGGGATCAAGCTAGTTTGCTTGTCTAACTGAAATAGAAAGTGAGGACTATTTATATGGAAAACGCTGAACTTAGTCAATTATATACCGATTATAAACCGCTCCTTTTCTCACTTGCTTATAAAATGACGGGCAGTATTGCGGATGCAGAAGATATTATTCAAGATGTGTTTATAAAGTTGAATGAATATGAAATGAAGCACAGCTTAAACATAAAAGCATTTCTGTGTAAATTGGTTACGAATCGTTGCTTAGACTTATTGAAATCTTCAAAGAAAAAAAGAGAACTTTATGTTGGAACATGGCTACCAGAACCAATTGCAGTAATAGAAACAGATCCATTACAGGAAATAATGATGAAAAATGATATGTCATATGCTTTGCTTGTATTATTTGAGCAATTGAATCCTATAGAAAGAGCTGTTTTTATACTCCGTGAAATTTTGGAATATGACTATGAAACGATTGCTGAAATTGTGCAAAAAAAAGAAGCAAATTGCCGTAAAATCTTAAGTAGAATAAAAAAGGCGCTTCCAGAACTTGAAAAGAAAATTGCGGTCGAAAGTGTAAAAGAAGATCATGAACAAGTCATCGCATGTTTTATAAACGCTATTCAAAAGGGAAATACAAATCAGTTGATGGAAATTCTTTGGGAAGATATCACTTATTATGCAGATGGCGGCGGCAAAGTAACCGCTGCAGCTAAACCTATTTATGGTGCAGTGCGTGTAAAACAACTTCTTACTACGTTAGCAACAAAATTTCTTACGAATCAAGAAGAATACTTTATGTTGCAAACAGAAGTAAATGGTTGTCCTGGAATTGTAATTAGAAATCGTACAGGAATACAAGCTATAATGAGTTTTGAATTTGAAGGGGTTAAAATTAAATCTATTTATATTATTTTAAATCCTGATAAGTTACAACATTTCCATATTAATATAGATCTAGCGGATTAAAAACGCGTTAGAAAAGGGCTGATTCTTATAAGAATCAGCCCTTTTATTCATGTTAAATTCGTTTATCATGCCAGAAGTTTAAGTCGAAATGTTCGTTTTCATTATAACTTTCAAACTCATAGCCCTTATCTTTTAGCCCTTTAATAATAGCAGACACGGCAGAAACAGATTGTGGGTGAATATCATGTAGCAAGATTACCTCTCTGTTTGTTTTTGCACCTGCAATTACATTTTCTACAATTTTAGCAGAAGCAGCATCCACTGGCATTTTATTATATTTCCAATCTAAAGAATCGATCGTCCAGTCCCATACGCGCAAATCATTTTCAGCGACTTGATTTCGCAATGCTTCATTGAGTCCTGGCATGGAACCATACGGTGGACGAGTTAATTTTGGAGATTGTCCAATAATATTAGAAATTAATTTTTGATCTTCTTTCATTTCGTTCACATAACCGCCTTGCTTGTACAGCTTCGTGTAATCATGTGACATACTATGCATGCCGACATAGTGACCTTCTGCTAATTCGCGTTTTACTAAATTTGGATATTCTTTAACGTTTGAGCCAATAAGGAAAAAAGTAGCTTTTGCACCATTTTGCTTTAGTGTATCCAATAGTTGAGCTGTGTATTTTCCAGGTCCATCGTCAAAAGTAAGATATGCTACTTTTCTAACTTGACCATTGTATTGTTGAGGGGTCTCTTTTGGAGCTAATGCAGTTTGTATTTCACTTACTAGTTGAACAGTTTGTGAAGAATCCTCTGTACTAGCTTTTACAATGTGATTTGACCCGATAGATGCTCCGCATATGCATGAAATTCCTACACACATAATAAGAGATCTTTTAAATAAAGTTACGAGTGATGATTTGTTACGCATAAATGTCCTTCTTTCTGTATCTAATAATTCCATTCTCTTTCATTCTATTATATTAGGAATTTTATGTATAGTACTGAAAAAATATATTTACAAGTAAACAATGTTTTTTGAACTCAATGTAAGATTTTTGGGATTTCGTTTATGAAAGGTGTAATGAAATCATACATTTTAAAGACATATGCTTTTAGGATGGAGTGGAATTATGAAGGGCTTTCATTTAAAGGATAAGAAATTCGCTTTTTTTCAACGATTTATACAAAGGAAGAACTTAAATACATGTGAAATTATTATGGGGGCCATGTTTCAAAAACAAAAATATAAAGTAGGAAACGGGCAAAGTGATGATAGAGAAGAGAATTTAGAAAAGTACTTTCGGCCGTCATGCTTTCCCGTTCTGAATAAACGATTTAACTATCAATTTTTTGATTCCTTCATTGATAAACAATACTATCAAATCGTTCTTCCACCGTCGCTTATGAATTCACCGGAAAATACAATTATAAATTATTTCAGTGTTTTACGAGAAGCTGAAAATCTTACGAAATATAAAAAGGGAGGTTGCGGGAGTGTTGGACTATCAAAAATTCCGTATCCAATCGCTTATAACTTTTTCACAAGTCAATATCAAAAAAGAGTTTCCTATAAGAGTTATTTTCGTTCATTCGAAGGAATTGGACATATCAATTTAATAAAACTAGCACCGTTACATCGAGATAAAAAATATCCAAAGGCAAGCCGTTATTTCTTTGAAATTGAAACAATTGAAGGTTCAGCTAAAGGGATTACTTATTTCGCTTATTATTACGGTTATATTTATATTGAAAAGGAAGGTAAATCATACAAAATTGCCGATATTGACCTATATGGTGAGGACTTTTTATGTGCTGCTTATCATCTTTGGCAACATAATGCAGAGGCGGTTGTTGATATCATGTTCGGAAATTGGTGTGAACTTGTAAAGGAACGACTTCCAACAAAACAAGAAGACTATACGAAACAAATTGATGTGATTGGAACTGATGGGAACAAATATCGCTTTGTATTTTTTCAACTAACAAATGACACAGATATTTTGGCCGCGCAATATAAAAAGGATACGAAAGGACAATGGGAGTTTATTGAAATCGATCCTGAAAAATGTTTATAAATCAATTTATATAAATGTAAGTTAAAAAAATTGACATCCAACCTTTTTAGAGGGGACGAGCCCCTATGATACATAAGGTTTATCCTTTCGTTATTAAATAAGAAAATTCTAACCTTTTCACTCTCGGTGTAAGGGGGAATCATATTTGGGGGGGCGGAGTTGAGGTGAATCGATGAAAGAGGATATTTCCAAATTTAATAGAGATTTTCAGATAAATTATGTGTGCTGAAGGAGTGAGGTGGATATAGCACATTATATTAGTAACAAGGTTATCTAACGGTGATAATATAAAATTTTTCTTTTTGTGTAGCTGTTATCATACTTGTTATATTATTCATTTCACAAGACGTTTGATAATTAAAGAAACACAGGGTACTTGGAGTTATTATGATTTAAATGATACTGAAGTAAATAGCCTGTTGTTACTCTTTGATTACAGTAGTATTTGAAAATTTCTT
>Ga0209025_1005267_pt1 | contig 10640 bp, 14 predicted proteins | sample AraplaMF_Col_mLB_FD_184256 | JGI IMG/M metagenome (GOLD analysis project Ga0209025, IMG submission 184256) | Arabidopsis root microbial communities from the University of North Carolina, USA - plate scrape MF_Col_mLB (SPAdes) (version 2) | ecosystem: Host-associated > Plants > Roots > Endosphere...
AATATGTTGGCTTCCAAATTCCAGACGAATTTATCGTTGGCTACGGTATCGACTGCGCAGAAAAATATCGTAACTTACCATTTATCGCTTCAGTTGTAACGGAATAATATAATAGAATAAACTTCCATCAATTACTGGTGGAAGTTTATTTTCTATCACGATTCGTAAAAGACAAAGGGAGAGAATAAAATGACAAAAACAAAATTTGAAAAAGTACTCCTCATCGTAAACCCGAAAGCAGGACAAGGTGATTTACATACGAACTTAACGAAAATCGTACCACCTCTCGCGGCAGCTTTTCCTGACTTACATATCCTTCATACGAAAGAGCAAGGCGATGCGACAAAATACTGCCAAGAGTTTGCTAGTAAAGTAGATTTAATTATCGTCTTTGGTGGTGACGGTACTGTATTTGAATGCACAAATGGCTTAGCACCTCTTGAAACTAGACCTACACTTGCAATCATTCCAGGCGGCACTTGCAACGACTTCTCTCGTACACTTGGCGTTCCGCAAAACATTGCAGAAGCAGCAAAACTCATTACACAAGGACATGTAAAACCAGTTGACGTCGCAAAAGCAAATGACCTACACTTCTTAAACTTCTGGGGTATTGGACTTGTCTCTGAAGTATCAAACAATATTGATGCAGAAGAGAAAGCTAAGCTTGGTAAAATCGGTTACTACTTAAGCACCATTCGAACTGTCAAAAATGCTGAAACATTCCCCGTAAAAATTACGTACGATGGGCAAGTATATGAAGACGAAGCTGTCCTTGTTATGGTTGGAAACGGTGAATATCTTGGCGGGATCCCGTCCTTTATTCCGAACGTAAAGTGCGACGACGGAACACTTGATATTTTCGTTGTAAAATCAACAGGCATTCAAGCGTTTAAAGATTATATCGGAAAGAAACTATTTGAAGACTCAAATGAAAATGACATCTTCCACGTAAAAGCTAAATCCATTCATATTGAAACCGAAGAAGAAAAAGAAGTAGATACAGATGGAGAAAGCTCGCTTCATACACCTTGTCATATTGAACTATTACAAGGACACTTTACGATGATTTATAATCCTGCGGTTGTGTAATGCAAAAAGGCGAGCTAAAGTTTCAACACTTTGGCTCGTCTTTTTTTATAAAAAAAGCATTTTGATTTACTTATAATTACAGGTTTTCGTAATCAAACTCCACCCAATCTTTCCAGTGCGTATTAGAATCCTTATTCACAATAATACTTGGGTCTTTCTTCTCTATAGTAGCCGCTACTGATTGGAAGAATTCAATTTCACTAGAGTATAACATAGACATAATTGCCTTTTACTTTCTAATAATACTTCTAATAAAATAGCAGAATGGTCTATTTGCATGCCCTATTTATTTTTAGGTACAATGAAGGAAAGAAGCACCTTAATATAAGGGAGAGAACAAACTTTGTTCAACCAACAGTTAGTTAATTTACGCATTGATTTTGCATTTAAACAATTGTTTGGTACGAATGGTAGTGAAGATGTTCTAATTGCATTTTTAAACGCTACGTTACGAGAGTCTTTAGAATCACCCATCGCTTCTCTACAACTAGAAGATCCACATTTACACCGGGAATATGAAGAGGATAAGTTATCTATTTTAGATATTTCAACGACATTAAACACAGGAACAAAAGTAAATGTAGAAATACAGCTCAATAATAATCACGATATGATGAAACGTAGTTTATATTATTGGGGAAAATTATACACATCTCAATTACAAAAAGGTATGCCTTACAGTTCGCTTCATAAAACCATCACCATTAATTTATTGAACTTTATAATGTTCTCAGACCACAAAGAATTTCATACAACGGGCACATTATGGAATTCACAGCAACAGAAACTCTTGAGTGAAGACATAGAAATTCACATTGTAGAAATTCCAAAGTTAACAAAACAATGGCATGAAGAAAAAGTAAATCCGTGGAAAGATCCATTTGTTCGTTGGCTTTTATTGCTTTCAGCAAATGAGGATGAATACTTAACTAAAACATTGGAGGATATTGCTATGAACCAAGACCCTATTTTACAAAAAGCAATAAACAAGTGGGAACGTATGAGTCAAGATTCCTCTTTCCGACAAGCCTATGACGCAAGGGAGAAAGTTTTAATGGATGAAGCAGCAAAATTTGCCCATGCAGAGACAGAAGGTATGAAAAGAGGCATGGAAAAGGGCTTAGAAAAAGGTATGGAAAAAGGCTTAGAAAAGGGCTTAGAAAAAGGGCGAAAAGAAGGGATTCAACAAGGAAAAATTCAAATGATTAAAAGTATGCATAATCTTGGTATACCACTTGAAACAATTGCTAAGGCAAGTAAATTAAGTGTGCATGAGGTTGAGCATATTTTAGGACATAAATAGTAATAAAAAAGAGCTTGAATGGTTTCAAGCTCTTTTTTATCAACTTTCCTCAATATCATCTAATTGAGTCTTATAACATTCATCACACTCTAGCATAGTAGGAAGAATTCCTCTTCCATCATGTAATAAGACCCTCAAAACTTCTCGATCTATCTCTATGAAATATTTCATAATAATGGGATATCCTCCAATAATATTCGTATAATCAATTCCTTGTTCAAACTTTTTTCCGCTCTTTATTTCTTCTACTTTCAACATAAAAAATCCGAAACCATACAAAATGATTTCGGATTTCCTATAGTTAAAATATTAAATTACATTTCGAACAAAAAGGAGCAAAATTTCCTCTTCGGATTTTCGCATCACATTTTGGACAATACACATATCTCTCTTCTATCTTTTCTCGTTCTATCATATGTAAAGATACTATTCTCATACTACACATAATCCCGATTAATATAAGGCTAACGATGAGTAGCATAACTCTCACTCCCTCTTCTATATTTTACCATAAAATAATAAAACCGATCCCCACATTGAGAATCGGTTTTATACTTACAATCCTAACGTCATCTTTACTCAATCTGGAATTTTATCTATCGGTACTTTCACTTTATCATATAAGAACTTACCTCTCGTAAGCACATGCCGGTATGAACCTTTTGGTAATTCATCTACTCCGTCAATTGTAACTTCTTTTTCCTTGCCATCCTGATCGTAAGCTTTAACCGTATATTCACGGCCTCTATTTCCAACTAACTCTTTTCCATCCGTATCGATAATTGCATAATGATTCTCTATATCAAGAAATGGATTCATTTGATCTAATAACTTACTCCCATTTAATAAATATGCTGCTCCTGCCACAATAACAAGTAATGCTCCAAGTATAAATCTTTTCATCTATATTCCGCCTTTCATTATGTTTTCTTTAAGATGTTTCTCAGTATAGGGCGTATTTCTTAATAAAAACTCGTACTGTTTCTTAACATTTTCTTAAACTAAAAGTGAAATATTAATTAGTAAGCTCAAAAAACTCTTCACTCTTAAATTGACAAAACTACACTTTTAGTGTAATTTTACACTAAATAAAAAAAGGAGATGCATAATGAATAAACAAGAATTTATTGAACTCGTTAATTCAAAATTAAAACTTATCCGTGTTGAAAATGATTTATCACAAGATAAAATGTCAGAAATTATTGGTTTATCAAAGAAAACATTAGTGGAAATTGAAAAAGGAAGACGCACGCTAACATGGTCAGGTGCAGTTTGTGTCGTAACACTCTTCGAACAGAGCAACACAGTCCAGATGACATTCGGGGATGATGTGAATGAAATTATAAAAACAATCGCTTTTACACATTACAATACGAATTTCCCGAAAACGTTAGGAGGAAAAATGTGGTGGCGACAAATAAAAGAATTAAACGGTTACCAAATACAACAAAATATTTTATCTCAACATTATCGAATTTTAGATAAAGAAGACCGTAGAATATGCCATTCATTCGAACTAGATGAAATTGAACAGCGATTTATGGAAATGGCAAAAACATCTCAATAAATTGCAATTTTAATCAGTATTTTTTGCTGACCATAAATAGCAGTATAAAATAAATTACGGAGTGTAATTCAAATGAAAAAACAGAGGAATATTACCATTTTAAACACGCTAATCATTAGCACGTTAGTATTCAATTTATTTATTTTCACATCAAGAATGAGCTTTTTACCTTGGTATATTGAAGATGGATGGGGCTATCTAGGATTATTATCTACATCCTTTATTTTCTTACTTTGCTTCTTTCAGTCTTCGAAGCTTCATAAAAATGGAAAGTTAACTACGCTACAAAAGTTTATTCCACTTGCTTCTGCTATACTTTCAATCTTCGTTCTTATCACTCCATCAAGTGATTTTATGACTGTATTAGCTAATCTAATCAACACAACCATATTAACAATTTATATAACTGTATTTCAGACAACACCTAATGTAAGTAATAAGGAACTATTACATTAAAAGGGAGAGTTATTTTACAAAATAACTCTCCCTTTTATATGCTCTCAATAAACATAAACCTACCTTCTATTTACTTACTCATCACCGTACTTCTTCTTTGCTTATACAAATAAGTACCACTCGCAACAACAAAAACAATTCCGCCAAAATACACGCCATACTCTATCGCAACTGCTACAATCCTTTCAATATGTTGTCCGAATAAAGAACCGAGCACAAAGTAAACGAGTGTCCAAACAAATCCTGTCGTATAAGAATACAGAGCATATGTCTTAAATGACATGTTATTCATTCCAACTAAATACGGTACGATATGTCTTACAACTGGTATGAAATAACTTGTGACTAACGCATAATGACCATACTTCTCTACCATTTGTTGAGATTTCAAAAGATATTTCGCTTTTTTCTTTTTCATTAGCTTATCCAGTACTTTCGTACCAAATATTTTCCCTAATATATAACCTAACGATAGCCCAGATACAACGCCGAAATAGGTTAATAAAAATGCTGGAATGACACTTAATATCCCTAGTGAAGAGACAAAACCACCGCTCATTACGATCATTTCGTCTGGAATTGGCATACCGATAATACCCAACCATAAACAGAAAAATAATGCCCAATAACCGTATTGTTCAATATAAGATAATAATTCATGTAATTCCATTATGCATATACTCTCCTTATCTCTTTTTTACAGCTAAAGACGTACGCTGGCGGGAAATTGAGCCACACTTTCTCTAGCGTAATTTCAGGAAAGAAATGCTGTATAAATCCTTTTTTCACAAGTGAATATTGAAATGTAATAAATTCACCGTTCTCATGTATCGCTTCCATTACATTATTTAAAATACGCTTTGAAACTTCTTCTGGTAAAGAAGCAAAAGGTAATCCCGATAAGACGTAATCAACGCGTTCTATATTGAATTCTTCCATATACTTCTTTATATTTTCAGCTGAACCGTGTACAACAATAACGTTCTGCTCATTTTTAAACTTTCTCTTTAATTCTTTGCAAAACACTTCATTAATTTCAATAAGAAGAAATATTGTTTCCGTCTTCTTTCTCTTCATAATTTCTTTCGTGAACACCCCTGTACCAGGCCCTAACTCTACGATGCACTTCGCTCTATTAAAATCAATTACATCTACCATTTTCTTTGCTAATATTTTTGAACTTGGCGCAATTGCACCAGTATGTTTCGGATGTTTTATAAATTCATGTAAGAATGTTATGAGCTGCATGTAAACCTCTCCCCATTCGTTCAATAGTTTTTAACTTGTTTCTAAGTATAACTATCGTTTCTTAACAAAAATTGAGGAGATTTCTTAAGATTTTATGAAGAATGAAACATTTCGCATTCCCTATATAAATACCTCTTTTATATTTATTAATTTGGTATAATAGATATAAAAAGACTTTTATGGAAGGTGCCATCACTACGTCTATTTTCATACAACATCTGCGGAAATTAATCTGTAAATCACCTTTCATTCATATCCAATATATGTAATTCTTTTCATGTGAGCAAAAAAATTCAAACAATAAGTATTTTATAGAAACAAATGTACATTTAATTCATATGTAGTATTTCAAAACTATTTAAAAGGAGAAGCTAATGAATAATTCCATCGACCTACAGCACTTATGTGATCTTGTACATAGAACGTTTCATGTTCCTGTTCAATTTCTATCTACTGATAAAAAAATTGTATATGAATCTACTTTTCATACGATTGGTAGTCCGTTTTATTCTTCTAAAGACGAACATCTTAATGAAATTTATCAAGAAAACGCTCCTTGTAATTTTCCAATTTTCAAAGGGAATAAGTATCTTGAGAATTTCATTAGCATCCATATAACAAATCATGAACAGATAAAAGGAACGATTATAATCGGCCCGACTACCTATCCAAAAGTGTCAGATGAAATGGCGATTAAGCTTATGAAATATTTCAACTGTAATCATACAATGCAACAAGGAATAGACTACTATCAATTCCTACCCGAGATTAAAAAAAGCACGCTAATTGATATAAGTATTTGGTTACATTATGTAATTTTCAATGAAAAATTAGATCGTGATATTGTTTGGAAAAAAAACAAATTACTCGAAGATGTTTCTTATAAAATCGTAAATCCTGATTTATATATTTCAAAACGTCGCCGCCATGATCCGCAAAATTATGACATATCATTGGAACGTAAATTTTTTTCAGCAATTAAAGAAGGTAATAAAGAAAAGGTCATACAATATGCGTATTCATATCCACAAGAAGATGCAGCAATTTCATCTAAAGGAGATCAACTGAGAAACCAAAAAAATAATGGCATTATCGCCATTACGCTAGCTATTCGATATGCGATAGACGGTAATCTTCCATCACATATTGCTTTTTCACTCGGTACTTTATATATACAAACGATTGAAAAATTAGATAACATGTATTCCGTAAATAGGTTAATTGAAGATGCATTATGTACTTTTGCAGAACGTGTGAAGGAATATAATAATCAATCATATTCTAATTCCATTACTACGTGCCTCAATTATATTCACAAACATATTTACGATGAAATATCTCTAAATGACCTTGCTAACCTTTTACATATTTCCCCTACTTATTTATCAAAACTGTTTAAAAAAGAAGTGGGTATTCCTTTAAATGAATACATCCAGAGAGAACGAGTAGAAGAAGCAAAAAAATTATTAACATTAACGACCTATCCATTATCAGATATTTGTGCCTGGCTTAATTTTAATGATCAAAGTTATTTCACACGAGTCTTCAAAAAAATTACGAGTATGACGCCTAGACAATATCGTGAAAATCATACTGTGATATAGAAACGCTTTCTGAATAGGAGGTGAGATAGTTATCATACTAGCTCACCTTCATTCAAATTCCCCCTAATAAAATATTAATCCCATTCAAAAAAGTACAAGAATGACAAATAATTACTATAAATAAGTGAATGAATTTGATAATTTTTTAGTACTAAGCGAATTCGGCTTCCAATCATACACAATAAAACGAAATCAGTAGTAGCTACTACTGATGAACCTTCCTATATAGAAAATATATTGTTAGGAGAATAGAAAGCATGAGTAGTACAACAATATCAAAATCGACTGACATAAAAGAATCGCGAAAAGTATCACCATATGATGATAGAGACAGAATTGAAGATACTTTATTACGCTCTTACATTTCAGAAAAAGAAATATTGATCACTTATTATAAAGATCATTATTTCCCTACAAGTTATATGACTGTAATTGAATTAAATCCTTTAAAGCGTTCTTTAGTATGCATAGATGCCTTTGACCGAAAACATACTTTTAGTTTCATCGACATAATCGATGCACGGTAGTATTTAGACCGAAAAAAAGCCATTCACCTCATAAAAAATTAGGTAAATGGCTTTCTTATTTTTACTTATTATTTCGCACTCACAATCTTATAATAAGAACGAACTGTTATGAAGTAATATCCGATATAAATGACGCCATATACTCCGATACTAATTAGGAGCGGAATCATAATTTCGAATGGTAGTAAATTCGCTAAACCTTTTAGTGCAAATAAGCTGTGCAGAATTCCGATGACTAACGGAATTGCAAAGATAAAGCTTACTTGTTTTGCGATAGCTTTTTTCATCTCTTGTTTCGTTACACCGACTTTACGAAGTACAACGTAACGCTCACGGTCAGCATTCGCTTCCGTTAATTGCTTGAAGTAAATGATAGAGCCTGTTGCTAGTAAGAATACAAGACCTAAGAACATTCCAATAAACATCATTAATCCTGTTGCTTCAAGCCCCATATGGAAACCAGTATAGAAATCTCTAAACGATGGTACCATTTCTGATTCACCAGCTGGCATCACCTTTGTTAACTTTTCTGTTAATACTTTACTATCTTTTTCATCTTTTACATCAATATTTTTTACAACGCGTGTTCCAAATGCTTGCTTCGCTTGCTCATACATATCATCTGAAACGACAACAACTAATTCACCTAGATTGGTAACCGCAACATCATTTGCACCTTGGATTTTTAATTGCTTCGTTTCGTTTCCAATTTGGAATACCGCTTTGTTTCCTTTATATTGTGGACTAAACTCATGCCCTTCAATATAGGAGCTATCGTATATAAATGCTTCGCCAGCAGCTACATTTACTGTTTCCGCATCAATTTTTTTAGCAAGTTTATTAAATTCTGACTGAGACATAAACTGATACTTCTCTGAAATCGTATAGTTCATATTCAGAATGAAATCAACTTTTTCTCCTTCAAATTTCCCTTTTACAGGAACTGTCTCAATTTCAAATTGATCTTTGATTGGGTGATCCTGCTTCTCTTCTGCAAAAATTGCATTTACTTTCTTATCAAGTTCTGTATCTTTTTTCTCATAAGAATAGCTATATGGTGCAACTGCTTTTGATTGCGTAAATGTGTTGTAATACATCGTAACTGACGTACCAACCGCTGTTAATGTTACCGCGCTTAAAATAGAAATTGTCGCAAGTGATTTTGCATTTCCTTTAATACGGTATAGTAACTGCGATGTTGTTACCATATTCATGCCGTTATAAAACGATGATTTATTATTTCTTGCACGCTTTAATACGAATACTGTAAAGAACATAAATAGTAAGTACGTACCTAATACTGTTGCCAGTAAAATGTAAAGTGCGACCACCATAAAGTCAGCATACTGCAGTGCCTTCACGTACATTAACGCTAAGAAATAACCTGAACCGATTAAGAAAACTGAAATTAACGCCATGACTACTGATCCTTTTGGCATTGCTTCTCCTTCGCGTTCTGCCCTGAAAAGTTCAATTAGCTTAAATCGATAAATTAAACGATATCCTTGAAGTGATGTATACAAAATAATCACAAAGAAAATAAGTGCTGTATCAACAATTGCAGCCATCGGTACTTCAAAATGAACATTTAAATTTAATCCCATCATGCTTACTAGCAGTTCAAGGAATAATTTCGAAAGGACACTACCAATCGCAATTCCGATAATTAAAGACATTAACCCCATTAACATATTTTCATAAAAGAGCATTTTACCAATCTGTCTTTTTCGAATACCTAATAAGGAATATAGTCCAACTTCTTTTTTACGCTTCCTTGTAAAGAAACCGTTTGAATATATAATGAATACCGCTACGAAAATAATTAGCATAACACTTGAAACTTGAAATGCTCCGCTAATTTTTTTAGAAGCTTCCGCAGCTTTTTCCATTTGTGAATTATACTGCAACGCCTTAAATGTAAAATAAATGACGATGCTAAAGATCATAGATGCAAAATATACAAAGTAGTCTTTAAAATTCCGCTGTATGTTGCGGAGGGCAATGCTAGATAAGGTCATCAGCCATACCTCCAGAGATAGAAGACATTACGTCAACGACTTTTTGGAAGAACTGTTTACGTGTTGATTCACCGCGGTGCAATTCTTTATATAACTCACCATCTTTAATGAAAATAACTCGTTTACAGTAACTCGCCGCAAATGCATCGTGCGTTACCATTAAAATTGTAGAGTTATCATATTCGTTTAACGACTTCATACTTTCAAGTAAATCTGTCGCTGATTTAGAATCAAGAGCTCCAGTCGGCTCGTCCCCGAAAATCATACTTGGATTCGTAACGATTGCACGCGATGCTGCGCAGCGCTGCTTCTGTCCGCCCGATACTTGATATGGGAACTGGCTTAAAATATGATCAATACCGAATTTCTTTGAAATTTCAAGAACACGGCGGTCAATCTCGCTCGCTTTTACCTTTGATAACGCAAGAGGTAACGCAATATTTTCTTTCACCGTTAACGTATCTAATAAATTATAATCTTGGAAAATGAACCCTAAATGATCGCGGCGGAATAACGCTAACTTATCATCGTTCATCTTCACGATATCTTTTCCATCAATTAAAATTTCACCGTTCGTCGCATTATCAATTGTAGAAAGAACGTTTAGTAAAGTCGTCTTACCCGAACCAGAAGGTCCCATAATTCCAACGAACTCACCTTCTTTTACTTGTAAGTTAATACCTTTTAACGCTGCAAATTTATTACCACCCGTGTCATATACTTTTTCAATATTTTTTGCTTCTAACACTGTTTTCATCTCGACATCCCTCATTTCTTCTATTCTCTATCTTCAACTATATACACTCTCTACTCTTGCCACTATCG
>Ga0209025_1005269_pt1 | contig 10637 bp, 11 predicted proteins | sample AraplaMF_Col_mLB_FD_184256 | JGI IMG/M metagenome (GOLD analysis project Ga0209025, IMG submission 184256) | Arabidopsis root microbial communities from the University of North Carolina, USA - plate scrape MF_Col_mLB (SPAdes) (version 2) | ecosystem: Host-associated > Plants > Roots > Endosphere...
AGTATTGTGGTTCTGCGCGAAGCGGATGGCAAGCCTATCGGCATGTTCATGTTGCTGCTTATGCATCGGGATACAAGCCGACTGATGGAACAATACATACCTTCCGAACTTCACGAATGCTTCACGGCCGAGGAACTGGCCTGTAGCGCGGATCAGGCGGATACGTACTACGCTGTCTTAGCAGCAGCTACAGACAAGCATCCCATGTTCACTCGAGAAGAGATCGTCGGCCTGCTGACCCGAGATCGGCTCTCCTTACTCGGTCAAGGCTCCCGCGCAGTGCTGGTTGCCACCAATCCGAATTTGAAGACGTTCCTGCAGCAGGTTGGGTTCCAGCTTCGTCCTACACGTACAAGAAATTGTGATACTTCATACGCAAGAGCGGATATTTTGGAGCTTGATCTCAGACAAGAACGATTCGGGGAATGGATCATGTCCTTCTTCTCGAAGCAGACAAGCGTGTCCAGCGAGCAAGAAAGCACGATCACCGTACAAGATGTTCGGAAAATGCTGTCCTGCCTGCACGAGCCCGGCAAACTAAATCACTATACCCGCTTCTTTCCTACAATTGCGAACGGAGTCGCTCTGCAAGCACGCTTGCTATCTATCCTTGAGCACAACACATACCGCCTTCAAGATCAGGATCTGCTTCTCCTAAATACGGCCTACAACTTGCATCCTCATAATCACATCGCGGCTTCGCTTGCCTGCAATATGAGCCGCGCCACCTATTATCGCTATTTAAACAAGGCTGTTCAAAATATTACCGAGATGATGAAAAGCAAGGGACTTCATTAACAGCACAGCAGGCCTTGGGCTGATGATTCAATACAACTCAGCCTTAAGGCCCTCCTTATGTATCTTGACCTCTTCCCGCAATTCCTGCAGAACGGCCTCCTCATCTAACCCTAACTGCTCGATAATGTCCTCGACACGAACGACCACTTGTTTTTTCGACATTGAACTCATATCTACTCCTCCATCTCCCATATCTGTTCCACCTGTTCTTCTCATCATCAACCTCGTACATTCGAGAGTACTTTCTTGTTGCCTTTACTATAATTCAGAAGCCCGGTTCCTTCGTCTCAACTTTTTCTCATCTTTCTTACATACACCGTCATTTAAGGTTGGCGTAAGGTAATTTTCAGCCTTATGAAAGGTTCGGGACTTACAGTTGAAGCATGCAATCATAATTTGAATGATACGAAATGGAGTTGAAGATACTCGATGAATACCCAACCCGTCGTTGCTACTTACAGCCTTTCGAAATTTTATAACCATGTATGTCGGGTGAACAAAATTGACCTTGAGGTTCCTGAAGGCGAAATATACGGCTTCCTCGGCCCGAATGGGGCGGGAAAATCCACAACCTTGAAGATGCTGCTTGGTCTAGCCAAGCCCACCGATGGCCGCATCACCCTATTCGGTCAGGAGCTCGGCAAACATCGGCGTTCTATCCTTAATCAGATCGGTTCCTTGATTGAATCTCCTTCTTATTACGGTCATTTGACTGGACTTGAAAATATGAGGGTCATGCAGACATTACGCGGGGTTCCGAGAAAAAATATAGATGAGGCACTGAGAATTGTCCGACTTGAAAACCAGAAAAACAAAAAAGTAGAGCATTACTCACTCGGCATGAAGCAACGGCTGGGCATAGCTATGGCTCTTATCTCCTATCCCAAACTGCTCATATTGGATGAGCCTACGAACGGGTTAGACCCTGCAGGCATCGGGGAGATTCGCGAGCTGATCAAATCAATGCCGCGGCAGTACGGAATTACCGTGCTTCTCTCCAGCCACCTGCTCTCTGAAATTGAGCAGATCGCCACCTCCGTTGGCATTATTAATGACGGCAATCTACTCTACCAAGGGAAAATAGAGACGCTGCAGGAGCGAAATAGATCGTCCCTCGCAATTCGAACGGGCAATAATGCCGCAGCCGCAGCATGGATGCAAACTCAGGGCTATATGGCCAACCTGCAGGACGAATGCTTACAAACCGAGCATATGAGCGATCAACAAGTGGCGAGGCTGAATAAGGATCTCGTGCTGAGCGGTATTGATGTTCTTCGGATCGAAGAACGCAAAAGAACACTGGAGGATATATTCTTGGAGCTTACCGGAAGGGAGAAAAGCTTATGATTAGAGCTTTGTCCCTAGAATATTTCAAGCTTCGCCGCAAGCGTATCTTCGCAATGGCAGCCTTATTTCTGAGTGCTCAAATGCTATGGGCGTTGGTATCAACAACGATGTCGATCGCTCGTAATCCCAGCAGCGCGGACTGGAAAACGATAATTGCAACAACATCTTCCATGAACGGCTTATTTCTCCCGATTATCTCGGCTATCGTCGTATCGCGCTTGTGCGACATGGAGCACAAAGGAAACACATGGAAGCTGTTAATGGCAACGAATATGCATCGGAACAGCATCTATGCTGCCAAATTCATATGCGCTGCATCGATTCTCTTCCTTTACCTCGTCCTCCAGGCTTGCATTATTCTCGCGTTCGGCATGATGAACGGTTTCGATTCGCTCCCGTTGCGGCTGCTCATTTTGCATATTGGAGGAGCACTTCTGACAAGCATAGCCATCATTGCCTTGCAGCAATGGATTTCCCTTATCGTAAAGAATCAATCCTTTGCCCTGTGCCTAGGCATGATTGGCGGTTTTATTGGCATGACAGCGGATCTATTTCCTGCATTCGTGCGCCGGATATTTATATGGTCTTACTATTCCGGACTGTCTCCTGTCTCCTATCTATATACAGAGAAAACCGCAACATACGTGATGCAGCCGCCAAGTCCCGTTCTGATAGCTGCGGTGCTGCTCATCGCTGCCGCATGTTACGCGGCAGGTAATATACATGTTTCTCGCAAGGAAGTATAGGAGGTTAATCGATATGTTACGAAGCGTTTCCGCCGAAGTTCTGAAGCTGCGGCATTCTCGAATTTGGATCATTCTTGTTGTTCTTCCCGTTATTAGTCTCGTAATTGGCTGTGCGAATTATTATTTCAATCGAGAGGTTCTGCAGCAGGAATGGTACAGCTTGTGGACGCAAGCTGCTCTCTTTTATGGCATGTTCTTCCTCCCTGTGCTAATCGCTATCTGTTGTGCCTATGCATGCAGATTAGAGCATATGAACCGGAACTGGAATGCTGTACTGACGGCCCCTGTATCCATTGCCAGCGTCATCATAGCCAAGCTGATTGTCGTTGGAGCGCTCCTGTTTTTTGTTCAGTTGATATTTTTCACTCTCTATTTCGGTATGGGACATTTGCTCGGCATCTCCTCGGCCTTTCCTTCCGATGCGATAGGATGGATCTTTCGAGGATGGATATCCTCTCTCGCGATAGCTGCCATCCAGCTAGTGCTCTCGCTGCGAATCCGCAGCTTTGCGGCACCGATCGGCATCTGCTTATGCGCTGTTTTCCTTGGATTGGGGCTGTATGTCGCGAAGTTCGGCATGCTGCTGCCGTATTCCATGCTGACGATTGGTATGGGTGTACTCAGTCAGGAGAGTCTTAATGGTGCGGAGCTATTCCAATTCTATGTGATCAGCGTCATTTATATTGTACTGTTCACTAGTCTCTCCATTCGCAGCCTGCAAAGGAATGATGTCATACAAGCCTAATTCGCGCCAGAAGGGGAACCTGCAATGAAAAAAATAATCCTTATCGCCGCGCTGTTGTTCGCAGCCGTCGTCGCATTCGGTGTTTTCATCCTTGCTCCGGAAAGAATAGCGCCGGACAACCCGGAAGGGAAGACGATATATTATGCACAAATCAACAGTAACGAAGCGATGAAAAACAAGAACGGCAGATATGAATACAGCCTCCTTGCTTTTGATAGCCAAGGAAGTCAAAAACAGCTGGACTTTACCACCAGCAAGCAATTACGCAAGGGAGCTTATCTGGAGCTGTATACGACAAGGCTTCGAGGAGTTACCTATTGGCATGAAGTTCCCTATGACACTCTTCCCGAGAACATAAGAAGAACCTATAAGCCATAGTAGTTTTATTCAACCAAGGGCCGCTATCTGGATCATACGCTGATCAGAGAACGGCCCTTTTCGTGATTGTTTAACTGAGGAGCATATTAGCATATTCATTGATCAAGAACGTTGAACGTCATGATGTAAATGAGATATTCCATAAATACTAGAACACCATCATACAATTCTACTAACTGTCTATGTTCGTCTTTTTGTTAGCTTAGATTAGCTACAAGCTGCCTTGGCCGAACAGCTTGGCAGCTCAATTGTAGCGCACATGCCCTGCCCCGTGTCACTCACCAGCCACAGCTGTCCACGATGTGCCTCGGCAATTCTAGCCACCATAGGAAGCCCCAAGCCATGTCCATTTTGTCGCAAGTGTTTCCTCTCCGCAGAGTATGGCAGCTTCAACAGATCCTCCAGTGATTCACGCTGAATCCCTACTCCGTTATCCATCACTGTAAATTGACAAGCCGAACCATCGGCTGATTGATTTATAAGCAGCGAAATGTCGCAACCATCTGGATTATGATCGATGCAATTCTGAACCAGATTCGTGATGGCACGAAGCATCAGCTTGCGATCAACTTCAGCCTGAATATGCTCTTCCTTGATCTGCAATTCAATCGCATACTGCTCATCCAGCCCTTGATTCAGAAAGTCTGCAGCAACCTGTCTGGCTAGAGCCGCTAATCGCATAGGCGCCATGTTCAAGGGCTGCATCTCATACTCCAGCTTGGAGACCAGATTCAAGTCACTAACGAGGGAGCGCAGCTTCTCTCCCTGCTTACGAATAATTGCCGCCTGCCGCCTCTGCTCCTCAGGCACCTCTGCATGTTCTTCCAAAGCACTTGCATACCCAAGAATCATGGACAGAGGCGTGCGAATGTCATGGGAAATTCCCGCAATCCAATTCGACCGCGCCTCATTGCGAGTACGAAGAGCCGCCTGCCTTTCTCGCAGCATTTCAGAGGTATCATTGATGCTTCGCGCAAGATTGCCGAATATCCCCTTCTCTTCTGCACGAACGGCCTCTTCCTTGCCTAGCGCGTGAACAACGCCCGTGAGCGGCTTCAAGGATCGGGCAAGCCGAGTGCCGATTATGATAGCCAGCACACATCCAAGTACGATGTTCCCGAGCAGTAGGATTAAGGCCCTCTGCGGTAAAGAACGTATCCATGGCACGAGAAAGTCAAAATGATACTTCGCATGGCTATCCTTCGGATAACCAAGCACGACCAATCCATCTGTATGTTCCCATACGTATACCGGATGCTCCTGCAGATAATGACGGGTGAACTTGGCAACCTCGGTTAAGGAATACGCACGCGGGACGTCTTCAGGCAGCTTGTAATCCCATATAACCTGGCCGCCCTTATCAAGCAGCATCGCCCATGCTTCGGTACCCTCCAGCATCTGGCGGGAGGAGGCGTCTAATACATGTGTCTGTCCCGTCCGCTGCAAATGATTCGCTACGAACTCCACGACATGCTGTGGGGATTGTCCGGCGTTAATCTCCTTGAACACGAAGAAACCGAGCATGGCCAAATTCAAAGCAATGATCCCGGCAAAAATGGCAAACGTGATGCCCGTAAAACGACGAATAAGGCGGATAATGCTATCCATCGTTCTTATGCTCCTTCACCACAAGCTTGTATCCGAGCCCTCTAACCGTTAGAAGACTACAAGGCTTGGAAGGATCCACCTCGATCTTCTCCCGAATTCGCCGGATATGCACCATTAACGTATTTTCATAACTGGCGCCATCATCGCCCCAACCGGCCTGAAACAATGCATCGGTCGTCACTATGCGCCCTCTATTCTCATATAGCTTCATAAGAATGGCGTGCTCCTTGGCCGTAAGCGGCTGCTCACGTTCACTATCCCCGTCGGTCTCACTATAGACCACAGCGCTCTCTAAATCCACCGTGCATCCTTCCAATGGAAAGGTCGGCAACCTCTCCTCCTGATGCGTCTGGTACACTCGCTTCAAAATGCCGTTCAGGCGAAGGATCAGCTCCCTTGGCAGAAAAGGCTTTACAATATAATCATCGGCTCCAAGGCCTAGTCCGAGCAGCCGATCCTCATCCTCACCCCTCGCAGATAAGAACAGCGCCGGCATGCTGGAGAATTGGCGGATGGCCGTCAGCAGCGCAAAGCCGTCCTGATCCGGAAGCATTACATCCAATATGGCGATGTCAGGCTTGTCCCTGCGGCACGCGGCTAGTGCAGATTTGCTGTCGGATGCCGTATAAATTCGATAATAGCCCTCTTTGCGCAGCATCATATCGATCATGGTTCGAATGTCAGGTTCATCGTCCACAATAAGTATTTTTTTGTTCTTTAGATTGTCCACGCTGCTCCCCTGCCTTTTCTTACTATAAGTAGTTCGTTAAGCATATCATTGATTTGGAATCGACCGAGGGAAAATAGTAACTTCGACAAGAAGATGTATATAACCTGCATAAATGAGACTCCAGGGCCCTGAAAGGAAGCTTAAGAACACTAGAATTGTGGAATAACGGGCAGGATAGTTCAAAAGTTTCGCGAATACCCCACATATGGAGTTATTTACGGAATTCGTAAATAAGACGTTATGCGTAATTACAGTAAAACAATATAGTGAGGATGGATTATTCGAAAATGAAGAAAACAGGTGTTTTACTATTTCCTCTATTCAGTGAGTATGAGTTAACCGTTGCATTGTCCATTTTGAAACAAGGAAATAAACCTATTACAACAATAGGGATAACTGCAGAACCGATCTTTGGAGAATCCGATTTGAAGTGTCTGTCCGATTATACTATTTATGATGTAGACATAGAGACATTGGATAGCATTTTGATTCCTGGGTGTATGGATATTACAACGCTATTCGATAATGATGATTTAATAGAATTTATTAGAAGATGCGTTGAGTTTAATAGCGAAGTGATTATTGGTTCAATTTCAAGCTCACCCTATTTATTAGCTAAAGCGGGGATATTAGAAAATCGGAAGTATACAATCGGTATGCATGAAGCAGGCCGAAGTCAAACAGGAGTTTTTAATGAAGAGAATTATTGTGATGATTTAGTAGTGCAAGATGGGGGGATATTAACAGCTAGAGGAAGGGCATTTATAGAGTTTGGAATTAGATTCGGACAACTATTAAATCTGGATTTTGATTCCAATTGGTATAAAGGGAATAATAAATAACATATAGTATTTCGAAGAGGACTGTAATTACGCATAACACAGTGTTCACGCTGCGGGGGACAAACCTCTTTGATCTCCGGCAGCCCTAATTTAACTATTCTCTTCTGAACACAAGTTATATAAAAAGAGCCTTCCCCGGTATTTGTCATAACCGGAGCAAGACTCTATTCATACGCCCTATTTCATCGTAATCGAAATTTTATCTTCCTTTTGCACCCATTCTGCCTTCGCCCCCAGCTTCTCGCTAATGAAGCGAAGCGGCAAATAAGAGGTTCCTTTAATCGCAAAAGGCTTGTTGTCCAACTGAACTTCCTTGCCGTTCAGCGTCATTGTCCCCGACTTATAGTTGACAACAATGGTCAATTCCGCGCTGCCAGTACCCGCATTGGAGCGGCTGACCGTGACAACCTTGCTTAGTATATCAAACTTGATCGTGGCACCCAGCTTCTCGAATATCGAACGAATCGGTACGAAGGCTTGACCGTTGCGAATAACAACGCCGTTGTTCATCTTAACAGTCTCTCCATTCAACACAAGCGATACCGCACGGTGTACCGGCACAGCCTGCGCATGCATAAACTCATAGTCCCCGTTTCCCAAATCCGCATCATTGTTAACGCCCCAGCCCCATAGAGAGCCGTCTGCCTTCTGCATGATGATATGTCTCCAGCCAGCCTTTACCGAGCTGATATTCGAAGCAATAAGTTCAAACTTGGCGCCGCTTGACATCGATTCGGTTTCAATAGACGCTTGATATACGTTTCCGCCATTCGTGAGTGCAATGATTGAACGTTCCACAACATACGCTTCTTTCACATCAGAGATATTCTTCAACTGAATCGGCTTCGGATTGTCATGAACCGTCGTTACGTCGGACACCCCCGTCCACGTACCACCCCAAAACCAGAGGCGAGATGCAGCGTCGATTGCCAGATTCGCTTCTCTATTTGAATAGATGGATCGGATCGCAGCCAAACCATCAACTTGCGAAGGAGCTGGGGTGCTTCCCTCCGGAAATTGAAGCGGCCAGCTCCACACCGTGCCGTCCTTTTTAAGCACCAGCCCGCTCGCCACGGACTTCACCTGAGGTAAGGAAGCAACCTTCTCAAACGAAGTTAATTTATTCGTTCCCTCCCATACAGTACCGTCCTTCTTCAGGAAAAACCATCGTTCCGGGTTCGGATGTTCAGGGGAGTACGCGGCTATTTTTTCAACCTGATCGATGCCGGACAGCTCCTTGAATTGAGCATTGTCTTCGTCTGCAACAATATAAACTTTGCCATCTGCATCAATAGCTAAATCGCCATTCCAGAAAACCATATCATTTATGCCGCTTACGGGGTGAATCTTAATTTCTGGCGATATCGCGCTACCTTTCAAATACCATACCTTCTTGTCATCCGTCACCACATAAAGGCCAACGATCCGTGTTACTGGGCCAATTCCATGCAATTGAGTCGGCACAGCCTGATAATTTCCCCACACCCAATAGGTTTTGTCTTTTTTAACTAATGAGTTCGATCCATATTCTTGAATTGCGTTGCTTGATTTCTGCTCTGCCGATACGACGGATGCATTGGATACTCCAATTATCCCTAAGCTCAATACCGCCGCCAGCATCCATTTTCCCGCATGTACTATTCTTCTCATTATAACGTTTCCTTTCTCTATGAAATTGAAAGTTCTCTATCCATTACTAGACCATATTCTACTATTTTATTAACGTGATTTTCCACATACCTTATGTACAATTTCATGAAGCTCCGCCTACTATATCTGTAAAGGAGCCAATGTATCCTGGCATTCTTTCTTACATTTTGCCTCTCTCTAGATCGCCACATGGCATGGTTAAAGGTCAGTTACCATGTTATTCTCTGCTGGGATCACCTCTCGCGGATTGGCCAGCTGAAATAGCTCCCCCCACTCTTGCAATTGATCGATAATTGGCTTTAACTTCATCCCAAGCTCAGTTAATTCGTACTCTACCTTAGGCGGAACTTCAGGATAGGCATGACGATGGATGATTCCCGCAGCCTCTAACTCCTTAAGCTGTTCCGCAAGCATTTTATGATTAATGCCTACAATCCCTTTCTTCAGTTCCCCATAACGATGCTTGCCTGCAAACAGTTTGCAAATAATAGTCGGCTTCCAGCGCCCCGAAATGATAGAGACTGCCAACTCGATTGCACACTGGTACCGCTTCCCATTGATTTCATACATAGACGGACTTGTCATCTCATACTCTCCTTATGGTAAGTATTTCACCAAAAAGTGCGTACTTACATTAATTACGTTCTTACATTATGATTAGCATCGAAAAGAGAAGCGCCAATCAAAATGATCAGTCGACAGCCTCAATATATCATATGGTGGTGGATACAATGGATAAAATTGTGAAGAAGGATTCTGTAGAGGTGTTATATTCCGTTGAAGGCAGCGGAACAGGCTTATTGCTCATCCATGGGACAGGAGCAACCCATCAATTGTGGGAAGAATTAAGTCATACCCTGTCCTCTCACTTCACCGTCATGTCACCCAACTACGGACAGTTGGGAGCAAACTTACGACTAGAGCTGGACGATGTGGTCGAGCAGCATCTTGCCGTCGTTTCCCAGGAAGGATTCGAGCAATTTCATGTCATTGGCTACTCGCTAGGAGCAGAGATTGCCGCAGCTCTGGCAGCCAAATACCCAGGGCGCGTGCTATCGCTTACGCTGGTTGCAGGATGGGTTGAATCAGACGTGTCGGTACAGTTCCAATTCGATTTATGGCACAAGCTGCTCATTTCCGATCGTACCGCATTCGCCCAATTCCTAATGTATACCGGCTATAGCTCCGATTATTTGAATCGGTATGCCATTCATGAGCTGCTGGCGATGGCAGATGATCTTGCTCAAAATCTTGCGCCGGAGATGAACCATCACATTGAACTTGACACCCGCATCAATCTACGTCCGCTCCTAGGCAGCATTACCGCTCCAACTCTCATTATTGGATTGACCCATGACCGCATGGTGCCTGTCGAGCAGACGAAGGAGCTTGCGGCCCTTATCTCCGGTTCACAGTACCGTGAAATTGCTTCTGGACATTTGATCGTCACGGAGAATGGCGTCGCTTTGCTAGAAGAACTGCTGCTCTTCCTCGCTCAAGTAGATGAGCGGCTTAGATCAGTTCTGCGCTAATCTATCATTTCATGCAGCAGAGCGCTCTATGAGGTCATCCCAAAGAGCGCTCTTACTAAAGAAAGCCTTCAATTGACTAATTCCATCAACAATGATTACTTACAGTTCATGTATGTTACAATCTTGGATCAAGCTCTTTCTCTCTGCCTACTTCAAATAATAGGTTTGCAACCAGTTCCTTATACTCCGCATGCTGAGGTGTTATCTCATCAAGCTTTACAGCAAGCATTCGCTGTCCCAGACGATACTCATTGAGCGATG
>Ga0209025_1005274_pt1 | contig 10630 bp, 14 predicted proteins | sample AraplaMF_Col_mLB_FD_184256 | JGI IMG/M metagenome (GOLD analysis project Ga0209025, IMG submission 184256) | Arabidopsis root microbial communities from the University of North Carolina, USA - plate scrape MF_Col_mLB (SPAdes) (version 2) | ecosystem: Host-associated > Plants > Roots > Endosphere...
AAATGAAACTGGAGATTTGACCATTAAATTATTCACAAGGCCGATTGCGAGTACGATGCCAAATAGACATAAATAAAGAATATACTTTTTCGCGCCTTGTTGTTTATGATGAAGAAGTAGATAACCTAATGCAAGAAGCATAAAGGCGAAACGGACTACGATTCCGACTGTTGCACTCATGTGTAATACATAGATTGAAAAAGATGTTAATAAATCTAAAATTGGTTGAAACACAATGAATAGCAGTAGGAAATGCGGGAAGGAATTAGCCGTCTGTTTTAACTTAGTAACCATATGTTCCTCCATTTCTTCATTCCTTTATTTCAAAACCTCTATATTAATAGGAAGGAAAAAGAATTTCTATATTTAATTTTTTATATCAAACTTAAGAATACACCATTTCATTGTAATGGTAAATAGATGAAAAGTATGGATAAACCGACTTTAATTTCTATATTTTTCAACGGAATTGTATGTTTTATACAAGGTCATATACAAATTACGAGATTATTAGACAGAAAATTAAGAAAAAAGAAGGATTTTTCACCTTCTTTCTATAATTATATAAGTATAATCTTTATGTAGAAAAGAGGGGTATATATAATGGAAGTAACAAGTAAAACAGAATCTGTCGTTGTGAAATATGAAGGGCGCGTTGCAACGGTTATGGTCAATCGCCCAGAGGTATTAAATGCATTAGATGAGCCAACGTTAAAAGAGCTATTACAAAAACTGAAAGAAGTAGCGGAGAGTTCTGCACATATTGTTGTGTTATGCGGGAACGGCCGTGGTTTTTCTGCGGGCGGAGATATTAAATCGATGCTTTCAAGTAATGATGAAAGCAAGTTTGATGGTATTATGAATACCATTTCTGAAGTTGTCGTGACTTTATATACGATGCCGAAGCTTGTGATTAGTGCTATTCATGGACCAACTGCTGGTCTTGGATTAAGTATTGCATTAACAGCTGACTATGTAATGGCGGATATTTCATCAATTATTGCGATGAACTTTATTGGAATCGCTTTAATTCCAGATGGTGGCGGCCATTTCTTCCTTCAAAAGCGCGTCGGTGAAAACATGACGAAGCAGATTATTTGGGAAGGAAAGAAATTATCAGCAACAGAAGCGCTTGATATCGGTTTAATTGATGAAGTAATCGGCGAGGATTTCCAAACGGCTGTGAAGCAAAAAATTAGTGAATGGTCACAAAAGCCGATTAAAGCAATGATTCAAACGAAGCAAATTTTATGTGAAGTAAATCGCTCTAATTTAGAACAAACGCTGCAGCTTGAAAAACGTGGGCAATATGCGATGAGACAAACAGCGGACCATAAAGAAGGTATTGCTGCATTTTTAGAAAAGCGTTTGCCAGCATTTAAAGGAGAATAAAATGAAATTTTAATTAGTGGTAGTTTTACTGCCGGCTAATTTAGGGTAAAGGGGAGAAAGTGCTAACACATTTTAGTATAATTGTGTTAGCACTTTTTTTAAGGAGTAATATATGAAGAAAATTATCGGTGTTATCGGCATGATTGTAATAGCATATTATGCTTTGCATAGTACACCATCTATGGCGGTGCGAACTGCTTTGTTTTTTGAAGGACATCCAAGCGTTGTGTTTTCTAGCGGGGTGAAGAAAGAAAAAGATGTGAAAAAAGAAGCAATTCCAGCTGAGTACCAAACTTTATATGGTAAGAAAGAAGAATCAGAGCACTATTTCTTTCCGCATGTAAGAGCACATGGATCAGGAATTGATATGCTTAGTGCGTGTGTGACGAAGAAGTGGTTTTTCTATACAGCAGAGCTCGGATGTTATTAAACATAGGAGGATAAATGATGTCAGCATATAACAAGTTAGTAAGAGATCGTGTTCCAGAGAAGATTTTAATGTCTGGAAAAACATATACAGCACAAAATTTAACAGGACAAGCATACATACAAGCTTTAGCGAAAATTGGAACAGAAGAAATTCGTGAATTTGCTTCTATGAAAGAGCGTGAACATGCGCTAGATTCTCTTGCGGATGCACTGGAAGTGATCATCTCATTAGCGCGTGCAGAAGGTGCAACAATTGAAGATGTAGAACGTCTACGTAAGAAAAAAGAAATAGAGCGCGGTGGGTTTGAAAGAGGCATTTATTTATTAGATGTTTCAGAAGAATAGTTTCGTAGGGAAAGTATAGCGTTAGTGAGTAACGCTATGCTTTTTTGTTGCAAATAAACTAATAATGAAGAAGATAGCTGTTAATATCCAGCCAATTGTAATAGAAGTAGTAGTGTGAACTGCATAAGAAACTTGTAAACAAAGTAAGGGTGCTAGAAACCAAATGAGTGCAGTGTATATATTTTTTTTTGATATATTCATATTTTATACCTCCTTTTGTATACTAAAAAGAATTTTACCGCAATTTAGAAAATTAAGCTATATGAGTAGAGGATTTATAGTAAATTCGGTATACTAAATAATAGAGAAAATGAGGAGGAAACGACAATGGCACATCATACGAAAGAAACGATGGAACTTATTAAGGAGCTTGTCTCTATTCCGAGTCCGTCTGGAAATACAGAGAAAATCATTCGTTTTATTGAAAACTATGTAAGTGAGTGGAACGTAGAAACGAAGCGTAACAATAAAGGGGCTCTCATTTTAACGGTAAAAGGTAAAAATGATGCACAGCACCGTTTATTAACGGCACACGTTGATACGTTAGGTGCGATGGTGAAAGAAATTAAGTCTGACGGTCGTCTGAGTCTTTCTATGATTGGTGGATTTCGCTGGAACTCTGTAGAAGGGGAATATTGCGAAATTGAAACATCAAGCGGTAAGACGTATACAGGAACGATTTTAATGCATCAAACATCTGTGCATGTATATAAAGATGCAGGTGAAGCGAAACGTGATGAGAAAAATATCGAGGTTCGTATTGATGAGCGTGTCTTTTCAGCTGATGAAGTACGTGAATTAGGAATTGAAGTAGGAGACTTCGTTTCATTCGATCCGCGCGTTCAAATTACAGACAGTGGATACATAAAATCACGTCATTTAGATGACAAAGTAAGTGTTGCGATTCTATTAAAATTAATTAAAAGATTACAAGACGAAAACGTAACATTACCATATACAACTCATTTCTTAATTTCTAATAATGAAGAGATTGGGTACGGTGGTAACTCTAACATTCCAGAAGAAACGGTTGAATATTTAGCAGTTGATATGGGGGCGTTAGGTGATGGACAAGCATCTGACGAATATACAGTATCTATTTGTGCAAAAGACTCTAGCGGTCCGTATCATTATGCACTGCGTAAACATTTAGTAGAGCTTGCGAAAACGAATCATATTGAATATAAAGTAGATATTTATCCGTACTATGGATCGGATGCATCAGCTGCGATTCACGCTGGATTTGATGTGAAACATGCATTAATTGGAGCGGGTATTGATTCTTCTCATGCATTTGAGCGTACACATGAAAGTTCGATTGCACATACAGAAGCGTTAGTATATGCATATGTAATGTCTCATTTAATTGAAGGATAATTTCATAGAAAATAGAAAGGGCTGATTGAAAATGTTATTTTTAATCAGCTTTTTATTTGGGGATAAATATGAAGAAACTATTGATGGGTGGTATCGTAGTAAGTTTAGCGTTAAGTGGATGTTCTACAGAAAGTGCTAAAGAAATTTCAGGGGAAAAGGAAGTAAATAAGGTAGAGAATATTAAGGTAAGACATATGTCGAAGAAAACTTTAAGTAGTATAGAAAGGGCGATTCGTTTAATGAATAACGAATCTCTTTTTTGAATTTCATTTATATTTATTGTTCCTTATATATTCATCTTTAATAATATGAGCGGGAAACGTATTTACTACAGTGATAGAATGTTATAAACTATTATAGGAGTTATTTTCCAATTAATATTTTTAATATTAGTTTGATTAAGAGAATTATATAACGTGAGATTTCGAGAGGAGATTTAATTTTTATGAAGTACAAGGCAATAGCTGCTGGTATGTTAGCAGCAAGTTTACTAGCTTATCCAGTTAGTAGTTTAGCAGAAACGAAGAAGTTTTCAGATGTTCGAGACGACTCATTTGCAAAAGACGCAATTTACTATTTAGTAGAGCGAGATGTCATTAGCGGTATGACAAGTGATACGTTTGCTCCAAAAGGTCTTTTAACACGTGCGGAAGCAGCGACAATTATAGCGAAAGCAATTGGATTAAAAGTGGATCCAGCTGGGAAACCATCTTTTCATGATTCAAAAAATCATTGGGCAACTCAGTATATTGCAGCAATTGAAAAAGAAAATATCATTGCAGGCCGAGGAGCAGGCGTATTTGATCCTGACGGAAAAGTAACGCGTGCTGAAATGGCTTCTATGCTTGTTAAGGCTTATAAATTAAAAGGTTTAGTACCAGCCCCAATCACGAATCCATTTACTGATTTAGAAGGTCATTTCGGTAAAGAAGCAGCAAATATTTTAGTAGCGTTAGAGATTTCTGCTGGTACTGGGAAGACAATTTGGAGCCCGGATCTGTCTATACCACGTGAGCAAGCAGCGCAAATGACGTATAAAGCGGACAAGCTAAAGAAAAATAATGATAATACTAGCAAACCAGAAGAAACAACGAAGGAAATGTATATAGATCGTAAGTTCATTACATATCACCAACCATCTTTATCATCAGGAATCACTGACATGCAACATGAGCCACAAAAAGTTGTAGTAAAAGAAGAGCGAGATGGATGGATTAAAATTGTAACGAGCAAAGGTGAGAAATGGACACCTTTAAAAGAAAAAACAGAAGTTATTAATGAAGGATTTACAACATATGCAGAAGCGTCACATTCTTCTAAAGTGCTAGCGAAACGTGAAGCGCAAAAAGTAGTAGTTATTGAAGAAAAAGATAGTTGGATTCGTATCCGTACAAATAGTGGCTTCCAATGGGTTGATAAAAATCAATTAAATCCAGCGAAGCAAGATAACTTCCTAGAAGGTAAAGCGATTATTATTGATCCAGGTCACGGTGGAATTGACTCGGGCAATCCTGGTTATTATGAGAAAGAAAGCGAAACAGTATTAGACGTATCATTACGATTACAGAAAATATTTGAGCAAAAGGCACCATTTACTGTGATGTTCACTCGTACAGATGATACACGCCCAGGAACAAGTGGTCCTGATTCATTAAAGAAACGTGTAGAGTTTGCTCAAAAAAATAATGGAGATATTTTTGTAAGTATCCATGCTAATGGTTCTGAAAAGAAAAATGGACAAGGTACAGAAACATTATATTATAAGTCAGCAGCGCCAAGAGCAACGAATCCACATGTACAAGACAGTATTTTATTAGCACAAAAAATTCAAGACCGTCTTGTAGCAGCACTTGGAACAAAAGATCGTGGTGTGAGACATCAGGACTTATACGTAACTAGAGAAAATACAATGCCAGCTGTATTAACAGAATTAGCATTTGTAGATAATAAAAGTGATGCAGATAAAATTGCTACACCAAAACAGAGACAAGATGCAGCCGAAGCGATTTATCAAGGTATTTTAGATTATTACGAAGCAAAGGGTAATAGCGTATCTTCTTTCCGTTAATAAATAAAAAGAGATTGCCAATGGCAGTCTCTTTTTATTTATTAACGTTTCTCTTTATTTCTGGCATGTGATATCATTTAATTTTACGTGAAAAGATATTCGAATAATTGTAATCATAATAATTTTAAACGATAAAGGATGATAATAGATTGAGTAATCATAGTAAAACACCTGCATGTATATATACGTATGCGTTTCGCGAGGAGGAGCGTGCTTTATGTTATTTGGAAATGCGCTCGTTCTTTGGAATGGAGTCTCACGTTAATATTTTGAAAAGTGATGTCAAAATTGAACCGAGTAGAAGTGCGTTTATGAAAGAGCGCGTTGAGGTTATGTATGAAGGAGACGACTTAGACAGTATTCTAAAACAAGTGGAACAAATTGATTTGGCGGGGGCGTCATTTAAAGTTATCTTCGTTAAAATCAATGACCTTGGGAAAGAAAATAAAATTGAATATGGGGAAAGACGTCTCATTGAACGCGACCTCGGTATGCATATTGAAGGAGAAGCGGATGTTCGTAATCCAGAGCGTGTATTCGGGATTGTTCCTCTTGGAGGACGCTGGTACTTCGGACACTATGTAGAAAGTGAGCCAGTTTGGTATCATCACATAAAAAAACCGCATAGCTATTCGACATCTCTTAGCACACGTGTTGCGAGATCAGTTGCAAATATTGCTGTACCAAATCCAGATGGAGTACGAGCAATTGACCCGTGCTGCGGTATTGGAACAGTAGTAGTAGAAGCACTTTCTATGGGGATTAACATCGTTGGTAGAGATATTAATCCACTTGTAGTTCTTGGAACGAGAAAAAACATCGCACATTTCGGGTTTGAAGGAACAGTAACAAAAGGTCCAATCGAAGAAATTACGGAGAACTACGACGTTGCCATTATCGATATGCCGTATGACTTATTTACGCATGCCACACCAGAAGACCAGTTCTCCATTCTTTCAAGTGCGCGCCGCATCGCTAAAAAGGTAGTCGTTGTCACGATGGAAACAATGGACGACATGATCCATGAAGCAGGATTCGAAATTACCGATCGCTGTGTTACAAGAAAAGGATCATTTACTAGACAAATTCTTGTTTGTGAATAAGAAAGGTCACCCGTTTGGGTGACTTTTTTGCTTTGTATGAATGTGGGATTGGTTGGTGGAATGGAGGAGTGATTTGGCGGGAATTGTTGAATCGCTGATAAATGCCGAGAAGCACTCGATAACAGATTACTCTTTTTTTGTCTTCTCCTGTTCTGCAGTTAGTAAATTACGTAAGACGTGTCCGCGGTAACTTTCTAATTTTCGTCCTTCATGATAGCGCACGCCTAATTTTTTTAGTTCAGCTACGTACCAGCCTTTTGTTCCATAGTACATTGGATCACTTCCTTTTGCTTTTGAACAGTATATGTGGCGGGGGGAGAGAATTTTCTATTTTATTCAGCATTAGTGCTACAAATTTGAAAAACATGTAAGAAGAATATGATATTACTTCTATTTTTAGTTTGTAAAAATAGGTTTTATAGTAAGAATTTCTAAAAATATAAAGGGGGAATATGCTTTGTTTCCAGGTACTTTATATGAAACACATGTTAAAACAAAAAATTTAGAAGTGGCAAAGGAGTTTTATACTAAACTTGGATTATTTCATGCTCTTACAATTGAAGAACGCCGTGTAGCATTCTTTTGGTTTGATAAAGATAATAAAAAGGAACAAATGCTGGGTATTTGGGAGGTATCAGAAGACGCATTCCATACAAGTCACTTTGCATTCAAGGTTAACTATGAAGAAATCATTCATGCAAGAGAATGGCTTCTTAATAAAGGAATAAACCCAAGGGCCGCTTTTGGTCTTGAACCTTCCGAGCCTATGGTCCAGACTTGGACACCTACTGCAAATCTTTATTTTTATGATCCTGACGGTAATTCTTTAGAATTTCTATGTTTACTTCCTGAAAAGAAAAACGTAAAACAAGATGTCATGTATTTAAGTGAGTGGGAAAAATTGCCGAATTGAATTTGATTTTGGCTCAAATCCCGCAAATCTATTTTAAAAGGAACTATAACCTCGCCTATGCGGCATCACACCCTGAGTTTTCGGGGTTTTTTGTTTTGGATTTGGTGAGTACGGGACTAGGGGTTAATACTCACCGACTGTCTACTGTATAAAAAAGTAGACAGTAGTGTATGCTTTTTTAAACAATGTATACAAATCTATACCCTATGCGTTGGCATGATATTTGCAAAGGAAATAGTATCAACATATAGGGGAGAGATAGAAATGAAGGTTAGTAAAATATACACGACAATTGATGCGCACGTAGCTGGGGAACCGCTTCGAATTATTACGGGCGGCGTGCCAGACATAAAAGGAGAAACGCAGCTGGAAAGACGCGCATACTGCATGGAACATTTGGATCATCTTCGCGAAATTCTTATGTATGAGCCGAGGGGACATCACGGTATGTACGGTTGTATTATTACACCGCCAGCAAGTGCTCACGCTGATTTTGGTGTGTTATTTATGCACAATGAAGGTTGGAGTACGATGTGTGGTCATGGCATTATTGCTGTTATTACAGTCGGAATTGAAACTGGTATGTTTGAAGTGACAGGTGAGAAACAAAAGTTCATCATTGATAGCCCTGCTGGGGAAGTGATTGCGTACGCAAAATATAACGGTAGCGAAGTAGAGTCCGTATCATTTGAGAATGTCCCTTCATTTGTATACAAAAAAGACGTTCCTATTAAAATAGATAACTATGAATTTCAAGTAGATATCGCGTTTGGCGGAGCATTCTACGCTGTTGTGGATAGTAAAGAATTTGGTTTGAAGGTCGATTTTAAAGACTTAGCTGCTATTCAAACGTGGGGCGGTAAAATTAAGCACTACATTGAGAGCAAAATGGAAGTAAAGCATCCACTTGAAGAAGGGCTAAAAGGAATATACGGCGTTATTTTCTCAGATGAACCGAAAGAAGAAGATGCAACTTTACGAAATGTAACGATCTTTGCTGACGGGCAAGTGGACCGTTCTCCTTGTGGCACAGGAACTTCCGCAAGAATCGCAACCCTTTTTGAAAAAGATGTTTTACAAAAGGGAGAAATTTTCGTCCATGAATGCATTACTGACGGGAAATTTGAGGGAGAAGTATTGTCGGTAACAGCGGTAGATACATATGAAGCTGTCGTTCCGAAAGTAACGGGGTATGCATTTATTACAGGATTTCATCAGTTCGTTGTAGACCCGAGAGATGATTTGAATCGGGGATTTTTGTTAGGATAAGAAGAGGGGTGAATAAATATGTTAGTCATAAGCGCGAACGAACAAAGAAACTTAGTAAATATGAACGAAGTCATTGCATACGCGGCGCTTGCTTTAAAAGAATTTTCCGCAGAAAGAACAATCACGCCAATACGAGGTTCCTTACCATTTGCGAACGAGCAAAATACGGCATTGATTATGCCTTCAGTAGCGGAAGGACTTGAGGCAATCGGTTTAAAAGTAGTAACAGTAGTCCCTGAGAACAAAAAGATAGGAAAGAAAACGATAAACGGGATTGTTATGCTATCTGACTTTCAAACGGGAGAACCGCTCGCACTTTTAGAAGGATCCTACTTAACGATGATTCGAACAGGCGCCCTATCAGGAGTAGCGACAAAACATTTAGCTCGTCATAACGCCAAAACTTTATGTATTATCGGCACTGGTGAACAGGCGAAAGGAATCGCTGAAGCTGTATTTGCGGTGAGAGATATTGAAAAGGTCATTTTATACAATCGAACAGAAGAAAAAGCATATGCATTTGCGCAATATATACAAGAGAAGTTTGGTAAACCGGCTTATGTTAAAACAAATGCAAATGAAGCAATAAGCGAAGCAGACATCATCGTCACAACTACGAATGCATCCACACCAGTCTTCTCAGAAAAACTACAAAAAGGCGTCCACGTAAACGCCGTCGGCTCATTCAGGCCAAGCATGCAAGAATTACCATCTCGCGCCATCGTGGGCGCAAACAAAGTAGTAGTCGAATCAAAAGAAGCAGCACTAGAAGAAACAGGGGATCTTCAAGTTCCAGTGCGAGAAGGTTTATTCAAAGCAAGCGACATCCACGCCGAACTCGGCCAAATCATAAGCGGAGAAAAAGCCGGCCGCGAAAACGACGAAGAGATTACTATTTTCAAATCAGTTGGTTTGGCAGTAGTAGACATTATCGTTGCGAAGTATTTGTATGAGAAAGCTGTGGAGCGCGGAGTGGGGAATAGGATTGAGTTTTGAGGGACTGCCTTTTGGTGGGGTGTTTGATACGGTTGTGGGATTGGTTGGTGGTTTTGGCGCTAACTTTTGCGGGATTTGTCGGTAAGTCGATATGTTGTGTCGAAACGTCGATATATTCGAAGTTACGGTCGATATAATTGGATAATCGTTGATATATTTTTGGGGAGTGTGGGGGTTGGTTGTAGACTAATGGTCAGCGACTGTTTATATTTGCAACTCCTATCATATAATTCTCCTTATTTTTTAACTATAATTTGAATGACGAACTTCTTTTTGTTGGGAAAGCACGTAAAGTAAGACAACGTATTAAAAATCATCGTGATGAAGTGTATCGTATTGATGTATGTATTGTAGAAGATCCGATGGAAAGAGAAATTTACGAAACATATATGATTAACGAATTTCAAGCGAAGTATAATATGGATAAAGTATTTTATAAATAACATCAACGTAAAACATGATCTTGGTACTACATCAAGATCATGTTTTTTTATATGCAATAAAAACGATTGATTATTCTCAATCATTCGACAAGATGCAACAATTTAAGATTGTATTTTTTGCTACGATAAGTAAGGAATTTATATATCGTGTTATTGGGGGATAAAAAGAGATGTTGAAAAAATTTACTACATGTATTTTAGGTGGCGCTTTAGTATTCAATTTATCTGGTTGCGGCAATACATCCGACAAAACTTCTTCAGAATCTAAAGAAACCAATTCTAAACAAGAAGAAAA
>Ga0209025_1005275_pt1 | contig 10627 bp, 8 predicted proteins | sample AraplaMF_Col_mLB_FD_184256 | JGI IMG/M metagenome (GOLD analysis project Ga0209025, IMG submission 184256) | Arabidopsis root microbial communities from the University of North Carolina, USA - plate scrape MF_Col_mLB (SPAdes) (version 2) | ecosystem: Host-associated > Plants > Roots > Endosphere ...
AGAACAGCTGCTCCCCGGTCAGCAGCATGCGCAGGCGATGGAAGTTGTAGAGCAGCGTGTCGAGCACGAAGCGGCTGATCTTCAGCCGTTCGGCCAGCGCATACAGGCGCGGATGCCGTTCGCTGACGGATTCCACCCGGTCGTCGCGCGACAGGCGCATGTGGCGCAGCAGCACGTCCGACATGTTGAGCACGCCGCCGGCGCCCTTGTTGAGGCGGATGGTGTCGTAGTAGAGGTAGGTGGCCATGGCGCTCTGTTCCTTACGCACTCGGAAGGCCCTGGCGCACGATCCGCCGCTGGGGACGGCGGGCGCGGGTACTCAGGGCACCGGCGATCACGGCGGCGATCACGCCGGAGGCGGCGAACGGCCCCCAGCCCAGGATCGGGCCGCGCATGAAAGGCACATAGGCGGCCAGCAACACCAGCGCCGACAGGTAGCCGCTCGACAGGGCGCGGTTCGGGTCGACGGCGCGGTCGACGATGCGAAAGCCCGCCGAGATCGCGATGCCCAGCAGGGCCGGCCCGGCGAAGCCGAAGTCGAAGTACGCCGTGGTGAAGGGCGGCAGCGACAGGTTGCTCTGCGAGAAGTTGCCCAGGATGGCCGACCAGCCGAGCGGGTCGAAGTCAGGGAACATCTTCAGGTCGCGCGGCAGGAAGAACGAGAACGCCGAGAGCAGGTAGCGGCCCCAGCCCAGGTCGGGGATCGGCGCGCGCTCGAGAATGCCGGCGACCACGAACATCGCGTCGAAGTCCGGGCTGAAGGGAAAGGTCGTGAGCTCCTCGCCCCACATGCTGCCGCGCGAGATGAGGTTGAACACCGGACCCAGGCCCGCGATGGCGCCGAAGATCACGGCGCCCAGCAGCCAGCGGCGGTGGCGGCCCAGCGCATGGATGAGCAGCGGCAGGAGCCCGATCAGCAGCACCTGGCGGGCCGTGTTGACCGGGTTGGCCGCGATCATCGCCAGCGCGAACGCCAGCGCCGCCGCGCACCAGGACCACGCCGTGCGCCGGCGCACCGCGTGGATGGCGAGCGCCACGAAGCACATCAGCACCACCAGCTTGGGCAGCGTCGAATAGACGATGAAGTCCAGCGGCATGTTTTCCTCATCGCCCGAGAGGCCGCGTGCCATGAAGTTGAGGTCGGGCCGGATGAACAGCGCGGCGAAGCCGGCCAGCGAGCAGCTCAGCAGAAGCAACAGCGGATGGGCGACGCCGGCCAGCTGCCGGTCGTGGCGTCCGGGCTGGTGCGCCGGCCCGTCGGGCACGCCCAGCCGCGCGGCCTCCACGCCGGCCATGTACAGGACGAGCAGCACCAGCGCCTGCGTATGCGCAGAGGTGCTCATGAGTCCGGCTTCCCAGAAGTCGACGTCGTGCGAGATCTGCATCGCCGGCGCCAGCGAGAAGTACGTCAGGATCGTCGCGTAGTGAATCAGCAGGAACACGCTGCCGCCGGACGAGCCCAGCAGCGCGAGCTGGACCAGCGACAGCGCGAACACCGCCACATAGCCCCACACCGGGTCGACCAGGCCGCACAGCAGCGCGCAGACGATGCCGGACCAGAAGGAGAGGGTTCGCATGGTGGGCCTGGCTTGGGTGGAGCAGGTGATTGCTGGTGCGTCGCGGCCTGCGTTCAGGCCTCGATGCTTTGCGGCGTGTGGTAGCCGTGGCGCTTCAGCAGCGCGCAGCGCTTGGCGAGCTCGAGATCACCGGCCACCATTTCGGCAACCATCTGGTCGAGGGTGATTTCGGGCACCCAGCCCAGGTCGTCGGCCGCCTTCGCGGGGTTGCCGCAGAGCGTCTCGACTTCCGAAGGCCGGAAGTAGCGCGGGTCCACGCGAACCAGCACGTCCCCGCGGCAGACGGCGGGCGCGTCGTCACCGGTAACGTCGGTGACGATCGCCACTTCGTCGACGCCGCTGCCCTCGAAGACAAGCGAGATGCCGAGTTCGCGGGCGGCACGCACGACGAAGTCGCGGATGCTGTACTGCACGCCGGTGGCGATCACGTAGTCCACGGCCGTCGGCTGCTGCAGCATCAGCCACTGCATGCGCACGTAGTCCTTGGCGTGGCCCCAGTCGCGCAGCGCGTTCATGTTGCCCAGGAACAGGCATTGCTCCAGGCCTTGCGCCACGTTGGCCAGCCCGCGGGTGACCTTGCGCGTGACGAAGGTCTCGCCGCGGCGCGGGCTCTCGTGGTTGAACAGGATGCCGTTGCAGGCATAGAAGCCGTAGGCCTCGCGGTAGTTCTTTGTGATCCAGTAGGCGTAGAGCTTGGCCACGCCGTACGGGCTGCGCGGATAGAAGGGCGTCGTCTCGCTCTGGCGCGGCTCCTGCACCTGGCCGTAGAGCTCGCTGGTGCTGGCCTGGTAGAAGCGCGTCTTCGACTGCAGCCCCAGCAGGCGGATGGCTTCGAGCAGGCGCAGGGTGCCGAGGGCGTTGATGTCGGCGGTGTACTCGGGGCTGTCGAAGCTGACGGCCACGTGGCTCTGCGCGCCGAGGTTGTAGACCTCGTCGGGCTGCACCTCCTGCATGATCCGCGTGAGGGCGCTGCCGTCGGCCAGGTCGCCGTGGTGCAGGTGCAGGTGGCGCCGCTCCTTGGAGTGGACGTCGGAATAGAGGTGGTCGATGCGCCCGGTGTTGAACTGCGAGGTGCGGCGCTTGATGCCGTGAACTTCGTAGCCTTTTTCTACCAGCAGCTCGGCCAGGTAGGAGCCATCCTGGCCAGTGATGCCGGTGATCAGTGCGCGCTTAGACATGTTCGACCTCTTGGGTATGGGTGGGTGTGTGACAGTGGGTTGCCAGGTAGGCCGCGTAGGTGCGGCGCAGGCCTTCGGCAAGGGAGACGCGGGCATGCCAGCCGATGGCCGTGGCGCGCGACACATCCAGCAACTTGCGGGGTGTGCCGTCGGGCCGGGTGGTGTCGTAGCGGATGTCGCCCGTGTAGCCGACCACGCCCCGGATCAGCGATGCCAGTTCTGCAATGGCCACGTCTTCGCCCGTGCCGAGATTGATGTGGCCGCGCATCGGATCGGTCTGCGCGGCGTAGTCGGCCTGCGGCAGGTTCATCACGCCGATGCAGCCTTCGGCCATGTCGTCGACGTAGAGGAACTCGCGGCGTGCATGCCCGCTGCCCCAGATCGACACGCTGGGCGAGCCGGCCACCTTGGCCTGGTGGAAGCGCTGGATCAGCGCGGGCACGACGTGGCTGTTCTCCGGGTGGTAGTTGTCTCCGGGGCCATACAGGTTGGTCGGCATCACGCTGCGATAGTCGATGCCGTGGGTGGCGCCGTACTGCCGGTTGTAGCTTTCGCACAGCTTGAGGCCCGCGATCTTCGCGATGGCGTAGGGTTCGTTGGTGGGTTCCAGCGCGCCGCCGAGCAGGGCTTCCTCGCGCATGGGCTGTTCGGCCAGGCGGGGATAGATGCAGCTCGAGCCCAGGAACAGCATCCGCTTCACGCCGGCGAGGAAGGCCTGGTGCGTGACGTTCGCGGCCACCATCAGGTTCTCGTAGATGAACTGGGCCGGGTAGGTCGCGTTGGCATGGATGCCACCGACCTTGGCCGCGGCCAGGTAGACCTGGTCGATCGCCTCCGCCGCGAAGAAGCGCGCAACGGCCGCCTGGTCGAGCAGGTCGAGTTCGACGCGGCGCCGGGTGACGACCTCGTGGCCCATGTCGCCCAGGCGCCGGGTGAGCGCCTGGCCGACCATTCCGTGATGACCCGCGACAAAGATACGCATATGTTCTTTCGAGGGGAAGGTGAAAGTCCGGGTGCGCTGGTTTCCTAGCGCGACCCGCGCGCCCCGGTCACCACGCCGAAGGTCTTCAGCAGGATCACGAGGTCGCGCCACAGCGACAGGTGCGCCACGTACTCGGCGTCCATCGCCGCGCGGCGGCGGTAGCTGATCTCGTTGCGGCCGCTGATCTGCCACAGGCCGGTGATGCCGGGGCGCACCGCGCAGTAGTGGTCCCAGTAGTCGCCGTACAGGTGCTTCTGCGTGAACATGCAGGGGCGCGGGCCGACCATGCTCATGTCGCCCTTGAGCACGTTCCAGAACTGGGGGAACTCGTCGATGCTGTACTTGCGCAGGATGGCGCCGAAGCGGGTGATGCGCGGGTCGTGCACCAGCTTCTGGTACATGGCCCACTCGCGGCGCGCGGCCTCGTTCTCGCGCAGGTGTCGCGCCAGCACCGCCTCGGAGTCGGCCACCATCGAGCGGAACTTGTAGAACTTGAAGACCTTGCCATCCTTGCCGAAACGCGGCTGCATGTAGATGGCCGGCCCGCCGGACGTGTAGAGCACGCCGAGCCAGATGAGCGCGTAGGCCCAGCCGAAGAACAGGAAGAACGAACCGGCCATCAGGATGTCGGCTGCGCGCTTGGCGCAGCGCAGCCAGAGCGCGCCGCCGATCGGCCCGTAGACAGGCGTGTTGGCCGCCGCGCCGGCGCCCGTGCCGTCGGCGGCGCGCCGGGTGGTGGAGGTGGACTGCAGCGTGTTCATGATCCTGCGTGCTCCGGTTCGATGCGCTTCGGCATTACGGTGTCGGCGGTGGATGTGTCCAGCGCGTAGGCGGGCTCGCGCCGCACGGCCGGCGTGCCGGCGCCGTAGTAGCCATAGCCGTAGTTGCGGTTCTGGCGCTGCGTGGTGTCGACCGCGTTGAACACGACGCCGTGGAAGGCCGCGCCCACGTGGGCCAGGCGCTTGCCGCTTTCCACCAGCTCGCCCATCTCGCTCATGTCGGCGCGCGCGACGAGCAGCAGCGTGCCCATGCTCGGCGCCATCGCGGCGGTCTCGGAGGCCAGCAGGGCGGGCGGCGCGTCGACCACCACCACGTCGTAGCGCGAGGACAGCGTGGCCAGCGTGTGGGCGAACGAGTCGCTGGTCATGAGACCGGCGGGGTCGGGATGCAGCGTGCCCGCGCTCATCACGTCGAGGTTCAGCAGAACGTGGTGATGGATGCCCTGCTCCAGCGGCACGTCGCCGGTGATGACGTCCGACAGGCCGTCCTTGCGCTGCAGGCCGAACTCCTCGCTCAGGGTGCCGCGGCGCAGGTCGCCGTCGATCAGCAGCACGCGCTTGCCGGAGGTGGCCAGCAGCGTGGCGAAGTTCGACGACACGAAGGTCTTGCCCGCGCCGGCGGTGGCGCTGGAGATCATGATCCGGTTGTTGGGTGCGCCCAGCATCACGAACTTCAGCGCGGTGCGCAGGCGGCGCAGGCCTTCCAGCGCCGGGTCTTCCACGTGCAGCGCGGCCAGCACCTTCACGCCGGGCTTGCCGGCGCGCACCGCGCGGTCGAGCACGCGCTGCTGGGTGCTCAGCGGAATCGAGCTGTACACGCTCAGGCCGGTGACGGCCTCGATGTCTTCGGGGTTGCCGATGGAGCGCTTGAGGTTCTTGCGTGCCAGCGCCGCGGCGCCACCGAGGAACAGCCCGCCGGCCAGCGCCAGCGCCACCACGATCAGCGGCTTCGGACGCACCGGCTTCTCGGCCACCAGCGCCTGGTCGAGCACGCGCACGTTGGCGACCTTGCCCTCCTTGGCCAAACGCATCTGCAACGAGCTGTTCAGCAGCGATGCGTACAGGTCGGTGTTGACCTTGATGTCGCGCTGCATGCGCAGCGAGTTCTGCTGCAGCATGGGCATGCGGCGGATGCGCCCGTCGACCGAGCCCAGTTCCTTCTTGAGCGAGGCGATCTGCGTGTCGAGCGTCTGCACCATCGGGTGCGCGGCGGTGAAGCGGCCCACCAGGTCCAGCCGCTTCTGCTTCGCGTCGAGCAGCTTGGCCTGCAGGTCCACGTTCTGCGCGAGGGCATTGCGGGCCTCGTCGTCCAGGCTGATGGTGCCGTTCTGGTTGCGGTACTGGTTGTAGCTGTCTTCCGACTGCTCCAGCTGCGCCTTGAACCTGGGCAGCTCGGTGCCCAGGAACGCCAGTGCGCGCTCGGCCTGCACCGTCTTCTGGTCGATGTTCTGCCGCACGTAAAGGCGCGAGATCTCGTTGAGCATGTCGGCCAGCTGGCCGCGGTCCTCGGCCTGCAGGCTGACGTCGATCACGCCCGACTGCTTGCCTTTCTCGACCACGCGCAGGTCCTTCTGCAGGTTCAGCAGGGTGAGCTGCTTGGACTTGCGCTCCAGCTCGAAGGCGGCGCCGGGCTCGGCGTCGAAGGAGCCCACCAGCAGGTGCACGGTGCCGCCGGGCACGGCGGCGTCCAGCGGCACGCCGACGGTGCCCTTCAGCGGTGTCTCGAGGTCGGGGTTGGTCAGCGTGTAGTTGCCGCCATCGCCCGCGACCAGCGTGAACTTCTTGCCCTCGAAGGCGGCCGGCACGTCCATCTGGGCGACGGCGATGCGCTCGGTGCCCGAGACATAGTTGCCCATGCCGAAGATGCCGGGGGTCGACAGGCGGTTCGAATGGCGCGCGAGGAACTCGCCCACCACCGGGATGTAGCGCGGCTTCGCGCTGATGTAGAGGCGGGTGTTCTCCATCGCCTGGCCGAGCACCATGCGCGAGCGCAGGATCTCGGTCTCGCCGGTGGTCGGCGTCTTCACGTTGATGCCGCCGCCGCCGTTCGCGTCGCCAGGGAAGTTGCCGCTGGAGCGTTCCGAGTCTTCCACCTGGATCAGGATGTTGGCCTCGTACACGCGCGGGCCGAAGAGGGCATAGCCCACCCCGATCAGCAGCGCCAGCACGGTGATGGTGGCGATCAGCCAGCGGCTGTCGATCAGGATGTCGATGCATTCCCGCAGCCGCGATTCCCGGGGCCAGGCGGTCGTCTCGAGCACCGTGACGGGTGTGGCCGCGGGGCCCGGGAGCGAGGGTTGCCAACGCGCGTTCATGGGGTTCACCTTTTCGTGTGGAGGGGTGGAGAACTCACCGGCGCGCGGTGTCGCGGGAGAGGTTGACGACCTGTGCCGACGGCAGGATCAAGCTGATCACGCGGTTCCACGTGGCCAGCGGCACGCGGTCCACGTAGACCACGTCGCGCGGCATCAGCTCGAAGCGGTCGGCCAGCGCGAGCGCTGCAGGGTTCTTCGCGTTGAGGTTGAAGATCTGCTGCACGTCGAGGTTGTCGGGCGAGTTGCGCACCACGTAGATCTGCGCCGGATCGGCCGCAAGCAGGTCGGGTCCGCCGACGTCGCCGAGCGCCTCGTTCAGGCTCAGGCGGCCGTTCATGCGCATCTGCAGCGGCGAGGGCGAACGCACCTCGCCCATCACGTACACCCGGCTGTCCTCGCGGGTGCCGACGTTCACCACGTCGCCGTTGCGCAGCGGGATGCTGTTGCCGTCCATGCCCGCGGCCTGGAGCGCCGTCATGTCCACCACAGTGGAGACGCCGCCGCGCGTGAGCGTGATGCGGGCGCGGTCACCCGCTGTGGTGAAACTGCCGGCGCGGCTGATGGCCTCCGACAGCGTCATCGGCACGTCGGTGAAGATCTGCAGGCCGGGCGTGCGGACCTCGCCCTGCACGTAGGCGCGCTGGCTGCGGAACGACTGGATGCGCACCGTGACCTGCGGCTCCTTGATGAACTTCTGGATGCGGCTGGCGATCAGCTCCGACGCTCCGGCTTCGGTCAGGCCCTGCACCTTGGTGCGGCCGATGTACGGGAAGCTGATCTCGCCGTTGGCGCCGACGATGAAGCCCGGCGCCACGCTCACGCCCGTCGGGTCGGACTGCTGCGCGATGACCGCGCCGGCGTTCGGCAGCAGCTCGGGATGGTCGTACACGATGATGCCGACCACGTCCCCCGGCCCGATGGTGTAGACCGGCGATTTGGCGAACAGCCGCTTCACGTTCTCGGGCACGGTCGTCGGCCTGGCGGCCATCTGCGAGCGGATCAGGTCGGGCGTGATCGGGATGATCCTGTTGCTCTCGGCCGAGGCCGTGCTGTCGCCGGTGGTGCTGGTGAAGCCCAGCGGGCCCACGCTGCCGAATCCCGGTGCGCAGCCTGACAGCGCGATCATCCCGAGCGACAGCAGCAGGGCCAGGCCCAGCCATCGCAGCCGGCTGTCGATCCGGGCCTTGGCCCTGGCGCTGACTGTGAGGGGGCGCTTGGCGCATGTCTGCGTCGCTGGATCGGGGCGTTGCATGGTGATCTCCTTGACGGCCGGTTGACGGTGGGGTGAGCGGGAAGAAAAAAAAGGCTGAAGACGGAAGGGCTTCAAATGGATGCCGCGTTTCAGGGCGCGGCCCAGGTGGTGGGCATGGCGTGTTCGGTGCCGGCGTGCGGACGGCTCTGGCTGCGCCGCTCGGTGCTGGCACCGAAACAGCGGTCGGTGACCCAGTCGCCGACCGACTTCAGGAAGAGCTGCTGGCCGCGCTCGGTGCACACGGTGTGGTCGACCTCGGCCATGAACTCGTACTGCAGGCCCTGCGTGTAGGACTCGCGGCCGAGGGCGCCGAGCTGGTCGCGGCCGCGGTCGCACACGTGCAGCGAGCCCGAATACAGCAGTTGCACCGCCACCTTGCGCTCGACCAGCCCGCGCAGGGTGGTGCTGAACCATGCGGCGTTGTCGTCGGGCGTGCGCTTCTCTGCGAAAAAGCCCGGCAGCGGCGTGGTCGAGTGGCTGCGCAGGAAGTGGCGCTGCAGCCAGCGCTTGGCCTTGCCCGGAAACGACGGGTGCGCGGGCGCCGCCAGCGCGCGGCGCAGGTTGCGTTCCCAGCGGGCGCGCCGCTCGGGAAAGGCGAAACCGTCGAACAGCGACACCGCCACCACGCGCGGATCGGCCGCGGCCGCCGCCATGCTGTGCTCGACACCCGAGCACATGCCGACGATGGCGAACTGGCGCACGCCCAGCATGCGCTCGGCGACGTCCATGGCGGCCTGCAGGCTGTGCACCGCACGGGTCAGCAGTTCGGGCGAGGTGTCGAGCGCGTCGCTGTCGCCGACGCCGCCGAGATCGAAGCGCAGGCTGCTCACGCCACGCGCGGCGAGCATGTGCGCCAGCTTGACGTTGATGCGGCGCGGCCCCACGCGATGGTTGGCGCCCATGTTGAACATGAGGCAGGCCACGCCGGCCGGCGCCTGCTGCACCGGCGCGGTGAGCATGCCCATCAGCGCGTCGGCGGGGCCGAAGCGCACCGGTGTCTGTGTCGTTTCATTCATGGATGGCTCCCTGCAGTCGGTTGAGCGCATCGGCCGGAACCATCGCGCTGTTCGGATAGGGGTCGGAGGTCCAGTCGAGCTGGTGCTTGAAGTAGCCCAGGCGGACCGGCATGTGGCGCGACTGCTGGTCGGCCGCCCATTGCGCGGTGCGCTCCTCGTCGGGACTGGCCAGCACCAGCGTGTCGTGCAGCGCGGTCAGCGGCAGCGACTCGGGCACCAGCGCCGCCAGTTGCGCGCGCAGCGCGGGCGACAGCGAGGTGCCCAGCGCCTCGGTGGGCAGCGCGTCGGGTTCCTGCGCCAGGCTGCGGCGCCAGGCCACGTCCGGGATGCAGAAGGTGGTGTCGATCGCGGTCACGTGGTCCTCGCGCAGCAGCCGCGCATAGCGCCGCCCATCGATCACCGGCTCCCACAGCACCAGGCGCACCGGGTCGCAGCGCCCGCTGCGCGCCGCCAGCACGGCCAGGGTGGCGCCGAGCCGCGCGCCGATCCACACGATCGAGGCGCCCGGCGCGCGCCGGCGCAGTTCCTCGTGCGCGCAGCACAGGTCGCGGCGCCAGCCGTCGAACTCGCCCTCGCTCTCGTCGCCGGGCGAGTCGCCCGAGCCGTAGAAGTCGAAGCGCAGGGTGGCGATGCCCGTTCGCGACAGGCGTTCGGCCAGCACCTTGAAGAAGCGGTGCGTGCGAAGGCCTTCCTGCCCGAAGGGCGGGCAGATCAGCACGGCGGTGTTCTCGGCGCGGTCCGCCTCGGCGGGATGGAACACGCCGAAGACCCGGCGCGACGCGGGGCCGAACATGAGCGGAAGGGACGTCATGCGTGGACCTCCGCCAGTCGGCTGGAATGCCCTGCGCGAGCCTCGGTCTGGCGCCACTCGGCGAGCGAGCCGACGCAGTCCATGCGTGCGGGCGCCGGGCCGAGCACCAGCCACAGGATGCGGCCGGCCACCGACAGCTCGACGCTGCGGCTGTCCGGCACCAGGCCCACCTCGAAGCTCTGCGGCGAGAGCAGCAGGCCCACGCCGATGGCCTTCAGGCAGGCTTCCTTGCGGGTCCAGCAGGTCAGGAAGGCCTTGTCGCGTTCCTGCGCGGGCAGGGCGGCCAGCGCTTCCTGTTCGCGCCGCGTGAAGTGCTCGGCGGCGAGCACCGCCGCGTCGGGCACGGGGCGCAGCAGCTCGACATCGGCGCCCAGCGGGCCGCGCCCGCCGACGGCGATCAGCGCCAGGCCCTGGCTGTGGCTCAGCGAGAACTGGGTGCGCGTGTGGCCCGACAGCGACGGCTTGCCGAACGAGCCCGTGGCCAGCTGCAGGGCCGCGTGGTGCAGGCCGGTGTATTCGGCCAGCGCCTGCCGCAGCGCGATGTGCGAAGCCACGTAGCGCTGCCGGTCGGCCGGAAACCGGAATTTCGCGGCGCGCGTGCACTCTTCGTCCGACAGCAATTGCGCGGGAAGCAGTTCGGTGAAGCTGTCCAGGTCGACGTACCGGCACAGCGGCGCGTCGATGGACAGGGCGTAGGCGGAGCTGTTCATGCTCACC
>Ga0209025_1005280_pt1 | contig 10614 bp, 7 predicted proteins | sample AraplaMF_Col_mLB_FD_184256 | JGI IMG/M metagenome (GOLD analysis project Ga0209025, IMG submission 184256) | Arabidopsis root microbial communities from the University of North Carolina, USA - plate scrape MF_Col_mLB (SPAdes) (version 2) | ecosystem: Host-associated > Plants > Roots > Endosphere ...
AGATGACTCAGAAAGGCGCAAATACTACCTTAGTAAAGAAACGACTCCAAGCTGTTTACATCGGCTTAGCAATGCTAGAAAACGTTTGGAATCAAAGACCCCATCATTACACCCATGAAGATTTAACAAAAGCTCGCAATGTTCTTACTGGTTTGCTTCCATCAATTGAGAACATTTATGATAAGTCAAAGGCTGGTAGTCCCCAAAGAACGCTTTTAGAAAGAAGAATAAAAGCGTTGAAACTAGCTATTCAAGCGATTGATAATTTTTCTAATAAATAACTTATCTAACTAAATAGAGTAACGGGTGCTTTAGTACAATAAGAATTAAACAACTTTAAAGAGTCTTATTACAAGAAAATGTAGCAAGGCTCTTATATTTCCATATCGAATTTAAATAACTTTACAACACTTACATACTCGCGCTCGAATGAAACACTTGGATTGGTCCGTCCCAACCGTCTTTCCTTATCTCACGGTACCCATTATTCGTATAGGTAGAAATGACTTTTCGCCAAAATGCTTGAGCTGGAACATTTTCTTCCATCTCTGCAACTGCCCACTCCCCGGGGAATCTAGAAAACAATTGCATAGCCGCTTGTTTTCCTACACCACTTTTCCGATACTTTTTCATAACAAAAAATTCTGACATAGAGTAGTATGTACGACCATTTTCCTCAATCTCTCGGATCAATGCGAACCCTGCATACTTTCCATTCACTTTTATAAAAAATGCAAAGCGACCTTCCTCTGTAAAATAATGATCTACGTACATATATTCATACAAACCATGCTCATTCACATCTTCAGGATCAAATTCACTAAAGTCGTATTTATATAGTTCCGTCAAATTCTTTAAAACGCTTTTATTCTCTAGCTTTACTTTTTCAATTTCCAAATTTATATCCATATTTATTTCTCCTAATTTTACGAAATTTATAAAAATGTATGTATTTCATTACTAATTACTTCAACACGTTCCCTATAATACAATCCTTTATCTTTTATTTTTAGCTGAGCGATAAAAAGATTCGCAAGCATCAGCGCCGTATCAAGCCTGTAAAATAGACAAACAATTTTTGGAAGAGACTCAAAAATATGCTCATCTTTATACCCGGCTTTAAATTCACTCCAATTCACTTCATTTACTTCCGCTATTCTCATCAGTTCGAGAAGCGGGTGACCAATAAGAGCATTGTCCCAGTCAACGATTGCTTGAATTTCTCCGCCATGACCAATTATATTGGCAGGTCGAATATCCATATGAAGCAGCCTCGTTACCTGTTCCCCCTCCTTTAAAATCGCCTCAATTTCTTCTGCTTTTGGAAATGGAATACGTAAAGAAGTAATTTTGTTAAATGATTGTAGTCTTCTAGCAAGACGCTCTGCTATATGCTGTTCTGTCGACTTTCCATGTTCATTTTCATAATGTAAACATTCAATTGGCATATGATGAAGCTTATTGGCTAATTCTCCAATTTCGTAAGAAGAAATCGGAGTAGCGTCAGTAACTATATAATCCGAAATTAAAAAATCAAGTTCCTCAGAAAGGTGCAGTCCATGAACCGCTGGCACAGGAATTCCTTGAGAATGACAAAACGCAGAAAGCTTTGCTTCTTTTTGTAATGAAAGGCGACTGCTAAATAAATTTTCATTGATATTAGCAACTTCGCGCTCCCACGGTACACGAAAAGCGAAAGAACCTGTTTCTGAATCTCCTCGAAGCACAACATTTTGGACGCCGCTTCCTGCTACTTCTAAGCTTTTAATACCTAACTCTTCATATTCTCTCGTTAATATGTTTTGTAATTTTGTTCTTAACTCTTCTGTTTTTGATGCTACATTCAGCATTTCATCCCCTCCTCGCTCAGGGGCTTGTCTGTTAAAGCTAGAAAATCTTTTATATCCTGTAAAATAACTTGCATTGCTTTCTCCCAAAATTCTTGTTTTGTTAGATCAAAGCCAAGATGGTGAAAAGCTAATTGCTCAGCAGTCATTCTGCCAGTATCTCGAAGCAAATCTATATATTTTTCTTCAAATGAATGTCCTTCTTGAAGTGCCGTCGCGTAGATTCCTTGACTGAATAAAAAGCCAAATGTGTACGGGAAATTATAAAAAGGTTTATCAGTGAAATAAAAGTGTCGACTCCAAATCCATGAAAAATCATGATAAGAAATAAGAGAATCATTGAACGCATACTGCTGTGCTTTTTTCATCAAATGGTTCAATTCATCGACTCCTACAACCCGCTCTTTTCGAATTTCATAGAAGTCTCTTTCGAATATAAACTTTCCCTGTACTCCGATTAAATAACTAAGCGCAGTTTGTATCTTTGCCTCTAGAAGAAGCAATTTGTCATGTTCATTTGAAGTATCTTGAATGACCTTATTTAAAATAATCGTTTCTGCAAACGTAGAAGCTGTTTCACTAACAGCCATCGTATACTGCTGTGCAAATGGCGGAACATCATTTGAAATAATGCCTTGATGAAAAGAATGTCCTAATTCATGGGCAAGTATAGCGAGATTATTATGTGTTCCTTGAAAGTTCATGAAGATGCGCGCTTGCTTCGTTAGCGGAAATCTAGCTGAGAATCCTCTACTTGCTTTTGTATTCCTGTTTTCAGAATCAATCCAGCCTTCCTGAAATGCTCTTTCTGTATAATTCGCTAATTTAGGGCTAAAAGAATGAAACCCAGTAAGGATTATGTCAGCAGCCTCTTCATATGTATAAGTCTTCGTTACTTTGCCTATAGGCGTATATATATCGAACCAATCCATTTTTTCTAATCCTAGTAAACTTGCCTTTCTTTTTAAATATGAAGTTATGATAGGCTTACTTTGATTAACAGCTTCCCACATAGAATCAAGCGTTGTTTCTGACATTCTATTGTAACGAAGTGGTTCTGTTAAAATGGAATCCACTCCTCGGTGTTTATACACCTGTAATCGAAAACCAGCAATGTTATTTAGAGCTGCTGCGCATGTCTCAGCTACTTTTTCGCCTGCATTATGTAAAGCATTTACGAGATTCGTTCTAGAATAATGATTGATAGATGAATGTAATTGGTTATATGCTTGTCCAAAATTAAGGTCTTTCCTTTGTCCGTCTTCCTCAAGAACAATCTTTGTTTTGCCAATGACAGAGTTATATAAATTAACCCACGCATGATAGCCATTAATAGAAAGATCTTGAATCAACTGCTCCTGCGCTACCGATAATTTCCCTCTCGCCGCTTCTCTTTTTTCTTGAAGTGGATAAGCAATCGGCTTAATTTGGTCCAGCTGCAATAACTGCTCCCAAGTATCATCCGGTATATGTACCAATGTTTGTTCAAAATCATTGATGACGACCTGAAATTGTGATGAAATATCTCTTACTTTTTCACTTAATATAATAGCCTGCTCATCTTCCACATTTTCTGATTCCAAACATTCTACAAAGTGGGTTGCTTCTAGCAAGCGAATAGACATCTCTTGGATTCGATTCATTTGTTCAATCCACTCTTCATATCCACTTATTGATTCCAGTTCCTTCATTTCTATTGTTGTAGCTGTTTCTTTAACAATATCTCCCTCTAGCTTTATAAGAAACTCTTTAAAGCTATTCGACTCACTTCCTCCAGGAAAAATCTCATCTAAACTCCAGCGTTGTTGTAAAGCCTCACGCAATGCACTCGCCTCCTAAAAAATGCCGTAGTTATCCATATTATACCATGAAAAATTAGTAAATTCAGAAAAAAGGAAGAAGCGTTCCCCTGTACGCTTCTTCCCTTTCTATGTTTTTCTTTTCTTTTGTTTTAAACCTCGCCCGTGGCAGAAATAGGCCCTGACCGCTACTATACACGGCCAGACCCTCTCGCCCACCTAAAAGGAAAAGGTTTTTTAGGTTTTATGCTTATACAAAATCATTTACTAACCGGCGTATTCTCTACCTTTACATAATCAGTGCTTTCCACTTCATCTTCATCATCTAAATCTACAACCGGTAAAGCCGTATGAACCGCCCAGTAATAGCTAATCAAGGAAACAATACTAACCGCTAGCAAATCTGTTGAATTGGTTAAATATCCCTTCCCTTCTCCAAACATACCGAAGTATGACACTACCATTATGGCAATGTAGTAAAAAACGAGCCATAACGATGACTTAATTTGCTGGGCTAAAGATACTTGTGAAGTTGGTACCCATTTTTTGCAGCATAGATAGATGACAAACATGATAACTTGTGAAGATAGTAACCAAGAAAGTGTTTTCCAACCAGACCAGTACACAATTAATGAAGCAATGATAAATGAAAGAGGCCCGATGATTGACATTCCTTTTACTAAAAATGGACGATTTAGCTCAGGAGTCCGTTTTCTAAGTGCCGCCGCTGTAATCGGTGCAAGGGCATAACTTAATACAAGCGCTGCAGAAACAACATTAATTAGTGCTTCCCATGAAGGAAACGGTAATGTCCAGAAAATAGAAAGAGCAAAAGTAAGCCAAAGAGCCGGTCTTGGTATGCCTGATTTTTCATCAACTTTAGAAAATACTTTAAATAACGTTCCGCCTTGAGCCCAGCCATATATAACGCGAGGAGTAGCTGACATATAAATATTCCCCGCTCCGCTCGGTGATATAATGGCATCGGACACGATAAAATAGGCCATCCAGCCAAGTCCTAATAAAAGAGAAATATCTTTAAATGGTAAACTAAATTCTTTACTAATCCCCGCCCAACCGTTGCTAAGCATTTCAGTTGGAATGCTTCCAATAAAAGCAACTTGCAAAAGAACGTAAACAATCGCTGAAGAGACGACAGATAAAAGAAGAGCAATCGGTATCGTTCTTTGCGGATTTTTCACTTCACTTGCAACTGATACAATAGGTGTCAGTCCTAAATAAGCAAAAATAACACCGCCGGCAGAAATGGCTGCTTGTACACCAGAAAATCCAAACGGTGCAAAATCAGCACTTGAAAAATTATCGGCATTTAAATACATTAGCAATACAACAATTGTTAATGCTGGTACAAAAAATTTAAAGATAGTTATGATTAAATTTGTTTTCGCAAATGTTTTTACACTCCAGTAATTTAACAAAAAGAAAATGACGAGTAGTCCAAATTGCATAAGCCAACCACTTACAGTCGGTAAAGTAGAGTTTTCTTGTGTCAAACTTGGCCACCAAGCTGCAGCATATTGCCTAGCTGCTTCTACTTCAATTGCGATTAAACTTGAAAATGCAATAAGAGTAATGAATCCAAGTAAATATCCGAGTATCGGACCGTGAGAATATGCAGGATAGCGAACAATTCCTCCAGCTCGCGGAAGTGCTGCCCCAAGTTCACAATATACAAGTCCTAATAACAAAATAGCAAATCCACCAATGACCCATGAAATAGTTCCCGCCGGACCTGCTATTCCAGCAACATGGCTAGCAGCAAACAACCAACCTGATCCAAACATAGAGCCAAAACCGATAAAGGCTAAATCTAGTAGTGATATTTCTCTTTTAAACTTACCTTTATTAGACATCCTAACCTCTCCTCTCTCGCTTTATTTTCTTAATTTTCAGCATTTTTAACGTAGACTATCTCCTTTATTTTAACCCTCGCACGTGGCAGGAATAGGCCCTGACCGCTACCATACGCGGCCAGACCCTTTCGCCCACCCTAAAAAGAAAGGTTTTCCCAATCTTTATTTCAAGTTCACCCAAATGCTCTTCACTTCTGTATAGTTATCAAGTGCATAAGAGCCCATTTCACGGCCAATACCTGATTGCTTATAACCACCAAACGGCGCTGCCGCGTCTTCTAAGTTGTAATCATTAATCCACACTGTACCAGCTTTTAAACGATTCGCTACTTGGTGTGCAGTTTTAATATTTTCTGTCCATACACCTGCAGCGAGTCCAAATGGTGTGTTATTTGCTCTTTCAATTACTTCTTCTACCGTATCGAACGGCAGAACTGCCACTACTGGACCAAAAATTTCTTCTTTGGCGATAATCATATTATCTGTAACATCAGCAAAAATAGTTGGTCTGACGAAGTATCCTTTTTCAAACACCTTCGCACCGCCAGCTGCAACTCTTGCACCTTCTTCTTTTCCTTTTTCGATATAATGTAACACGCGTTCTTGTTGCTTTTTCGAAACAAGCGGTCCCATTTCTGTACCTGTTTCCATTCCTGCACCTAGTTTTACATCGTTCGCAAGTTTCGCTAATTCTTCCACCACTTTTTCATAATGCTTTCGGTGAACGAATACGCGAGATCCTGCACTGCAGTTTTGTCCATGGTTGTACATAATCCCGTTAAAAGCACCAGTAATTGCTTCTTCTATATTTGCATCTTCTAAAATAATATTTGGTGATTTTCCTCCAAGCTCTAACGTCACATGTTTAATTGTTTCAGCTGCTTGGCGCATAATATATTTACCAGTATTAGTCGAACCTGTAAAGGCTACTTTTTCAATATCATGATGATTCACAATTGCTGCTCCTGCTGTTTGACCAAATCCAGGAACGAAATTAACGACGCCGTCCGGGAAGCCCGCTTCTTTAAAAAGCTGCGCCGTATATAACAGAGATAACGGTGTTTGCTCAGCAGGTTTTAAAACGATTGTACATCCTGTCGCCAATGCTGCTCCCATTTTCCACGCCGCCATTACTAACGGATAGTTCCATGGAATAATTTGCCCAACAACCCCAATCGGTTCATGGCGTGTATAGTTTAAATAGTCCTTTGAAATCGGCGTTGTTTGCCCAAGTATTTTCGTCGCCCAGCCAGCATAGTAACGGTAATGCTCTACTGTTGCTGGAATATCGTCATCTAGTGCTACTTGATATGGTTTTCCATTATCAAGCGCTTCTAATTGCGCTAACTCTTCTTTATGCTCGTCAATTAAATCAGCCAGCTTGTAAATTAAATGTGCTCTTTCAGCCGCACTCAAGTCAGGCCATGCTCCTTTTTCAAATGCTTTTCGTGCAGCCTTTACTGCTAAATCAACATCTTCTTCCCCGGCTTCACTTACGAAAGCAAGCACTTCTTCTGTTGCTGGATTATACGTTTCAAACGTTTTGCCGCTTATCGATGGTACAAATTTCCCATCGATAAAGAGTTCAATATTTCCTTCTAAAAAAGCTTTTACCCTCGGCTTTAATTCGATTTGTGTAGTTAACATATTCCTCTCCCCTTTACATTTTATATCCCACTATGCGCAGACATCCGAAGAAGATCAATTTCTTTAATTAACCATCAACGGGGGATAATTCCCCCGTTGATGGATTTTTCACTTTATCCCGCATTAACGTGCAGTAATACTCCCACCTCAAAATTTAGCAAAAGCAAAGAAGATAAATGGGAGATAAACTGCACGTAAAAGCCCGATTGGTTCAACTAACCTCTTGGGAAGAAAACCATTTCCCAAGAGGAAGTTTCACTTTATGCACGTGAAACAGCAGTTAAACTCGCTAAAATATCCTTAAGCTTTTGATCTTCCTCAGGTGTCAATCCTAAACGAGGATAGCGTGAAGGTCCTCCTGCCTGCCCATTTAATTCCATTGCACGTTTCACAATTTGTACGTATTTTCCTGATCCTTCAAGAAATTCACATAGCGGTAAAATACGATCATTGATTTCCCAAGCTTCTTTTAACTCACCGTTTTGGAAGTGATTAAACATTTTTGTAACAAGCTTTGGCACAACATTCCCCGCAACAGAAATCCAGCCTGTTGCCCCGACTGAATAAGACTCCATAACTAAATCTTCTGAACCACAGAAAATTTCAATGTCCCCTTTACCTTGTCTAACAAGATCTCTTGCTTTGCGGACATCTCCACTTGATTCTTTAATGTGGGTAACTCTCTCACATTCTTTTCCGATTCGTAGCATCAATTCTGTACTCATATCAACGCCTGATGTAAACGGATTGTTGTACAGCATAATCGGTATATTCACTGCATTTGATACTTCTTTAAAGTGGAAATAAATCTCTTCCTCTTTCGGCTTGCAGTAATAAGAGTTAATAATGAGCGCACAATCTGCCCCATGTGCCTCTGCCTGTTTCGTGTATTCAATTGTTTCTTTTGTTGTTTCAGCTGCAGTCCCTACAATAACTGGAATGCGGCCGTTCACTTCTCTTAATACAGTTTCAACCATTTGAAACTTTTCTTCTTTTGATAAACTTACAAACTCTCCAGTACTTCCGTTAATTACAATCCCTGCAACGCCTTGATCTATAAAGTAATTCACATTATTTTTTACGCCGGCCCAATCAATCTCTTGCTCCTCATTCATTGGTGTAATTAATACTGGATAAGCTCCTCTAATTGTTGTCATTTCTATTTCCTCCTCAATATTTTTTTACTATATATACAAGTTAAAAAAACGACATGAAAACCCCTTTCTTTTCGGGTAGGCGAGAGCATCTGGCCGCGCATAGGAACGGTCAGGGCCTTTTCCTGCCACAGGCAACGTTTCAAACAAAAGGAGAAAACAAGTAGCGTTCATGTTGTATTCTTCATAGAAGCAACTTATGTGCCGAAAAATGAAAATGTATATATAGCAGGCATAATAACCTTAGATAAAGTGAAACTTCCGTCAGTGGGGGTTTTCTTCATCCCCCACTGACGGTTAGTTGAACCAATCGGGCTTTTACGGACAGTTATCCCCCACCTATCTTCTTTGCTTCTCTCTGAATCTTGAGGTGGGGGTCTTACTGCCCACGAATAGCGGGATAAGTTAGACAATCATTATTATTAATCTATAAATCTCGCTTTTATTATTTCAGTAAAAATCCAGCAGGTAACGGATCTGTCGGATCTAATACGAACATTTGCATCCCTGTAATGAAACCGCGGCTTTTTAAAGTGAATTTGTATCCATCATCTGTTTGTTTCGCCACTTGTACTGTCAAAGTACTACCAAAAATACTTTCATTTACAAAAGGTGGCTCTAAGTACAATCTTCCTTTAGAAAGTAAACTTGTAATGCATGCCTTTGTTGTTTCAAAGCCAGGAGAGCGAACGATATACTGGTCTTCACGAAACGTGATTGTTTTAATCCGTCTCTCTTTTAATTGCGAATCATCCATTAAAATGATACCTCTTACTGGAAATTTCGACTCAAGAGCCTGGTGTATCTTTTGTCCCCATCTCTTCAATTCAGACAGTTCCTCAACACGAATCTCTGCAGCAATATCGTCTTTCTCAAACACTGCATATAACTGATCAGCTTGTACAAGGGAGAACTGTGTATTGACATTCGAATGAGACAATGGAATGTTCGTTTCTACTACTTGACACGGTTCACTTTCAACCACCACTGAAACTACTTCATCATCCTCGATCATAGCGGTAACGGAAATCACACCTCTCTGCGTTTCGATTTTATATTCATTTGACGCTCTCGGCTTTAAATGACCGCATTCCAATAAAGCTGTAATAACAGCAACAATGCCGCCGTAATGGATCGGAACCGTTCCTTCATGATTTAAAAATAATACCGCGGCATCTGCTTCTTCGCTAATCATTGGAACAACAAGACAGCCATTCAACCCAGCAAATCCGCGGGGTTCATTCAATAAAAGGTAAATTTCATCTGCAAATACATGCATAAATTGTTCATTTAACTGCTCTAAATTTTGATAATGAATGAATGGCACATCTTTAATAACACGAAACGCTTCTCCAGCTACGTGTACATCTGTCGTTGAATAGGTCTTCTGAATTTTCATTTCACGTCCTCCGTTTCATGCTCCATTGGCGGAATGAGCAGAAAGCCTTCTTTAAGTGGATCTTTCTCATTGTAGAAGAATCGGTGCATTCCCATTAACCAAGCAGATCCTGTAATTTGGGTTACAACAGCCTCAACCCCTTCCACATCCGTCGTTTCCAATACGCGTCCTCTAAATAAGGAGCCGACAATGCTTTCATGAACAAACTCTTTGCCAATTGAAATTTCTTGATTCGCATATAGGACAGCTAATTTTGCAGAAGTGCCTGTTCCACATGGAGAACGGTCGATTCCTCCCGGAGGAACAATCACTGTATTTTTCACATCCGCTTCCTCATGAGTTGGTTCCGTGAAAAACTCGACATGAGTTAACCCTTTAATAAACGAATATTGCGGATGAACGATTTCAACTTTTTCATTAATGGTATTTCTAATATTGATTGCAGTTTCAATTATATGAGAAGCATTTTCTGGAATTAACTCCAATCCAACCGATTTCGCTTCAATGATTGCGTAAAAGTTCCCGCCATACGCAATATCGGCATCTATACGTCCAATTCCCTCGACATCAACGGAAATGCTTTTTAAAAGAAACGCTGGGATATTGCAAAAAGACACTTCTTTTGCTTTCCCATTTTCTATTAAAATATCCACTTCAACGAGTCCAGCTGGCGTATCCAACTTTAAAGAAGTAACCGGCTCCTGAACAGGAATCAATCCAGACTCAACTAGAGCTGTGCACACACCAATCGTGTCATGTCCACACATTGGCAAATAGCCACCTGTCTCTATGTAAATCACACCAATATCTGCTTCTGGATGGCAAGGATCTGTTAATAAAGCTCCAGACATAACATCATGACCACGCGGTTCATTCATTAACAGTTTGCGAATC
>Ga0209025_1005281_pt1 | contig 10612 bp, 4 predicted proteins | sample AraplaMF_Col_mLB_FD_184256 | JGI IMG/M metagenome (GOLD analysis project Ga0209025, IMG submission 184256) | Arabidopsis root microbial communities from the University of North Carolina, USA - plate scrape MF_Col_mLB (SPAdes) (version 2) | ecosystem: Host-associated > Plants > Roots > Endosphere ...
TGTCAAAGATGTATGGGGAGAGTATATCGATGGTGGTTGGTTCGATGCGAAGGAGCTTCATTTTGGAGGCGATGAATTCGATCGGAATGACAAGTCGACGGTGGAAGCCTATCGACAATTCTTGAATTCGATGGATGACTATTTTAAGAGTAAAGGCAAGTCATCTCGAATGTGGGGAAGCCTATCGTTCTTCCCAGGCACGACGCCTGTGAACAAAGATATTACGATCAATATCTGGAATAACGGTTGGCATAATCCGAATGATGCGATTCGCGATGGGTTCAATATCATTAATACGGTCGACGGTAACTTATATATCGTACCGAAAGCAGGCTATTATTACGATTATTTGAATACGAAATGGATTTACGAGAGTTGGGATCCTACATATTTCAGCGGCTCGATCAAATTAAGCGAGAACGAACCGAAGCTGCAAGGGGCCATGTTCGCGGTATGGAATGACCTATTAGGCAAAAAGGTCAGTGTCGAGGACGTCCATGATCGCGTTAAGGAAGCGCTTCCGGCATTGGCGCAGAAAATGTGGGGCGGTAAAACGACAGATTCGACTTACGCACAATTCCAGCAAATTAGCAAATCCATTGGGGACGTGCCCGGGACCAATTTGCAGCATCGTGTAGCCTCACAAAGCGAAGTGGTTCTATCTTATCCATTTGAAGAAGGTAACGGTCAAACCGTGCACGATACTTCAGGCAATGGCTATGACGGATCGATGCAGGAGGGAACGTGGGCCGAGACGGGTAAGAATGGCAAGGCTGTACAGTTCAACGATGCGAGCGGGTTCATTACAACAGGACTTCCGGACAAAGGATTCCCATGGACCGTCTCGGCTTGGGTGAATCTGGATGAAGTAGCGACCAATGCCGCGTCCGAAGTGACCTTTATGCAGTCCGACTACGGTAAAATTCAATTGAAACAAACCGGAACAGGCAAAATTGGATTCTCGCGTGAAGGCTATGATTACAGCTTCAATGCGGTGATTCCAACAGGCAAATGGGTCCATGCTGCACTTCGTGGGGATCTAAGCGGAACATCGTTATTCCTGGATGGGGTATTGAAGGATACGCTGAGAGATACAACACTGCTGCCGATCGCGAAGATAGGCGGAAGCCATGGATTTGTTGGTGCATTGGATGATCTGCAAGTGGTGAATCGCGTGCTTTCCGCGAAAGAGATAGCAGCAGCTGCTGGATCACCGCCATGGACGATCAATATCGCTGCGCATCAGCCGGCCACTGCATCATCGTCTGAAGTGGACTATCTGACACCGAATCTCGCATTTGATGAAATCGAATCGAGCACTTCTCGATGGGCTTCGAAGTATACGGACAATGAATGGATTCGAGTCGACCTTGGAGAGCGCAAGGCGTTCGATAAAGTCGTCTTGAAATGGGAAGCTGCCTATGCGAAAGGATACAAGATCCAAGTCTCTGACGATGATCAGAACTGGAGCGATGTCTACACGACGACAGCAGGTGCAGGAGGAACAGAAATTATCCGATTCCCTGAGACGACAGCTAGGTATGTGAAAATGTTAGGAACAAAGCGAGTAGGTACGTATGGATATTCGCTTTATGAATTCGAAGTCTATCAACCGAATCCGAATGATCCCGTTACGGTTCCAGAAGCGATTCGTTACACGGAGAACTTCGAGGACAACGCTATCGAGGGTTGGGAACATGTGATTGGCAAGGGTGTAGGAACCATGGCATTAGTGGACGATCCGACGGGAGCAAGCAAGTATGCGCTTCGTTTGGCTTCCAATGGAACGAACAATATTTTCGTGGATCAGCATTCACCTGCTGTGAAGGACGGTGAGGTCGAATTCAAGGTTCTTCCGGAGTCCGACAACATGCGTCTAGGGATTATTTTCCGATACGATTCGAATGACTCGTGGGCTTCGGTAGGGTTCGATAAGACATCGTGGTACTGGGTCAATGCGCAAGACAACTACGGTCTGATGACCAGCGATGCCGCTGCGAAGTTAACGAAGGGTGTTCCTGCGACGGTCAAAGTGAAATTCGAAGGTAATTCCATCGCGCTGATCGTGAACGGCGTGACGTATTATGACAACGTCATCAGCGGTTTTCCGAATACAGCGGGTAAAATGGGCGCGAGAGTGTTCGGTACGACAACAGCGGTCTTCGATGACTTCCATTACAACAACAACGTACCGGTTACGAATATCAGCGTCACGGGGGTCTCGCTTGATAAGGCTACCATTACAATGAAGGAAGGCGAGACAGCAGATCTGACAGCTGCCGTTCTTCCAGCGAACGCGACGAATAAGCAGGTGACTTGGTCCAGCAGCGACAATACAATCGCGACAGTGGCGGCGACGGGCGCGGGTCAAGCCAAGGTCACGGCCGTGAAGGAAGGGACAGTAGATATTAAAGTCACGACGACAGATGGTAAATTTGAAGCTATTTCAAAGGTTACCATTGAGAAGTCCGTGAACAATGAACTGTCTACGGCATTGATCGGTGCTTCGTCTGTCGTATCCGGACAATCTTTCGATGTGACTTTAGGGCTTCGCAACGTTACACAAAGTGTATACGCTCAGGATATTTCCCTTCAATTTGATCCGACAGTGCTGGAGTATGTGGATGCGAGCACTTTGTTCGATGGTGTCAGCGTGATCAAGTCGGTCTACAAGCCAGATGGAACATTGCGCTTCATCCTTGCAAGTATTGATCCAGAACAAGCATTGACCGGAAATCCTGATATGCTGAAAATCACTTTCAAGTCTAAGGAATTAACGCAGGGCACGAACACGACTCTTGCTGTGACAAATGCCGTGGTATCGGATGATGGAGGCGTAGAGATGACTGCGAAGGTATCGTCTCTTGCCATTCAGGTAACGGTGAATGAGCCAGGTAATCCAGGCGATTTGAATGGCGATGGCAAGATCAGCATCGGGGATCTCGCCATCATCGCGGCGAATTATGGCAAGACCGATAAGGATTCAGACTGGAATACCGCGAAGAGAGCTGACGTTAATCATGACGGAAAAGTGGATCTAGATGATCTGGTATGGGTCGCGCAGAGAATCATGGGTACGAACAAGAATTAAATAGGGAAATGACATCCGACACGGCTTGCTTCATGAGAACGATGAGACAATGCCGTGTCTTTGTGCTTGCAATTTCGGACTATGAAATGGGAGGATTATATAACCAATGAAGAAAAAGAAAAAAGCTATTAAACAGACTAGCGCGGCGATCGCTTTATTGATGAGTGTGCAGATGGGGGTTCCAGCGACGCTCGTATTCGCCGATGGGACGACGAGTGCAGTAACGTCGAACATTTCTTCCAGAGCAGCAGCGGCGTTAGCAAGCTATACGAAAGATTTTAATGACGGCAATGTATCCAGTTGGAAAGTGGCAAAAGGAGACGCAACGCTGACCGCAGATAATGGAACGTTGAAGGCGGAGACGGTCGGATCTACAGTCCTCGTGGATACCGACTCCCCTGTCATTAAGAACGGTGAGTATGAGATCAAGATGAAATTCAAAGATGTTCCATCCCGGATTGGACTACTTATTCGCTATGTCGATGCCAATAACTATGCACTTATTCATTATGATAATAATAATTGGGGCTGGGATTTCCTCAAGAACGGGACAGAGACCTACGGAGGAATTGAGACGGTCTCCAATCCCGTATTCGAAGCCAATAAAGAATATACATTCAAATTGCGCTACATTGATGATAGCGTCCAATTGTGGCTGGATGGGAACGAAGTGCTGCATGCGACACTTTCCGATATCCCTATGGCCCCGGGCAAAATCGGTATTCGCAGCTGGTTCGCTAATAAGACCATCAATATTGATGATATTAAATTAACAGAAAAAGAAGCCGGGAATGTGAATACCCGTCCAATCACGATCACGGACACGCTCGCTTCCAACATCTTAACAACTGAGATTGATAAAGAATTCCCTAGGGTTAAGCAATATACGTGGAATGCAACAGGCAAGCTGATACAAGGCCAGATCAATGGTGCAAATGAAGTGAAAATTAATGGCGTGTCCTCCTACCCAATCGCTACGAATTACGCGAAGCATGCAGCGACTTCGACGAAAGGGGAATCGGCGACCTATACCCTAAGCTTTCCAGATCAGAACGTGGATATGGATGTTGAACTCGAAGTGAAGGATAACATTCTTAACTTCCGCGTTACACGCATAGCCGAGAATGGTACGACCAAGGTTCGAACCGTCGAATTCCCGAATCATGATCTTGTGTCCGTCGTATCTACAGAGCCAAAGGCCGATGAGACAGCCGTACAAGTCACTTCGCAATGGAACACCATTAATGAAGAATATAAGAATTTGAAGGACAATGCAGCAGATGGTGGCGGAAGCCGAACTTACGCATTCTTGAACAATGGTTATCTTGCTGGAACGATCGTGAACAATGTCATTAATGGGGACGATAAACTTCGCGTGAAAGTCTCTACGGGGACAGATAGCCTTAAGAAGGCCGCGCTGTGGAACGGGGCATGGACATATCGGGGAAGTCTTGCGCCTGGCTTTGGCCCAGAAGAGCTGCCATGGTCCAAAGTCATTATTACGCCGGATGCGAACAATGACGGCATCATCAACTGGCAAGATGGAGCGATTGCCTATCGTGCGAATGCACCTGCACCGTACCGCAGTGATATGATTCGTGATAACATCTCATACATTGCCATTAACCTCGGCTCGACGAATACGAATCCATTCATGCGCGCATTTGATGATGCGAAGAAAATCTCGAATCTAACCGATGGATTTGGTCAAATTGTGTTACATAAAGGTTATCAAGCGGAAGGTCATGACGATTCGCATCCGGATTATGGCGGTCACATTGGTATTCGTCAGGGTGGAGTGAAGGATTTCAACTATATTCTTGAAGAAGGTAAGAAGTATAACATCAAAGGCGGCGTGCACATTAACGCGACCGAATACATTCTGGATGCCAAAGAAACGAAAATGGAGAATTTGATTCAACCCCTCAGTAGAGGTTGGGGCTGGCTGGATCAAGCCTACTATGTCGATAAGACGAAGGATATCGAATCAGGAGAGTTGAAGCGTCGTCTAGATATGCTGAAATCCGATACCGGAAATAACCTGGACTTCCTCTATGTCGATGTCTATTCAGGCCTTGGCTGGAATGCCGCGCAACTGGCGAAGTACGCGAAAGACAATGGCTGGATGCTAGGTACAGAGTTCGCAGGTCCTTTCAATGAACAAGTATCCTGGGTGCATTGGGGAACAGATCCAGGCTATCCGAACCAAGGCAACTCCAGTAAAATTATGCGCTTCTTGCGCAATGACACGATGGACGGCTTCTTAAGTGATCCGGTCTTGAAGGGGAACAAGCAAGTCGGTGTTGGTTATTGGCAGAACAACCCAGCGTTTTATGACTATAAGAAGACGACAGAAGCGTTCTTCGAGCATAATTTACCTACGAAATATATGCAGTATTTCCAGATTATAAAGATGGACGCTGGTGGTTGGGTGTATTTCACGGATAACGTAATCGCTGGCTTGCGGCAAGATGGCAAGGTGCATTTAATGAAGGATGGCAAGGATGTTGCCATCATGACGTACAGCAGTGAAATTAGCGACAGCACGATATTCATCCCATGGGATCCGGTGAAAGAAGATAAAATCTATCACTGGAATCCGGCGGGCGGCGCAACGACTTGGGATCTTCCTAACTCTTGGAGCGAACTTAACAGTGTGAAGCTCTATAAGCTCTCTGATTTAGGGCGGGAGTTCATTGCCGATGTTCCTGTTGTGGGTGGCAAAGTGACGATCACGGCTGACAAAAAAATCGGTTATGTTCTCTACAAGACCGAAGCGCCAGCTGCGTTAGATATGAATTGGGGCGGCAATGGCGCTGCGAAGGATGTCGGCTTTGACAGCCAAGGCTTTACGAAGTGGCAGAAATCCTCGACAGGCGGGAATACCGACCACGTTACGATCGTGAAGGATGGGAATGCAGACGATAAGCTGCAAGTCGCAGGACCTCAGGATGCAAAGGTCACGCAAGAGCTTACTGGATTAACGCCAGGGAAGACGTACAGTGCCTCAGTCTGGGTGAAGGTGAATGGCGAACGCCGCACAACCATTAGCGTCAAGCAAGGCGAGCAAGAGAATAGTAATAACTTGGATAACACCAACGTGAAGTTTTGGGCACAGCAGCACAAATATTTGAATACGAATTTCGAGCGGCTGAAAGTGAATTTCGACGCGGTTGGTACGACGGCGACACTCGCGCTGAATGTAGACCCGGGCTCTGCGGTCGTCCAATTCGATGACGTTCGCGTCTGGGAGAATCCGTCGAAGACGGATGAGCATGATGGCGGCGCATTCTATTACGAGGATTTCGAGAATATCGATGAAGGTTATGGTCCTTTCATATATTCGAAGAACAGCCCTGTACGGACGCATCTTGTCGAGAAGCTTGATGGCCAGATCAAGTCTTATGTCATTGACGGCAAAACATCGCTCAAGACCAATGAGGAGAGTACAGGCGAAGTGCTGCGTACGCTACCTCAGACATTACGTCTCATGCCAGAGAAGAAATATCATCTTACCATGGCCTACAACGCTGAAGTGAAAGATATGTATACCGTATCCGTTCGCGGAAACGTTGGAGGAACGGTGAAGGACTTGGCATCACAGAAATTGGATGCAGGCAAGGGGACATTAGATCTGAGATTCGAGACAGCGAATGCGAAGGATATCTATCTGGCAATTAACAAGAACTTCACATCGAATGCAGGAACGGAATTAACAGGAACCATGGTACTCGATACGATTCGTGTGGTCGATGAGACCGCACAAACGGCAGTAACAGGTGTGAAGGTGGATAAAGCCGATGTAACACTCACGGTGGGTCAGACTGTTGAATTGAATGCAGTGGTAGAGCCGAGCAATGCGACGAATAAGAATGTCACATGGTCAAGCAGCGATGAATCTGTGGCATCCGTCGCAGTAACGAACGGAAAAGCAGTCGTCACAGCGAAGAAGCTGGGAACGGCTGACATTACGGTGACGACGGAGGATGGTAAATTCAAAGGCGTTAGCAAAATAACGGTCTCCACAACGGCAGCGCCATCGGGTTCGATCGCTGCACCAGCTTCGGCTTACGCTGGCAAAGAGTTCAAAGTTCAAGTCGGTCTAAGCAGCGTGACGCAGGGTGTATATGCACAGGATTTGTCTGTCGATTTCGATCCAGCAACATTGGAATTCTTGCATGCAAAATCGCTGATTACAGGCATAAGTATCATTGATAAGAAGACAACTCCGGATGGCAAGCTGCGCTTCATCGTTGCAAGCGAAGGATCAGGGAATGCCGTAACGGGAACCAAAGATGTCCTCGAGCTCACGTTCAAAGCGAAGCAAGTTACAGAAGCAGTGAACAGCGTCATTGCGATCACGAAGGCCATTATTTCGGATGCTGCTGGAACTGAAGTGACAATCAGCAATGCAAGCACAACCGTACAAGTGTCGAAGGATCAACCGCCAGTTGCGACCGGCGACTTGAATGGTGACGGCAAAGTGACGATTGGCGACTTGGCTATTGCAGCAGCGAACTATGGTGCCACGAAGACAAGTCCGAACTGGAGTAAGGTGCAGTTGGCTGACTTTGACAACAATGGTGTCATTGACATCAGTGATTTGGCTGCTATTGCCCAGAAACTTATTCAATAACACTTAGCAGCCCGAGAGAAATCTTGGGCTGTTTTTTTGAAATGATATTTGTCGAATAAAGTGGTCGAAAATGCGTCTTTACTATATATTTACAGTTCTGTGATGAATTTTATAAATATATTAGAAGTTATGTCGAAAGTCTTGCAAAATGTGGTAGATCGCGGTAATTTAGATAAAATGGTAACATTAATTTCGTTAATGAAAATCGTATTTTTGAAAACGTTACTAGATTAGAGGATAGGGGAGGGATGATTCGAATTTTTTAGGCATGTGTTAAATCATGAATTCCATACCCATACTAAAAATATACTGAAATTCGAAGGGACGATCCTATGAAAACGAAATTACTATCCACGCTACTTGCCGGCATCTTATGTCTGCCGCTTGTATTGAATACAGCATTCGCAGCTACGGGACCTGCGTTCTCTTTAAAAGCAGATCAGAAGCAGGCCAAAGTAGGTGAGACGGTCTCACTAACCTTGAGCGGAAAAGGAATTAAAGACCTGTATGCCTATGAAGCTAAATTTACATATGACCCGAATCAATTGGAAGTCGTAACAGCGAAGTCCAAAATGGAGGGGTTCTCTGTATCGCCAATTAAGAAAGATACGGAGATTACGATCGCACATACGAAAATTGGGAAGGTCAATGGGCAGGATGGGGATTTCGATATCGGCACCATTTCGTTCAAAGTTAAAAAAGAGGGCGATGCGAAAGTGACTTGGACGGCGATGAAGACCGTCGATCATAATCTCACGTCGTCTAATGTAACGGTTAACAGTTCGGCTTCGTTCAAGGTTTCGGGTAAAGCAAGTGCGCCTACGCTGACAGATATCCAGAATCATTGGGCGAAGGATCAAATCCTTGAAGCCGTTGAGAAAGGCATCGTCGATGGATATCCTGACGGCACGTTCAAGCCGGATGCGCCAATCTCCCGAGCTGAATTTGCTGCCATTCTAGCGCGTGCATTGAATTTGCCAGATGGCGATGCACTCCAATTTAACGACCTGCTCAAGATTCCGAATTGGGCACAGCCGCAAGTGGCTAAAGCAGTCAAAGCAGGCATCATTACAGGCTATGATGACAACACATTCCGTGCGAATAGTACAATATCACGTACTGAAATTGCAGCGATGGCGGCACGTGGATTGAAGCTCACGCAAGGAACAGGCGATAAGCTGAATTTCGCGGATAAGGATGTCATTCCAGCTTGGGCAAAAGGATGGGTTGAAGCGGCAGTGGATAAGTCGATCATCAAAGGCCGTGAAGGTAATAAATTCGTTCCAAAAGCCGGAGCTACGCGTGCAGAAGCAACTGTCATTGTACTGCGCATGCTCGATTCGAAATAAGTGGAACCAGAAGTAAATAAAGAATAAAGATCAATCTCCAGGGCTTAGGCTCTGGAGATTTTTTGTATATTCAAAATAGACGGAACAAAATAATGTTTGACGTGAAAGTAAACGTAATGATAATATATCCATTATTATTATAGACATAAAACAGTATTGTCTATAAATAAAAATATAGTGTTGAAGGGAGAAGGAAATTCGATGTTTAAAAATCCGTATGTCCGGACGATCATCTCGTCCCGTGTGTTGATTCACCTTGGCATCTGGGTAAGGAATTTTGCAATTTTGTTGTATGTGACAGATATGACGCATAACGATCCACTATATGTTTCGCTAATCTCGGTGGTTGAATATGCGCCCATTTTCATTTTCGCGATCATTGGGGGCACTTTTGCCGATCGATCCAAGCCACGAAGGACCATGATCGGTAGTGATATGTTATCCGCACTATCGATTATTACGGTCTTGTTGGTCATTCTGTATGGGGCATGGCATGCATTATTTTTCGCGACATTAATCTCTTCGATCTTGTCGCAATTCTCGCAACCGTCCGCGATGAAGCTCTATAAGCAGCATGTACCGGAAGAGCAGCTGCAAGCGGTAATGGGGATCTACCAGACGCTTACGGCGGTATTTGTCGTGATTGGACCGATGGTAGGGACATTTATTTATCAACAATATGGGTTAGAAGTGGCCCTAGCGATCACCGCCGTGCTGTTCTTAGGTGCAGGTTGGATTCTCTCTTGGTTACCGAAGGATGCTGAAGATGTACGTCAGGAGCAAAAGACCCATTTTATGCAGGATTTGAAGGATGGGCTTCATTATGTATGGCGAAAACGAGAGCTTCGAGCACTTGGTGGCGCATTTGTGTTCTCTGGCTTCGCGGCGGGATTAGTTCAACCGATGCTGATCTTCGTCACGATGGAGAATTTAGGATTGGATAAGGGTCAATTGAAGTGGATGATGATGGCCAATGGTGCAGCGATGCTCGTGGGTGGAGCTGTCGTGATGGGAATCGCGAAGAAAATAAAACCACAGACCTTGTTAACTTTGGGTCTAACGGTCAGTACATTCACAACAATTGGACTTGGATTCTCCGTTAGCGTACCGCTGTCTATGAGCTGTCAAGTGTTAGGAGGCTTTTTCTATCCATTCATAATGATCGGCATCAATACGTTGATGATTAAGAACACCGAAGGTGCGTTCATCGGCCGTGTCGGTGGCGTCATGACACCGCTCTTTATGGGGATGATGGTAATCGGGATGTCGATAGCCGGGATTCTCAAAAGCGCGCTATCGTTATCGACGGTCTATCTGATGAGTGGTTGTTTGTTCTTCATTGGGATGTTGGTTCTATTGCCTCTGTATCGTAAACATGTACAGGGTGCAGTGGAGTCCCCTCGCGTGGTTCAGGATTCTGAAGCGTAATGGGTGCCATTAATTCTGTGCAGTAGGCTTCCACCGTGTTATTCCGAATAGGCCATGCATACCCTGTGAGTGGCATATGATTAATAGATGGTGGTGAGTAGATGGGTG
>Ga0209025_1005282_pt1 | contig 10612 bp, 9 predicted proteins | sample AraplaMF_Col_mLB_FD_184256 | JGI IMG/M metagenome (GOLD analysis project Ga0209025, IMG submission 184256) | Arabidopsis root microbial communities from the University of North Carolina, USA - plate scrape MF_Col_mLB (SPAdes) (version 2) | ecosystem: Host-associated > Plants > Roots > Endosphere ...
GGAAATGGTTTTCAAAACCCTGCAGCCCGACCTTCTTGATGAACTGGTGGGCGATATCGAGCTGCGCATCAAGCGCCAGGCCTTTTTCGCGCAGGCCGAAGCAGACGTTCTGCAGGATGCTGAGCCAGGGGAAAAGCGTGTAGCTCTGGAACACCATACCGCGGTCCGCACCCGGGTCTGTAATGGGTTTCCCGTCCAGCACGATGCTGCCACTGCTCGGCGTATCCAGCCCGGCCACCATGCGCAGCAGGGTGGACTTGCCGCAACCCGAAGGGCCGAGGATGGTGATGAAGTCGTTTTCGGCCACGGCCAGGTCGGTGGCCTGCAGCGCCACGGTGCCTGGGCCCTTGGCGGCGCTGAAGGTTTTCGACAGCTGGGTGACGGTGAGGATGGGAGTGGAGGAAGTCATCAATAGGGTGCTCTTGCTCTTGCACCTTCCCCCAGAGGGGGAAGGAGTAATTCCGAAAATCACAACCGTGCCCATGGAAACAGTTTGCGGTTCAGCGCTTTAAACGCCAGGTCCGTGACCAGGCCAAACACACCGATCACGATGATTCCAAAGATGATCTGGTCGGTCGCCAGCAGGGCCTGGCTGTCGGTGATCATGTGGCCTATGCCGCTGGAGGCGCCTATCAGCTCCGCGACTATCACATAAGTCCAGGCCCAGCCCAGCACCATGCGCAGGGTCTCGGCGATCTCGGGCGCGGCGCTGGGCAGCAGCACGCGCACCACAATGCCGCTATCGGCCGCGCCCAGCGTGTAGGCCGCCTCCACCAGGTCGCGCCGCGTGTTGCCCACGCTCACGGCAATCATCAGCACCAGCTGGAAAAAGGAGCCGATGAAAATCACCGACAGCTTTTGCGCCTCGCCAATGCCCGCCCACAGGATCAGCAGCGGAATGAAAGCCGAGGCGGGCAGGTAGCGCGCAAAGCTCACAAAGGGTTCAAAAAAGGCCTCGACCGGCTTGTAGGCCCCCATCATCACGCCCAGTGGCACGGCCAGCAACGCGGCAATCGCAAAGCCGCCCAGCACGCGCCAGACCGTCATGCCGATGTCCTTGATGAAGCCCTGGTTTACCAGCAGGTCGTAGCCCGACCTCACCATGGTGACGGGGTCGGCCAGGAAGGTCTTGGAGACATAGCCGCCCAGCGTGACGGCGGCCCACAGGGCAAAGAACAGAACGAAGAAGCTCACACCCAGCGCGATGCGCGCGCCGGGCGAGACGGGTTGCAGGGGCCGCATGCGTACGCTGGCTTACTTGATGAATTTCGTGTCAGCCAGCTTGCCCATGTCGGGCAACGACTTGATGATGCCCGCTTCCAGCAACAGGTCGGCGGCTTCCTTGCTGAAGGCCGCGTGTTCGGCGGCGAAGAACTTCTGGTTGGCCGCGCGGTCCTGCCAGCGCAGGTATTTGGACGAGGCTTCAAAGGCTTCGCCGCTCTGCTTCACGTCGGCGCCCATGATCTCGAAGCTCTTTTTCGGCTCTTTCTGGATCATCTCGACGGCATCAAAGTAGCTGTCGGCCAGCGCCTTGGCGGCCTTAGGGTTTTCCGCCAGGAACTTCGGCGTGCAGCCAAAGGTGTCCATCACCATGGGATAGTCCAGCGTGGTGGCAATGATCTTGCCGGCTTCCGGCTTGGCGCGCACCGCGCCCAGGTAGGGCTCATAAGTCATCGCGGCATCGATGCCGTCGGTGCCGGCGATCATGGCGTTGGCCGCGGCTTGCGGCTCGAGGTTCACGACTTTCACATCTTTGACGCTCATGCCGTTTTTCTTCAGCATCCAGGCCAGGGCGAAGTAAGGCGAAGTGCCGGGCGCACTGGCAGCCACGGTCTTGCCCTTGAGGTCGGCCATCTTGGCGATGGCAGGTTTCACCACCATGCCGTCGGCGCCATAGCTTTTGTCGAGCTGGAAAATCTGCGTGGTGGCCACGCCATTGGCATTCCACACCACCCAGGTTTCCACCGTGGTCGCCGCGCATTGCACGTCGCCCGAGGCGATTGCCAGGTGGCGGTCCTTCTGCGGAATCTTTTTGAGCGACACGTCCAGCCCGTTCTTCTTGAAGATGCCGGCTTCCTTGGCCAGGGTCAGGGGGGCAAAACCCGTCCAGCCCGAAATACCGATAGCGACCTTGGTCTCCTGCGCGTGCGCGGCGTCCATGGCCAGCGTGGTTGCGGCGGCGAGCAGGGAGAGGGCGAGCTGATGCTTCATGAAAAGGCTCCTGTGGGGTAGGGGTGAAAAAGGGGGCGAATCGGTATCGCTAATGTATGCAGGCTTCATGCCAGCCGCAAGGCGGTTAACTCGGTGATTTGCGCCTCGCCGGCCAGGCCGATTCGCCCGCCCGCCACCAATTGGTGCACCTTCTCGATGTCGGGTGCGAGGCTGCGGTCATGCATCATGGCCGGCGATGCTTTGCGCACCAATTGCAGCACGCCTTCGAGCACGGCCGAGCTCTTGAGCGGCCGTAAAAACTCAATGCCTTGCGCCGCGGCCAGCAACTCAATGGCGACGATGTACTCGGTGTTGCGCAGCATGGGCTGCAAGCGGCGCGCCGCGAAGGTGGCCATGCTCACGTGGTCCTCCTGGTTGGCCGAGGTGGGCAGGCTGTCCACGCTGGCCGGGTGCGCCAGCGATTTGTTTTCAGAGGCCAGCGCGGCAGCGGTGACGTGCACGATCATGAAACCGGAATTGAGGCCGGGCTCCGGCGTCAGGAAGGCCGGCAGGCGCGAGGCCACGGTGTCCACCAGCATGGCGATGCGGCGCTCGGTGATGGCGCCGATTTCGGCTATGGCGACGGCGAGCGCGTCGCAGGCCAGCGCCACCGGCTCCGCATGGAAATTCCCGCCGGAGAGAAGCGTTTCGCCGTCGGCAAACACCAGCGGGTTGTCGGTCACGGCATTGGCTTCGCGCATCAACACTCCAGCGGCATAGCGCATCTGGTCCAGGCAGGCGCCCATCACCTGCGGCTGGCAGCGCAGGCAGTACGGGTCCTGCACGCGGTCGTCGCCTTCGAGGTGCGAGCGGCGGATTTCGCTGCCCTTCATGATGGCGCGGTAGGCCGCGGCGCAATCGATCTGGCCCGGCTGGCCGCGCACCGCGTGGATGCGTGGGTCAAAGGGGCCGTCGCTGCCGCGCGCCGCGTCCAGCGTGACGGAACCCGAAATCACGGCGGCTTCAAACAGGCGGTCGGTGGCGAGCAGCGCGTCCAGCGCCAGCGCGGTGGAAACCTGCGTGCCGTTGATCAGTGCCAGGCCTTCCTTGGCCGACAGCTTGACCGGTGCGATGCCGGCCTGCGACAGCGCCTCGGCGGCGCCAATCCGCTTGCCCTGGTAAAACACTTCGCCTTCGCCGATCAGCGGCAGGCACAAATGGGCCAGCGGCGCGAGGTCGCCGGACGCGCCCACCGAACCCTGGCAGGGAATCACCGGCGTGAGGCCTTTGTTGTAGAGCGCCATCAGCGTGTCGATGACCACTTCGCGCACGCCCGAGAAGCCGCGCGCCAGGCTGGCGGCCTTGAGCAGCAGCACCAGGCGCACCACGCGCTCGGGCATGGGTTCGCCCACACCTACGGCATGCGAGCGCAGCAGGTTCAATTGCAGCGTTTCAAGATCGGCCTGCGCGATGCGCTGGTTGGCGAGTTTTCCGAATCCGGTGTTGACGCCGTAGACGGCATCGCCACCATGCGCGGCCTTTTGCACCAGAGCGGCGCTGGCGCGTATGCCGGCCGCGGCCGCCGGGTCTATCGCCAGCATTTGCGGGTTGTTGTGGATGTCGCGCAGCTGCGCCAGGGTCAGCCGGCCGGGTTGGATGGTCAGGGTCATGGTGTTGCGATGTAAAAAAAGGAGGCCGCGCTTATTCGGGCTTGATGTTTTTCTGCCGTATCACCTCGCTCCAGCGCAAGGTGTCAGCCTGTATGGATGCGGCCAGGTCGGCGGGCGTGCCGGTCGCGGCATCCATACCCAGGGCGGAAAGCTTTTCCTTGAGTGCGGGCGTGGCGAAGAGCTTGCCGGTTTCGCTGTTCAGCTTGTCGATGATGCTGCGCGGCGTGCCGGCCGGCACCATGAGCGCATACCAGGACACTGCCTCAAAGCGCGGCAAGCCCTGCTCGGCAATCGTGGGCGTCTCGGGCATCACCGGCGAGCGTTTGAGGCTGGCCACGCCCAACGCGCGCAGCTTGCCGCTCTTGATGTGGGGCAGCACCGAAGACATCTGCGCGAACATCATGCTCACCTGGCCGCCCAGCAAGTCGTTGAGCGCCGGGCCTATGCCTTTGTAGGGCACATGCAGCAACTGCACACCGCTGTTCAGCGCCAACAGCTCGCCGGCCAGGTGCGCCTGGCTGCCCGCGCCCGGCGAGGCAAAGCTGAGGCTGCCGGGCTTCTGCGCGGCCAGTGCCAGCAATTCCTTGAGCGAGCGCGCCGGCACGGCGCTATTGAGCACCAGCACGTTCTCCACCGTGGCCAGCATGGTGACGGGGGCGAGGTCGGCGGCCTTGTAGGGGAGGTTGGGGTAGAGCGCGGGGTTGACCGCGATGTTGCCCAGGGGGACGATGGCCAGGGTGTAGCCGTCGGGTGCGGCCTTGGCAGCCTGGTCAATGCCGATGTTGCCCGCGGCGCCCACCTTGTTCTCGACCACGGCCGGCTGGCCCATGGTGTCAGCGAGGCCTTGAGCCAGCACACGGCCCAGCACGTCGACCGGGCCGCCCGGTGGAAACGGTGCGATGACGTGCAACGGTTTGGACGGGTAAGTCTGTGCCGGGGCGCTGAACGATGCAACAGCCAACAGCAACGCCAGCAAAGCCAGGAACGCGGGTCGTGTGGGCGGCTTCATCACATGTCATCCAGTGCGGGCGCCGGTCCGCCGTCCATGGCGGCCAGTGGTGTGTAGGCCTCGGCATCGGGGAAGGCAAAGCCCTTGAGCAGCAGGCGCTGCATCAGCGGCGCGAGTTCGGCAGCCGTGGCAGCCGCCAGCAGGGCCGCGCGCAGGGCCCGCAGCGTTTCGGCCGGCAAGGCGGCGGTCGCCACCAGCGGCGGAATCGGCAGCGCCGCCGTGCTGGCAAGCGTGCGCACCTGGGCGGCAAAAGCCGGGTCCTGCGCCTTGAGCAGGTCGTGGTAGTAGCTGTCCAGCGGGCCGGCATCGATGCGGCCCTCGGCCAGTGCCGTGATCACGCCGCGCGCATTGATCAATTCGCCCACGGTCTTGCGATAAAGGCGCGAGCCCTTCGCCTGTCGGTAGGGCGCCAGGTGATGGCGCAGCGCGACACCGCCCGACATGGAGTCGGCCAGGGTGTAGCCGATCACGCCGCCGAAGGTGTCCTCCAGCGTGCGATAAGGCGCATCGGCACGCACCACGATGTCGGTGAAGTACACCGGCTTGCCGCCGTAGCGCGCCGGCGATGGAATGGGCGCGGCCACCAGTGTGGGACGCTCGCCGCGCTGCGCGAAGGGCAGGCCGCACATCATGGCCAGGCCCAGGTCATTGCGCGCCCACAGCTGCGACAGCGGCGCGGGTGCGTCGTAATCGATCAGCTCCCAGGGCAAGCCCGCGCGCGCCAGCACCCAGGCCAGCAAGGCTTTCCAGTCGGCCTTGACCGCCGGCGTGGCCGAATACATGCGGGCATTGGCGACCAGCGCCTGCCCGGCATGCGAAGGATTGGCGGCGTGCACCATGCGGCCCGTCTCAGCGGAAACGCAGCTTCTGGCCCAGACCCATGCGCTTGGCCTTTTCGAGCATGAAGGCGCCCAGCGCGATATCCGACAGCGAGAGGCCCCGGTGCCAGAACAAATTGGTCTCGTCCTCGCTTTCACGCCCGGGCTTGAGGCCCGCGACGATCTGGCCGAGTTCGGCATGCAGGGTTTGCTCCGACAGCTTGCCGGCATCCACATGGGCACGCAGCGCACCCAGCGGCCCGGCCTTGGCCTGGCCCCAGTCGTCCATCACCATCTTGTCCATGATGTCGGTCAGCGAAAGTTCGACCGCGCTCATGGTGCCGTAGGGAATCACGCACGCGCCTTTTTTGATCCACTCGGTCTTGAGCATGGGCGTGGGTTTTTCCAGGCGCGAAGCTTCCACCACGATGTCGGCGCCGCGCACGCAGGATTCCCAGTCTTCGGTCACGGTGATTTTTTTGCCCAGGTCTTTTTCAAGCCGGGCGGCAAAGGCATTGCGGCTTTCGGGCCGGCGCGAATGCACGCGGATCTCGTCGAAGTTGTAGATCGAGTCGAGCAGGCGCACATTCCAGTACGAAGTGCCGCGCGCGCCTATGTGGCCCAGGATTTTCGAGTTCTTGCGCGCCAGGTGCTTGGCGCCCAGCGCGGTGACGGCGCCGGTGCGCATGTCGGTGATGTCCGAGGCGTCGATGATGGCGATGGGGGAGCCGTTCTTCGGGTCGAACAGGTTGAGCACGGCCAGCTCGGAGGGCAGACCCTGCTCGTAGTTCTTGTAAAAATCGCCCACCACCTTCACGCCGGCCAGGCCCAGCGGGCGTATGTAGCCGCGCAGCACGTTGAAATGGCCGGGGTAGTCTTTTTCCGGCACCAGGTGCATGCGCGGCTCTATGGTCGTCTGCTTGTTGCCCTGCGCGTGAAGGGCCTGCTCGACGGCGGCGATGATCTCGGCATCGGTCAGGGCCAGGGCCTGGACGTCGGGGTGGTTCAGGTAGGTGAGGTGGATCTCGGCCGTGCTGTTGCTATCGGAGGACATGGGGTTCAGCTTCCAATCATGGGCAGGTTCAGCCCGTTGTCCCTGGCGCTTTGCTTCGCGATGTCGTAGCCCGCGTCGGCATGGCGCATCACGCCGGTGGCCGGGTCGTTGAACAGCACGCGGCCCAATTTTTCCGCCGCGTCGGCCGTGCCGTCGCAGACGATGACCACGCCCGAGTGCTGCGAATAGCCCATGCCCACGCCGCCGCCGTGGTGCAGGCTGACCCAGGTCGCGCCGCTCGCGGTATTGAGCAGGGCATTGAGCAGCGGCCAGTCGCTCACGGCGTCGCTGCCGTCCTGCATGGCTTCGGTCTCGCGGTTCGGGGAGGCGACGGAGCCGCTGTCCAGGTGGTCGCGGCCTATGACGATGGGGCCCTTGAGCTCGCCGCTTTTCACCATCTCGTTGAAGGCCAGGCCCGCGCGGTGGCGCTCGCCCAGGCCTATCCAGCAGATGCGCGCCGGCAGGCCCTGGAAGGCGATGCGTTCCTCGGCCATGTCCAGCCAGCGGTGAAGGTGCTTGTTGTCCGGGAAGAGTTCTTTCATCTTCGCGTCGGTCTTCTTGATGTCTTCCGGGTCGCCCGAAAGCGCCACCCAGCGGAAGGGACCGACGCCGCGGCAGAACAGCGGCCGGATATAGGCCGGCACAAAACCGGGGTAGTCAAAGGCCTGGGCCACGCCGAAGTCTTTCGCGACCTGGCGCAGGTTGTTGCCGTAGTCCACGGTGGGAATGCCCATTTCGTGGAAGGCCAGCATGGCCTTGACGTGCGCCGCGCAGGATTCGCCGGCCGCCTGGGTCAGCGCCGCGTGCTGGGCCGGGTCTTTCTGCGCGGCCTGCCACTGCGCGACCGTCCAGCCGGCCGGCAGGTAGCCGTTGATGATGTCGTGCGCCGAGGTCTGGTCGGTCACGATGTCGGGGCGCATGCCGCCGGCCTTGGCGCGCCTGGCCAGCTCGGGAACGAGCTCGGCCGCATTGCCGCACAGCGCGATGGACACAGCCTCTTTGCGCGAGGTATGGTGCTTGATGAGTTCCAGCGCCTCGTCGAGGCTGGCGGCCTGCTTGTCGACATAGCGCGTCCTCAGGCGGAAGTCGATGCGCGACTGCTGGCATTCGATGTTGAGCGAGCAGGCGCCGGCAAAGGTGGCGGCCAGCGGCTGCGCGCCGCCCATGCCGCCCAGGCCGGCGGTCAGCACCCAGCGGCCGGCCAGGTCGCCCTTGTAGTGCTGGCGGCCCGCTTCCACAAAGGTTTCATAGGTGCCCTGCACGATGCCCTGGGTGCCGATGTAAATCCAGCTGCCGGCCGTCATCTGGCCGTACATCATGAGGCCGGCTCGGTCCAGTTCATTGAAATGCTCCCAGGTCGCCCACTTGGGCACCAGGTTGGAATTGGCGATCAGCACGCGTGGTGCGCCCGGGTGGGTACGGAACACGCCGACCGGCTTGCCCGACTGCACCAGCAGGGTCTCGTCGGCTTTCAGCTTGCGCAGGGAGTCGAGGATGGCGTCAAAGGCCGGCCAGTTGCGCGCGGCCTTGCCGATGCCGCCGTAGACCACGAGTTCGTCGGGGTTTTCGGCGACTTCCGGGTCCAGGTTGTTCTGGATCATGCGGTAGGCCGCCTCGATCTGCCAGTTGGCGCAGCTCAGGGTGCCGCCGCGGGGCGCGCGCACCGGGCGGGCCTTGCTGTCAAGGAAAGGGGTTTGGGAAAGATCGGACATGGGCGGCTCCGGAAATAAAACAAAAAGTCGAACGGGTTCAAAAAAGAACGAGAAGACAACTGGTATAAATCGTAGTTGTCTATACAACTTGTGTCAACTGGAGTAATCTACGGCTTGTGCGCGAAAGGCCTGCCTGCCGGCTTTTGCGTGACAATGTTTTTTTCACATCCGCGAGCAAACCGCTGAAACCATGGCCACCTCACCACTGCCCGCCTACGGCCAAGTCAAGGCATTCATCAAGAAGCGCATCAGCGCCGGCACCTGGAAGCCGGGCGACCCGGTGCCCAGCGAAGCCGTGCTGATGGAGCAATTCGGCGTGAGCCGCATGACGGTGAACCGCGCGCTGCGCGAGCTGATGGGCGAAGGCCTGGTCACGCGCGTGCAGGGCTCGGGCACCTTTGTCGCGGAGCTGCACCGCATCTCCTCCACGCTTACCATTCGTGACATTCACGAGGAAGTGATAGAGCGCGGCCATGTGCACACCTCGCGCGTGCTGCTGGCCGAATCCGAAAAAGCCGGCACCGACCTGGCGCGCACCCTGGGCCTGCGGCCGGGTGCGCGAGTCTTTCACACCATACTGATCCACCTTGAGAACGGCGTGCCGATTCAATACGAAGACCGCTATGTGAACCCGGCCGCCGCGCCCGACTATTTAAAGACCGACTTCACCCAGACCACGCCTACGCATCATTTGCTGGAACATGCGCCCTTGACCGAAGCCAGCTATTCCATCGAGGCCTGCCTGCCGTCGGCAAGGGAAGCCAGGCACCTGGATATCAAACCCGGCGAGGCCTGCCTGGTCATGACGCGGCGGACCGTGAGCGGCGGCAACATCGCCAGCCTGGCACGACTGGTGTACCCGGGATCGCGTTACAGCTTTGAAGGAAAGTTTCAGGCATGAGCTCTTGGGGCAAGCCGGACCACTCGGGAATTTCCGGTTGGAATGTCGTGCGGCTGGCCGACGTTCCCGCGACGCCCTGGCGCAACGGCGGCGGCGTCACGCGCGAGCTCGCCATGTGGCCCGACGCGGGCGACTGGGCCTGGCGCATGTCGGTGGCCGACGTCGACCAAAGCGGCCCCTTCTCGAAATTCGAGGGCATAGAGCGCTGGTTCGCTGTGCTGGAAGGCGCGGGCGTGCAGCTCGACGTGGCGGGCGCGGCGCATCGTATGACGACTGCCGACGCGCCCTTGTTCTTTGACGGCGGTGCCGCGACCGGTTGCGAATTGATAGACGGCAAGACACGCGACTTCAACCTCATGGTGCGCAGGGGCCCCAAACCTTCGCGCATGCTTCGCATTGAAGGGCGCTTCGCCGAAACACTGCACGGCGGCACCACCATCGCCGTGTATGCGCATGAGTCGGCCGCCACCGTGCTGTTTGACGAAGAGACGCTGCAACTGGCACCGGGCAGCCTGGCTTGGCGCAGGGTCGGCGGCAGCGCCGCGGTGCGTGTTGCCGCGTCGCATGCCCTCTTGATGGAGATTCCCGCATGAGCCTGCAACTCTGGACACACTGCAAGGCCGCCACGATGCAGGCTGATGCCGCACAGGCTTACGGCCTGATTGAAGACGCCGCGCTGGTGGTGGAGGGCGAATCCATCGCCTGGGTCGGCCCGCGCGCTGAGGTGCCGGCCGATTTGCTGGCCCGCTGCGAAGAACAGCACGATGCCGGCGGCGCGCTCATCACGCCCGGCCTGGTCGATTGCCACACCCATCTCGTGTATGGCGGCGACCGCGCCTACGAATTTGAATTGCGGCTCAATGGCGTGAGCTATGAGGAAATCGCCCGTGCGGGCGGCGGCATCGCCTCCACCGTCAAGGCCACGCGCTCCGCGAACGCGCAGCAATTGCAGGTGCAAAGCGAAAGCCGGCTTCGGCAACTGCTCGCGGAAGGCGTGACCACGCTGGAGATCAAGTCCGGCTACGGCCTGGTACTTGAGCATGAGCGCAAGACACTGGCGGTGGCCCGCGCCCTGGGGCAGGCGCATCCGGTGGATATACGCACCACTTTCCTCGGCGCGCATGCCGTGCCGGCTGAATTCTCCGGCCGCAGCGATGCCTATATCGATGCCGTGCTTGAGATGCTGCCGCTGCTGCACGCCGAGGGCCTGGTCGATGCGGTTGATGCATTTTGCGAGCGCATTGCCTTCAGCACCGCGCAGACCGAACGTGTCTTTGCCGCGGCAAAAGCCTTGAAT
>Ga0209025_1005283_pt1 | contig 10612 bp, 10 predicted proteins | sample AraplaMF_Col_mLB_FD_184256 | JGI IMG/M metagenome (GOLD analysis project Ga0209025, IMG submission 184256) | Arabidopsis root microbial communities from the University of North Carolina, USA - plate scrape MF_Col_mLB (SPAdes) (version 2) | ecosystem: Host-associated > Plants > Roots > Endosphere...
CCGTGCCGCACCGCCCCCCCTATCTATATAGAACTGTCATCATCGTCACCCGAACATGACCGCTTCCGCTCCCGGCACCAAGCCAGCCCGCCGTTCCTCCGTCGCCATCTGGATCGTGGTGGCCATCCTGGCCACCGTAGCCGGCGCGCTGGCCGCACACTTTGCGCTGGCGCCCAAGCCGGCGTCCGACGAGGCCGTCGAATCGCTATTCCAGTCCAAAATGCCCGATCCGTCGGGAACCGAGCTCGATCTGGCGAAATTCCGCGGCAAGACGCTGGTCGTGAATTTCTGGGCGCCATGGTGCGGGCCGTGCGTGGAAGAAATGCCCGAACTGACCGCGTTGCATGCCGAATACACGCCGCGCAATGTCGAATTCATCGGCATCGGCATCGATTCGGCTCGAAACATTCAGGATTTTCTGAAGAAAGTGCCAGTACAGTATCCGCTGGCCGTGGCCGGCTTCGCCGGCACCGAGTTGGCAAAGAGCTTCGGCAATGCCCAGGGCGGCCTGCCCTACACGGTGGTGATTACGCCGGACGGTGCGGTGACGTATCGGAAAATGGGCCGCGTCCATGCCGAGGAACTGCGCAAGGCACTGCCAGGGGCCTAGCCTCAGCTCGGCAAGGAACTCGGCACATCATCTCGGCAAATTCCGGGAATTCGCACCGATCTTCATGCAACTTCCCGCGATGTTGACGGCAACGTGCGGAGAAACCCTCCCGCGCAAGCCGTTTATGTATTAAAGATCACATTGCGAGCGCCAGATGACTTGAAGTCAACATGACGCCTTGTATCCCACGCTAGACAAATCCCTCTAAGCTACGGTAATCTCCGCGCAATTTCGTTGAACTGGTCGAGCCGCCGTGTCTTCAAAAGCTTCTGTCAGCCGCTCTGCCCGCTACCGTAACGTCCTGGTTCTGCATGGTCCGAACCTGAACCTGCTCGGTACGCGTGAGCCGCAGACCTATGGACATACCACGCTCGCCGATATCAACGAGGCGCTGACGCAGCGCGCGGCCGCAGCCGGCATCGGGATGGACACCTTTCAGTCCAACCACGAGGGTGCCCTGGTGGACCGCGTACACGCAGCGCGTGGCGAGGGGGTGGACTTCATCATCATCAATCCCGCGGCCTATACGCATACCAGCGTGGCGCTGCGCGATGCGCTGGCCGGTGTGGCCATTCCCTTCGTCGAGGTGCACCTGTCGAACGTGCATCGCCGCGAGCCGTTCCGCCACCACTCGTATTTCTCCGACCAGGCGGTCGGGGTGATCTGCGGGCTGGGCTGGCAGGGCTACCTGGCGGCGCTGGAGTACGTGCTGGCACAGGAACAGGCCGCACCGGGCAGCTAGCGCCCGAGCCGTAACAAGCAGACAAGACAACCGAGGCCCGCCGCATTCGTGCAGGCGGGCCAATCAATGACTGACCGCCGCCGTCCCTTCGTCCCGCGAAGGTGACCGGACAACCCGATTCTGGAGGATAAGAAGATGGACCTGCGCAAGCTGAAGACGCTGATCGACCTGGTGGCCGAATCCGGCATTTCGGAACTCGAAGTGACCGAGGGTGACGGCAAGGTCCGTATCGTCAAGCAACCCCCGCAGGTCCTGGCCGCGCCGATGGCCATGCCCCAGCTCCAGGCCATGCCGGCGGCTGGCGCCGCACCGGTGGCTGCCGCCGCCGCACCGGCCGCCGCCGATGCTGCGCCGCAACTGCCGGCCGGCCACGTGGTGACGTCGCCGATGGTCGGCACGTTCTACCGCGCCCCGTCGCCGGGTGCTGCGCCGTTCGTGAACGTGGGCGACACCGTCAAGGAAGGCCAGACCGTCTGCATCATCGAAGCCATGAAGCTGCTCAACGAGATCGAGTGCGACAAGGCTGGCGTGATCAAGGAAATCCTCGTCGAAAACGGCCAGGCCGTGGAATACGGCCAGCCGCTGTTCGTGATCGGCTAAGCCGGTTGCCGGCTGACGCGGCGTGAGGGCCTGCTGCCCCGCCGCATGCGTTGGCCCGGTGCGCCATCCTGGCGCGCGCGGGCCCGCCCCTGTTCTCGCAGAGAGAAGACCATGTTTGAAAAAATTCTGATCGCGAACCGCGGCGAAATCGCCCTTCGCATCCAGCGCGCCTGCCGCGAGCTGGGCATCAAGACCGTGGTGGTGTACTCGGAAGCCGACAAGGAAGCCAAGTACGTGAAGCTGGCCGACGAAGCCGTGTGCATCGGCCCGGCCCCGTCGCCGCTGTCGTACCTGAACATGCCGGCCATCATCTCGGCCGCCGAGGTGACCGACGCCCAGGCGATCCACCCTGGCTATGGCTTCCTGTCGGAGAATGCCGACTTTGCCGAGCGCGTGGAGAAATCCGGCTTCGTGTTCATCGGCCCGACCGCCGACAGCATCCGCCTGATGGGCGACAAGGTATCGGCCAAGCAGGCCATGATCAAGTCCGGCGTGCCGTGCGTGCCGGGCTCCGAAGGCGCCCTGCCCGACGACCCGAAGGAGATCCTGGCTACCGCGCGCCGCGTGGGCTATCCGGTGATCATCAAGGCCGCCGGCGGCGGCGGTGGCCGCGGCATGCGCGTGGTGCACACCGAAGCCGCGCTAATCAACGCCGTCAACATGACGCGCGAGGAAGCGGGCCGTGCCTTCGGCAACCCGGAGGTCTACATGGAGAAGTTCCTCGAGAACCCGCGCCATGTGGAAATCCAGATCCTGGCCGACCAGCACAAGCAAGCCATCTGGCTGGGCGAACGCGACTGCTCGATGCAGCGCCGTCACCAGAAGGTCATCGAGGAGGCGCCGGCACCGCACATTCCGCGCCGCCTGATCGAGCGTATCGGCGACCGCTGCGCCGACGCCTGCAAGAAGATCGGCTACCGTGGCGCCGGCACGTTCGAGTTCCTGTACGAGAACAACGAGTTCTATTTCATCGAAATGAACACGCGCGTGCAGGTCGAGCATCCGGTTACCGAGATGATCACGGGCATCGACATCGTGCAGGAGCAGATCCGCATTGCCTACGGCGAGAAGCTGCGCTTCCGCCAGAAGGACGTGGAACTGCGCGGCCACGCGATCGAGTGCCGGATCAACGCCGAAGACCCGTTCAAGTTCATCCCGTCGCCGGGCCGCATCACCGCCTGGCACATGCCCGGTGGCCCGGGCGTGCGCGTGGACTCGCACGCGTATGATGGCTACTTCGTGCCGCCCAACTACGATTCGATGATCGGCAAGATCATCACGTACGGCGCCACGCGTGACCAGGCCATCGCCCGCATGCGCATCGCGCTGTCGGAGATGGTGGTGGATGGCATCCTGACCAACGTGCCGCTGCACCGCGACCTGATGCTCGACGCCAACTTCGTGGAAGGCGGCACCAGCATCCACTATCTTGAACACCGTCTGGCCCAGAAGGCCAACGCCCAGGGCGGCAAGCCCTGAAGCGTGGCCCTGCGGCCGGCCCTGCAGTAGAAAAGGAAACCCGTGGCTTTCCAGGAATGTGTGATCGAGATTGCGCAGGAACAGGCCGAGGCCTGGTCCGACGCATTGTTCGACCTCGGCGCGCTGTCGGTTTCGGTGGAAGACGCCGATGCCGATACGCCTGACGAGCAACCGCTCTTCGGAGAGCCCGGGCTGGAGCCCACGCGGCTGGCATGGAACCGCTCGCGCGTGGTGGCGCTCTTCGATGACGACACCGACCCCGCGCTGGTGGTGATGGCCGCCGCCAACGCGCTCAACGTCGACCCGGTGCCGCCGTACACGCTGCGCGCCGTGGAAGACCAGGACTGGGTGCGTCTGACCCAGTCGCAATTCGAGCCGATCCAGATCGGCGAGAAGATCTGGGTCGTGCCGTCATGGCACGACGCACCCGATCCCGGTGCGGTCATCCTGGAGCTCGATCCGGGCCTGGCATTCGGCACCGGCAGCCATCCCACCACGCGCCTGTGCATGCAATGGCTGGAGCAGAACGTGCGCGCCGGCGAGACCGTGCTCGACTACGGCTGCGGCTCCGGCATCCTGGCCATCGTGGCGAAGAAGCTCGGCGCGGGCGATACGTCCGGCATCGACATCGATCCGAACGCCGTGGAAGCGTCGCGCTACAACGCCGAACGCAACCGCGTGGAAGCCAGCTTCGCATTGCCCGAAGCGGTCTCCGATGCCACCTACGACCTCGTGGTGGCCAACATTCTTTCCAATCCGCTCAAGCTGATGGCCGCGATGCTGTCGGCACGCGTGCGCCCCGGCGGCCGGCTGATTCTGTCCGGCGTGCTCGAGCGGCAGGCCGACGAAGTGGCCGCCGCGTATGCACCGTGGATCGCGATGTCGGTGTGGCGCAGCGAGGAAGGCTGGGTCTGCCTGCATGGCACGCGCCCCGCTTCCGCCGCCCCGGCCAATCCCTCCTGATTTCCGATCATGGCCGCTGCCAAGCTCGTTACGCGCTGCCCGGCCTGCCGCACCGCGTTCCGGCTTGTTGCGGACCAGTTGCGGCTGCGCCAGGGCCTGGTCCGCTGCGGACAATGCGATACCGTCTTTGACGCACGCGAACACCTGATCGAGGTGCCGGCGCCCGCTGCCGCCTCGCCCGAGGGATCGACCGCCCCGGCGCGCGCCACCGATAGCCCGGCTGTCAGCACACCGGCCGCCGTAACGCTGGCTGCGGCATTGGCCCACGCGGAACAGACGCAAGCGGCAAGCCGCGCGCGTGAACACGATGCGCCGTTCGCACCGGGCTTCGATCCGGGATACGAAGTCCCCGCACTCGATTCGCCGACGACGATGATGTCGGAGCCGGCGACGGAAGAGGCTGGCGAGGCGACGGCACCGCCTGCCGTGGCGGCGGACTCCTCGGCGCCGCCTGAAGAGGATCAGCACGCGACGCAAGACGCGCTGGCCAACGACGCGCCCGAGACAGTTCCGCACCCTATCGCCGAGCCAGTAGCGGAAGTGATGCCGGAAGTGATGCCGGAGGCCGACCGCGAAGATGCGGCGGAGGCCGAGGCGCCGGCAACCGGCGCAGCGCCGGAAGTGGAAACGCCGCTCACCGCCCCGCCCACCCCGTGGCCAGCGCTGAATCACACCGTGTTCGACGACGCGCCGCCGCATCCGCCCTCGCTGCCGCCCACGGCATCGGCCCCGTCACATTCGTCGCTGGATCCGGCCGCGGCCTTCGCGCCAGGCAACCCCTCGGGCATGCCGCCATACGGCGCGTATAGCGCCAAGGCAAGCTGGCCGCCGCTGCGCGCGACCGAGATCCCGCCGCCGCCCTCGGCTTCGCCCACGCTGGCGGAGCCAATCGCGACAGCGGCGGACCAAGCGCTAGCCGATTCCACCGGCAGCACCGAGAGCACCGGGGGCACTGACGGCAATGGGAGCGCCGACATCGCAACCGGACACGCGCCACGGCACGGCTTGCCCGAGGTGGCCGACGACCGGCTCGAGTCCGCTGACGAGCCGCCGGAAGCGGCCGAAGCGGCCGAGGCACCTGCCTTCGCGCCTGCTGTCGCCCCGCCCGAACCCTTTCCGGCTGACGAGCCGGTGCCGAGCGCCAGCGGATTCCTCCGCTCCGAAGATCCGGCCGACCCCGAGGCCGAGGCCTGGGCCGCGCAAGCCAAGGCCGTCATCGCCAACGACTTGCACGTAACCCCGCGCGACGGCACGCCCGACGCCGTGGCGCGCGAAACCGCCACGCGTCACTGGCTGCGCCAGGATGCCGGCGCACCCGCCACCGGCGGCCCGGCGTTCGCGCCGGACTTCCTGCGCCATACCCGCGAGCGCGAAGCGCCGCGCGCGCCGCGCAGCGTGACGCTGCCCGGCAACCGTCGTAGCTGGGCCCGCGCGGCGGTGGTCATGCTCGGCATTGGCGTGCTGCTGCAGGGCGCCTACCTGGCGCGCAGCCAGATCGCCGGCAGCCTGCCGGTGCTGCGTCCGGTACTCGAAGCCGCTTGCGCGCCGTTCGGCTGTACCGTGCCGCCGTGGCGCGACCTTGAGGCGCTGCGCATCGACAGCTCGCAACTGCAGAAGCAGGACGAGGCGAGCGACGTCTACCAGCTTGCCGTCACACTGCGCAACCAGGGCCGCGCCACCACGGCGCTGCCGGCCATCGAGCTGGTGATGACCGATTTGCAGGATCAGCTGCTGTTGCGCCGCGTGCTGCAACCGGCCGAATACCTGGAACCGGTGCAACGCGGCTTTGCCACCACGGGCCTGCGCGCGGGCAGCGAGCTGCCGGTTCGGGTACGATTCCGAACGCAGCAGGTGGCGGCAAACTACCGCGTGCTGATCTTCTACCCCTGAATTCCAACGCCCCCCTCGCCACGCCGGCCGGCAATGCACCGGGCGGCGGGCCATTCTTTCTGACAGGAGCAACCATGAGCAATGTGACCCTCGGCGGCAACGCCATCGAAGTAGGCGGCAAGTTCCCCCAGGCTGGTGACAAGGCACCGGCCTTCTCGCTGGTTGGCAAGGATCTGAAGGACGTGACGCTGGCCGACTTTGCCGGCAAGCGCAAGGTGCTGAACATCGTTCCGAGCCTGGACACGCCCGTGTGCCAGGCGTCGGCACGCAAGTTCAACGAGGCAGCAGGCAACCTGGCCAACACCGTGGTGCTGACCATCTCGGCCGACCTGCCGTTCGCCATGGGCCGCTTCTGCACGACCGAAGGCCTGAACAACGTGGTGACGCTGTCCACGATGCGCGGCGCCGACTTCAAGGGCGCCTATGGCGTCGACATCAAGAGCGGCCCGCTGGCTGGCGTATGCGCCCGCGCCGTGGTGGTGGTGGATGAGAACGACGCGGTCAAGTACAGCGAGCTGGTGCCGGAAATCAAGCAGGAACCGAACTACGACGCCGCCCTGGCAGCGCTGAAGTAATCTGTGCGGTAGCACACAGTTGTACAAGCGATTCCGCCCGTTATAAACGGGCGGAATTTTTTAACGTATATGTTGCGGCCCATTGCCTGGGCCACATGGAGAAGAGATGTCCAGCCTGATCTGCGGCTCCGTTGCCTACGACACCATCATGACGTTCGACGGACGCTTCCGTGAACACATCCTCCCGGACCAGATCCACATGCTGAACGTTTCGTTCCTGGTGCCTGGCATGCGTCGCGAGTACGGCGGCTGCGCCGGCAACATCGCCTACACGCTCAAGATGCTGGGCGGCGATCCGGTGGTGATGGCCACGGTTGGCCAGGACGCCGGCCCGTACCTGCAATACCTGGACAACCTGGGCATTGCCACCGATCACATCCGCAAGCTGGACGACACCTTCACCGCCCAGGCGATGATCACCACCGACCTGGACAACAACCAGATCACGGCCTTCCACCCGGGCGCCATGAGCCAGTCGCGGCTCAACAGCGTGGCCGAGGCGGTGCGCGGCGACAAGCGTCCGGCGCTGGGCATCGTGGCGCCGGACAGCCGCGAAGGCATGCTCGAGCACGCGCGCCAGTTCGCCGAAGCCGGCATCCCGTTCATCTTCGACCTGGGCCAGGCCATGCCGCTGTTCAACGGCGAGGACCTGCGGCAGTTCATTGAACTCGCCACCTACGTGACGGTCAATGACTACGAAGCGCAGGTCATGCTCACGCGTACGGCGTGGACCAGCGCCGACGTGGCCGCCAAGGTTCGTGCGTTCATCGTGACGCACGGCGAGCGCGGCGCCAGCGTCTTCGCCGACGGCCAGCAATACGCCATCCCGGCCGTGCAGGCCGAGCGCGTGGTCGATCCCACCGGTTGTGGCGACGCCTTCCGCGGCGGCCTGCTCTACGGCATCGAGAATGGCCTGGACTGGGAAACCACGGGCCGCCTCGCATCGCTGATGGGCGCGCTCAAGATCGCCCAGCAGGGCCCCCAGAATCACTGGATTTCGCGTGAAGAGATCGCCAGCCGGTTCGAGTCGGCATTCGGCTATCGATACGCCTAAGATGGAACGGTGCACCGCGCCCACCGGCATGTGATGAACGGCGCGGCATTCAGACGGGAGTTGCCATGAATCAGATCCTTCGAATCAGCGGTGTGGTGGTGCTGGCCGCGGCGGCACTGGTCACCGGCTGCGCCAACTACTCCAATTCCGGCAGCGTCTATTCGCCGGGCCAGGCCCAGCGCGAGCAGACGGTGCGCTATGGCGTGGTGCAGGGGGTGCGCGAAGTGATGATCCAGGGTGGATCGACGGGCGCCGGCACGATCGCCGGCGGCGCCATTGGCGGGGTGGCGGCGGGCAGCACGATCGGCAGCGGTGGCGGCTCGGTCGCGGCGGGCCTGCTCGGCGCCGTGCTGGGCGGGATTGCCGGCAGCGCGGCCGAGAACCGCATCACCCAGCGGCGCGGGCTGGAGATCACGGTACAGCTCGAGGACGGCGACATGCGCGCCATCACGCAGGAGGCCGACGAGGTATTCCGCCCGGGCGACCGGGTGCGCCTGCTGTCGTCGGGCGGCGTGACCCGCGTCTCGCACTGACGCCCTTACAAACCTGTCATGAATGAACGCCGCGTGCCGCAAGGCCGCGGCGTTTTCATTTGGGGCGCCGCGCACATGCGCGGGCCGGCGCGGCAATAAAAAACCCGCCGGGCACGGAGGCCATCGGCGGGTTGGCAAGACTCGCTGTCTTGCGGACCGGATACGGTGTATCCGGTCAGTGCGGCACGCGATGCGTGCCCAGGTGCTTCCCGGTTGTGATTGCTCGCACGCGTGCGAGGCAATTACGGACGGGTGCCCGTCGGGAACGGCCAGGCAGCAGCCGGGTTCAGCGCGGTCTTGGCAGGGGCAGCAGCAGCAGGCGCAACGGCAGGCGCCGCGGCAGGCTTGGCAGCCTTCTTGGCGGCCGGCTTCTTGGCAGCAGCAGGCTTCTTCGCAGCCGGCTTCTTCGCAGCGGCAGGCTTCTTGGCAGGAGCAGCCTTCTTGGCAGCCGGCTTCTTCGCAGCAGCAGCCTTCTTGGCCGGTGCGGCCTTCTTGGCGGCAACCTTCTTCACTGCGGCCTTCTTGGCCGGTGCTGCCTTCTTGGCGGCGACCTTCTTGGTTGCTACCTTCTTGGCGGCAACCTTCTTCACTGCAGCCTTCTTGGCCGGTGCTGCCTTCTTGGCGGCAACCTTCTTGGTTGCTACCTTCTTGGCGGCGACCTTCTTCACAGCTGCCTTCTTGGCGGCCGGCGCTGCCTTCTTGGCGGCGACCTTCTTGGTTGCTACCTTCTTCGTAGCGACCTTCTTGGCAGCAGCCTTCTTGGCGGCCGGAGCGGCCTTCTTGGCGGCGACCTTCTTCACAGCGGCCTTCTTGGCGGCCGGCTTGGCGGCTTTCTTAGCCGCCGGCTTTTTCTTTGCAGCAGTTGCCATGGATAACTCCTTCACTAGCGTGAAATATCGAATGACCTAATGGAGCGACCCGACCGATCCGAGGCGCGTCTGACGCATGCCCCAATCGAGCGAGCGATTCATCGGCGCACGACACGGCTTCGGCCGCACGCTAATGAATTCGGTGGCAGGGAAACCGCCGCGACCCATGTCGCGCAGCGCGGTGCGTTCACGGCGGCACGAGATCCGCGCGCTGGCTGACAAGCCAGCGTCCAGGCGGATCTCCGGGGCAAGCCGTGCCCTGGAATATTCGATTGGCCCGCGCCGTCCGTCAGGTCGGCGCGCAGCCAGAAAAGAGGAGATATCGGACAGCAGGCCTGCAGCACGGGCATGGCCTCGCGCGCTGCAGACGGCAATCATACGGGGGTAGCTCGCCCATCCCGTCACTGGGCTACAGGAGACTGCACGCGTTGTAAGAAGCCTGATCGGCCCGGTCTGCGTCAAAGTTCTGGTGCTCCTCGGCTACCCGTATTCATCTGCATCGAAGCATCGCGTCATCTTGCTTCTGCTTGCTTCTTGCGACGCGCTCAACGTCGACTCGCATCGATGCAATGAAGTGAGACTCTTGTCAAGGCGAATCATAATTCGTTTGTTCGATGATGTTAAGAAAAAAGTGCAAAAAAACTTGCGCGCAAGAACGAATCGATCTACTTCACGCGCGCACTACGATCTCGACACCATCGACACACACATCTTTGCTGACGTCCGCGGGTCTAATGAAGTTCCATCGCGCACGTGTTTTCGATCGCGCGTCGATGCGTCGCCACCATCGGCACGCGATCGATTCACGCACTGCCAACGCTGCCACCACCGACAACTTTCACCCGCGCGAACCACGCGTCATGCCCTGCCTTTGCGTGACTGACGAACGACCGAAGAGCCGCATGAATATTGGCTTTGCGGGACGCACGCGAGGTTGCGACGACACCATCGGCGCACGCGCTGTCACGGTCTGAGTCAGACGTTGTCGACGATGCGTCGATGCCTCGGCACCGCGTGCGCGACGGTGGCGATCATGCCCTTGCACTACGCGCGCCATGCTCGTGTTCACACACGCGACGTGCGTCGATCAGACAGTTGCGCGAGTACGACGAAAGAGTGATGCGCCAACGCAACGGTTTGGTCGTTGATGCGTGCGAGCGTCGGTGTCCGGATGTCGTTCGCGGTCTGGTTCACACATCGACATGGGTCTGAGCCGAGTCGCGCGAAGCCGTTGCGCGCGGTCTCGCATCGTCGTGCGTGGTCGTGCGTCGTCACGCGTCGTGATCTTGCGCCGCCA
>Ga0209025_1005284_pt1 | contig 10609 bp, 9 predicted proteins | sample AraplaMF_Col_mLB_FD_184256 | JGI IMG/M metagenome (GOLD analysis project Ga0209025, IMG submission 184256) | Arabidopsis root microbial communities from the University of North Carolina, USA - plate scrape MF_Col_mLB (SPAdes) (version 2) | ecosystem: Host-associated > Plants > Roots > Endosphere ...
TACAGGAGAAATAACTTTAAAAAGACAATTTATCATTCGTAACGGTCAAATGGAAAGTATGTTTGACACCGGAGTAACAATTGGTGATGAATTATTACAAGATGTGTTAGGGAAAAATGCGAATACGCAAATGAAAAGTATTGTTGCTACGATTCAGAAAGAACAAAATCTAATTATTCGCGATGAAACGAGTCGTTTACTTATTGTGCAAGGAGCAGCAGGAAGCGGAAAAACATCGGCTGCATTGCAACGAGTTGCCTATTTACTATATCGATATCGAGATACATTACATGCAGATCAAATCATTCTTTTTTCTCCTAATTCAATGTTTAATAGTTATATATCAACGGTTCTTCCTGAATTAGGAGAAGAGAATATGAAACAAACGACATTTCAAGACTATTTAGAGGAGCACATAGAGAAAACATTTGATGTTGAAGATCCGTTTACGCAAATCGAATATGTACTTGCGGGGAAAGAAGATTCAAAATACTTAGTACGCATGAAAAGCATTCAATATAAGGCAAGTGTCTCTTTTTTGAATGTTGTAGATAACTATGTAACGTATTTGAGACAAGATGGAATGATTTTTAAAGATGTGAAGTTTCGCGGAAATGTATTAATTTCAAAAGAGGAAATAAAAGAAAGGTTTTATTCTTTTCCTTTGTCGATGAGGATTCCAAATCGAATAAAGTTAATTTCTGAGTGGTTACTAAAAGAAATAAAGAAAAGAGAGCGGATAGAACGAAAAGAACCATGGGTTGAAGAAGAAATACAGCTATTAGATAAAGAAACGTATGCTAAAATTCATAAAAAACTGCAACAAGAGAAACGATATGACGCTAATACATTCGATGATTTTGAACGTGAACAACAAATGTTAGCTGCAATGATTGTGAAAAAGTATTTTAAACCACTTCGTAAAAGATTGAAAGGGCTCCAATTCATTAATGTACCTGCGATTTATGTTCAGTTGTTCGCAAATCCGTTGTTTGCAGAGAGATTTACGAGCAAGAATGAATTACCGCTATATTGGAAAGAAATATGCCAAGAAACAGTAGAACGCATACAGCACTTTCAGATGGCTTATGAAGATACGACGCCTTATTTATATTTAAAAGATCAGCTGGAAGAATTACAACGAAATACATCTGCAAGGCATATATTTATTGATGAAGCACAAGATTATTCTGTTTTTCAGTTTACCTTTTTAAAGCGATTATTTCCACATAGTAAAATGACGGTACTTGGTGATTTTAATCAAACGATACATGTACATGCGACTGAAAATGGATTTTCGCAATTATATGCTTTGTATGGAGAGGAAAAAAGTAAGCGAATTGAACTTACACGCAGTTATCGTTCAACGAAACAAATTATTGAATTCACACGGCAACTTATTTCAGAAGGAAACTGTATTGAACCATTTGAGCGTGAGGGGAGAAAGCCAGTTATAACAGCAGTAGAAACAGATGAGGAATTACATCAAAGAATTGTAAACCGGATTCAATATTTGAAAAAAAATAATCATAAAACGATAGCGATTATTTGTAAAACTGCCGAGGAAAGCAAAGTGGCATTTGACATACTACAGCAACATGTACAAATTCACCTTATCGAAAAAGAAACAGCTTCGTTTGATTCGGGAGTACTTATTGTACCTTCATATTTAGCGAAAGGTGTAGAGTTTGACGCTGTTATTATTTATAATGCTTCAAACGAACAATATAGAAAAGAAAGCGAACGTAAGCTTTTCTATACAGCTTGCACACGTGCTATGCATGAGTTATACATTTATTATAAAAACGAACTAAGTCCGTTTTTAATAAGAGTTGAGGCAAATACTTATATGCAGGATGAATAGAAGAAAGAAGCTGACCCCAAATGCACATAAGTGCCTTTGGAGTCAGTGCTCTCTTCCGTTATCGGCCGTTCTTTGCAATATATCAGCGATTCGACATGATTTAAAGACCCTTCGGCAATATTCGATATACAAATAATCGATTCGCTGAGTTGATTCATACCAAAAAGAGAAATTTTTGGGAAACCTCTTTAGCTTACATTTTGATATGGCAGATGAGCAGTTAAATTGTCTTCCATTCATTACATTTAATTGAATAGTTTTCATTGCAACAAATAAAGAAAATATTAACATACATATGTGTATTATTTAGTTGGAATATTATTAATCCCCTATGAAGAATAGGGGGTTTTTTGTTGGATTAAATTTCCGTACTTAAGACATAATAATGCGTAAGAATTTCAGATTAAAGTAAAAAAATGCAGTGTCAACTGCTGAAATAGGATGATTAAAATGTGGAAAACGATTGTTTCCTACCTTCCAGAGTGGAAAGTTTTTTGGCAGGCTTTTATTGTACTGTTCATTCCGTATATGATTGCAAAAATTTTTAGTTGGATTCATAAATTAGAGGGAAAGTAAAGGGATGAATGAACAACTGTATTCATTCATGGGTCAACCTTAGAAAAAAACTCCTCTCAGTCTGGTAGATACTTGCTGCAATGCTAACGAAAATCTTTTGATAGCTCCTGAAGTAATTATGGTATTAGGATACCGCTAAATTTAGATGCACACGAAGCTTTTTAAAAGAAAGAGTGATAAGAATGAGAGAGCAGAACGTTAGTTTTATTCAAGACTCAAAAGAAAAGTTTACAGGCGATTTCATTTTGGATTTGGAACTTGTAAAGAAAGAAATTAATGATAACTCTGATGTACACTTTCGGGAGTTTAACATTGGGCGTACAGGTATTAAAGCGGCAATTATTTTTGTAGAAGGACTGTCAGATAAAGAGCTCATTGACACACATATTATGAAATCATTAATGGTTGATTTTTATGAAGAATACATGAATGACTTATCTTACAAGAAAGGGACGGTTTCAAAAGAGTTTATTAAAGAGCAAGTCCTTTCTATTAGTGAAGTAAGCGAAGCTCATGATATAAACGATTTGATGTCAAAAGTATTGACAGGTTCTACCGCGCTTTTGGTTGATGGCTCACCAGATGTATTGATTCTTAGTACAACGAAAGGGAGAACCCGGAACGTTGAAGAACCTATATCAGAGGTTTCAGTCAGAGGTCCGCGGATAGGATTCACAGAAGTTTTAAGTGATAATACAGCTCTTTTACGACGTCATGGTGAAAATGCAGGCTTGTCATTAGTAAAATTCCAAGTAGGGAAGCGGGCAAAAAAAGAACTCGTCGTCGCTTATATGAAAGAAATTGCAGATTCGGAATTAATAGAAGAAGTCAAGAGAAGGATTCAGAAAATTGATATTGATAATGTACCGGAATCAGGATATATAGAGCAGCTCATCGAAGATAATTACTTCAGTCTTTTTGCACAAGTACAGAGTACGGAGCGTCCTGATCGTGTCATTGCTGCATTGATGGAAGGGCGAGTTGCCATTTTATTAGATGGAACACCGTTTGCATTAATCGCTCCAGTTACATTTAGCATGATGATGCAATCGCCTGAAGATTATTATGAACGTTGGATTCCAGGCACTCTCTTTCGCATATTACGTTTTGGAGCAGCCATCATTTCTCTTTTTACACCTGCCTTGTATATCTCCTTTATCTCGTTTCATCCTGGATTGATTCCAACTAAGTTAGCCATTTCTATCATAGGAGGAAAGATGGGTGTTCCTTTTCCGGCGATTATTGAAGCACTGCTTATGGAAGTAGCTATTGAAATTTTACGAGAAGCCGGACTCCGTTTGCCGAAACCAATTGGCTCAGCAATGGGAATCGTGGGCGGACTAATTATTGGGCAGGCAGCGGTAGAAGCTGGGATTGTTAGCCCTATTATGGTTATCGTAGTAGCCGCCACGGCCATTTCTTCATTTGCGCTCACGCCTTATAGTACAGCAATTCCACTTCGCATCCTTCGTTTTGCAGGCATGTTTTGCGCTGCTTTGTTTGGATTGTACGGACTCATTCTGTTTTTTCTCTTCTTATGCAGTCATTTGGTGAAACTAAAGAGTTTTGGTGTACCCTACGTTAGTCCAGCGGTTCCGTATAAAGCAAGTGATTGGAAAGACTTTATCGTGCGCGCTCCATTTCAGATGATGAAACGTCGTCCGGAGATGCTACATCCGAAAGATCCAATACGAAAAGGATAGCTTACTTTGAAAAGGAAGTGACCAGTGATGATTACCAATCCGAAAGATCGAATTGAGACTTCACAAGCAGCTGTCATTCTCATTAATTATATACTTGCAGCCGGTATTCTCACCTTGCCTAGAACAGCTGCAGAGAAAATGAAAACACCAGATGTTTGGATAACTGTTATTTTAGGCGGGTTGATAGCGATGGTTACCGGGATAATCATAGTCAAATTAAGCCAACAATTTCCCGGAAAAACATTTTATCAATATAGCCAAGACATTGTAGGAAAATGGATAGGCGGGTTATTTAGTCTATTTATTATCGTTCACTTTTTTACTCTTGCCTCATATGAAGTGAGAATACTGGAGGAAGTAACAAGTTTCTTTTTACTTGAAGGAACCCCCAACTGGGCTATTATTATGACATTTATGTGGGTGAGTCTCTATTTGATGATGGGTGGCATAAATCCAATGGCCCGTATGTTTGGAATTATATTCCCAATTACCGTCTTTATTTTTTTACTCACTGCCTTTATGAGTATTGGAATATTTGAGATAGATAATCTCCGTCCGGTATTAGGATTAGGTTTTATGCCTGTACTAAAAGGGTTAAAAACAACAACTCTTGCATATTCAGGCGCGGAAATCATGTTACTCCTATTGGTGTTTATGAAACAACCGAACAAAGCTGTAAAAGTTGTTCTAATTGGAACTGCTATTCCCTTGGTTTTTTATGTAATTACTGTTGTGATGGTTATTGGAGCGTTATCTGTCGATGGAGTAGTCACGAGAACATGGCCAACAATTGATCTTATGAGAAGTTTTGAAATCCCAGGTTTAATATTTGAACGATTTGAATCTTTATTGCTCGTGATATGGACTATGCAAATCTTTTCAACGTATTCAATTTGTTACTATGCCGCTGCATTTGGATTGGCTCAACTTTTTAAAAAGAACATTCATTCATTTTTGTTTGGATTACTGCCAGTCGTATACCTCATTGCTTTAACTCCAAAAAATATTAACGATTTATTCAAACTTGGGGATTTGATTGGTAATTCGGCTATGTTCTTATTCGGTATATTGCCAATTCTCCTCCTCATAATTGTGAGATGGAGGAAGGGAAAGTATGAAACAAAGTCTTAATAATATACGATTCCTTCTAGTTTTACCGGCAGTTCTTTTACTTTTTTCTCTAACGGGCTGCTGGAGCAGTCATGAAATTGAAGAACTAGGTTTCGAGGTAGGTTTGGCATTTGATAAAGGGAAGGAATCAGCTGCTGAGAAAGCGCTAGAAGAAAAGGCTGAGGGATATTCGAAAAAGAACATTATTACAACAACTTACCAATTCGTTAAACCACAATCTTCAAGTGGAGGTGGGAAGGGCGGAACATCGGGGCAAAAAGCTTATACGAATGTTTCTGAAACCGGAGATTCTCTTCATCAAATGATTCGTGAAGTTTCATTAAGAAGGGATCGACCCGTAATCTTTCACCACACGAAAGTGATGGTTATTAGTGCAAATCTCGCACGTACATATAGTTTGAAAAAGTTACTTGATCTTTATCTTCGTGATAATGAGATTCGACCAAGCTGTCTAGTGTTAATTAGTAAAGAACGAGCTAGCAAGACGTTAGAAATGAAGGAAAAAGGAGAAATTCCGGCACTTCGTCTTTATGGAATTGCAGATAATCAATATAGAACATCAAGGATTCTACCTTCTGTGCCGCTTGCTAAATTACCAGGTAAAATGCAATCAGGATCCAGCTTTCTTTTGCAAAATGTGATTTCGTCAGATGGAGAAGTAAAATTTTCGGGAGCTGCTATAATCAAAGGGAAGACAAAAAAGCTGCACGGTTTTTTAAATGAACAGGAATTGGAAGGTTTAACGTGGATAAGTGGGAAGGGGAAAGGCGGTTTAGTGAAAGGCCGTGATAAAGAGACAGGACAAATCATTATGTATGAAGTTATATCTATGAAAAGCACGATTACTCCTCACGTTAAAGGAAACAAAATTTCTTTTGATGTAAATATCAAATCAGAGGGACAGATATCTGAAAATTGGGTTGCTTCAGGAACGTCTCTTAAAAATAAATTTCTAACAAGAGCAGAAAAAGCAGCTGAACAAGAAGTGAATCGACTAGTGGATCATACATTAAAAAAAATTCAAGAAGAATATCAAGTCGATGTTGCTGGTTTTGGAAACATATTAAGAATTAAGTATCCAAAAGTATGGGAAAAGGTCAAAAAAGATTGGGATAAAACATTTAGTAAAGCTCCAATCAAATATACTGTGAAAATACATATAAAAGGTTATGGCGCTAAAGGATCATAAAAGTGAGACGTTTTAGAAAGAGAAAAGAACAGTGAGCACAAGTATCACTGTTCTAATTTTTATAAAATTGACTTTGGCTGCATTGTTACAAAGACTCCATATACACTAATAATTTATCTACACTGACAATGGTTTTCTCATTTACGGAGGCATGACCCTTTCCGAGAACGAACCCCCGTCTATTGCGAATCACTTCATAATATAGGTCTAATCGATCACCAGGCTGAACGGATCCTAAAAATTCTACTCCTTCGAGTGATGAGAGAAATCCTAAGCCATCAGTATTTTCCGTGCTGACAAATGCTCCGAGTTGCGCAATTGCTTCAACAATTAACATGTGTGGCATCGTCATTTGTGATTCTGTTAGAAACCATTCATTGTAACTAACGTTTTTATAACCTTTTACCCATTTACCGGATTCCATTTCAACGATGTCATCGATCATTAAAAACGGGTACCGGTGCGGCAATATGCCTTGAATATTAATTTTACTCATGCATTATCTCCTTGATTACATATTATTATGTAGTTACTAGGCCTAGATAAGAGAGAAGAACAGTAAGTGCGTTCTCGTATACCTATTATAAAACGAAACCCCTTGCTTTTATATATATCCATTTTCATTTTTCAACATATAAGTCACTGCTATACTGAATACAACATGACCTGTACTCGCTTCCTACCTTTGTTTTAAACCTCGCATGTGGAAAAAATAGGTCCTGACCGTTTCTACGCACGGCCAGATGCTCTCGCCCGGGGGGTTTTTATGTCTTTTTTTACTTGTATATATAGAAATTAGCAGAGAGAATGTAATTAATTTTCAATTAAAGTCCCCTCATTAGAAAAAATCCCACTATTTTTAATGTTGTTAACTACTTGTTTCAATTTTTCTTCATTTTGAACAAGAGCAATACGAACAAAACCTTCTCCATGGGGACCGAATGCATGACCAGGTGTAACAACGACGTTGGCACGATCAATTAATGCATATGCAAATTTTAAAGAAGTATAGCCATTTGGAATTTCTGCCCATATAAACATGCTTCCCGCTGGCTTATCAACATGCCACCCCAATTCTGCTAAGCCATCAATAAGTATGTCTCGTCGCTTTTGATATATCGTCCGATTCGCTGCGCAATATGTAGCACCCTCTTTTAGAGCGACAGTTGCTGCTTTTTGAATTGGAAGAAAGACGCCATAGTCTGTATTTGATTTAAATTGGTTAAGCGCTCCGACGATTTCTTCATTTCCAATTATGTAGCCAATGCGACTGCCAGCTAAGCTATAGCTTTTCGATAAAGAGTTAATCTCGACGCCAACATCTTTTGCTCCAGGAACTGATAGAAAACTAATAGGTTTTTGATTATCATAATAAAATTCAGAATAAGCAAAGTCATGAACGACGATAATATTATATTCTTTAGCAAAAGCAACCACATCAGTAAAAAATGATTCCGTTGCCATTGCTGGTACAGGATTACCAGGAAAGTTTAAAATCATCATTTTTGCTTTTTGAGCAACTTCTTTTGGGATTGTATGTAAATCAGGTAGGAAATGATTTTCTTTTTTTAATGGCATAAAATACGGCGTTGCCCCTGCCATTGCAAGACCTGTTGCATATGCTGTGTAGCCAGGATCTGGAACAAGGATAATATCATCTGGATTTGCAAAAACCATTGGTAAATGAACAATTCCGTCTTGTGATCCCATTAATAATAATATTTCTTTAGCAGCATTTAAAGTAACATTGTGATTCATCTCATAATATTCTGTTACAGCTTCATGAAATTCTTGTGTACCTGTTAATGTATATCCATAATTATTTTTTTCATTTGCTGCACTTACTAGTGTTTCTATTACAACATCAGCTGGCGGCATATCTGGATTTCCGATGCTTAAATCAATAATTTCATGACCTTCCGCCATTTTCTTCTTTTTATATGCAGCTAGTTCACTAAAAATTGATGATTGAAATGCTTCCATGCGATTTGCTAGCGTGTAATTCATGAATAACGCCTCCTAAAATACGATTGTTGTTATTAAAACTCGTCTTGGTGTTTGAATTATTTTGTTTTTCTGAAAATGAACACAAATTTATTTTATCATTTTTGTGAGGTTATAAAAATAGCGATGATAATAAAATTTCCCTTACCGTATTTAAAAAATATAAACAATACATATACAAAAAACTTAAGCTGTAAGCATATTTGTTATCTGCTATTTTTATAACTAATTTAAAAAAAGCAGGAAATAATAGAGAGTGTATATTGACAAAAGGAGAAATAAAAATGAAGCAAATTCCTATTGGTGTATCAAATCGTCATATCCATGTGACAAAAGAAGATTTAGAAAAGCTTTTTGGAAATGGTCATGAATTAACGGTAGCAAAAGAGCTTTCTCAGCCAGGAGAATTCGCAGCAGAAGAAACACTTACAATCAAAACAGATAAAGCAGAAATTGTGAGAGTACGAATTCTTGGACCTGTTCGCAAATTTACACAAGTAGAGATTTCGAAAACAGATGCTCGTAATCTTGGTATAAATGCCCCGCTTCGCTCATCAGGAAACATTGATGGAACACCTGGTATTACCTTAATTGGTCCAAATGGTGAAATTCAAATTAATAAAGGGGTAATTGTCGCTGAGCGGCACATTCATATGACACCACAAGATGCAGCTCAGTTTCAAGTGAGTGATGGACAATATGTGAGTGTTAAAGTTAAAGGTGATAGAGGGTTGATTTTTAATCAAGTGTTAGTCCGAGTGAAGGATACATACGCTTTAGACATGCACGTTGATACTGATGAAGCAAACAGTGGAAATATAAAAACAGGAGATTTCGGTGAATTGATTTTATAATAATGAAAGCCATCTCAAGAATGAGATGGCTCCTACATATTGGGTGTTTGAGAAGTATTTTTGCTTACTTGTTTTTGCTGTAATATTGAAATGAAAATAATAAATAAGGAAATAACACCAAAGATAAGCACCATATATTGCAATCCTATTGTATCCAAGAAAAAACCAGTTCCAAGTAAGACAATTTGGAACATTACACGTTCAAACATATTACGGAATGAGAATATTCGTCCATGATAGCTTTTGTCAATTTTCGTTTGGAAAATGGTTGACATAACAGGAAAGAAGCAGCCAACACTAAAACCGAACATTCCAAAAGAGACAAGTGTCATCCACTTTATATCGCTGAAAAAGAGAGATAAGTGGGAGAAAGCAATACAAAATGAAAAGATATACAGTAACTTATATGATGAAACTCGCTCGGATAAACGTTTAATGACAAACGCTCCAAGCATAAAAGATAAACCTTCAATTGTATAAATAAACCCTTTAATTGTAGTATCATGCTGTATTTCACTAATATTAATAACCATTAAATTAAAACCGCCAATAAATATAAGTGGAATTATACTTAAAATTAAAGCGCGAAACGCAATTGGAACTTCTTTTAAAATGCGAAATATTTCCATGAAACTGGTGTTTTGGCGTTTCTTTTCGTTTGTTACATTTGTTTTTGTATCTTTAAATTTCAAGAAAAAAGTAAAAAAGAATAATAGTGCATATGCAGCCATTGAAAAAGCGTACATATATTGTAAACTCATGATAACAAGAAGAACACCGCCGAGCGATGTACCAACAATACGAGCGATTGTAGCGATATTCATATGAATTCCGTTCATTTGTAAAAGTTCATGTTCCTGAACGATAAGCGGGATAATAGATTGCAGTGCAGGGAAGTAAAACGCCGCAGAAATTTGAATGGCAATCATAAATAAAATCATAAATGAAATGCTTTCGTAATGAATAGCAAAAAACATAAAAATAACGCTTACGACACGGCCCAATCCTGCAAACAAAAGTACTTTTTTCTTGGAATATTGATCAATACACTTTCCAGCCATGGGCCCTACAAGTACGCCAGCTAATAGGCCAATAAACATAATAACAGACTTCATAAAATCAGATGGAACATGCTTTTGCATGAATTCCAAATTCCCTAAAATCCCCAGCCATAATCCGACCCCAGCAATAAATTCACCGGTGAGAACAACCCATACATTTTTATTACGCCACATACAATAACCTCTCAGTCTCTAATTGTAGTAAAAGCTGTATATGAAACCTCCCT
>Ga0209025_1005285_pt1 | contig 10609 bp, 13 predicted proteins | sample AraplaMF_Col_mLB_FD_184256 | JGI IMG/M metagenome (GOLD analysis project Ga0209025, IMG submission 184256) | Arabidopsis root microbial communities from the University of North Carolina, USA - plate scrape MF_Col_mLB (SPAdes) (version 2) | ecosystem: Host-associated > Plants > Roots > Endosphere...
TACATATCAATGGTCCTGGCGTCAACTCCAGAGGTGAATTCACTTCCGTCTACCATAAGAATGCTTTCAGTCTACGGCACTCTCTCCCTATATGGCGATTTTGCAAGCTACTCTTCTCTATCAACGTTTTTCATTATTTTACTTTTATTATATGTACATCATGAACATGTACTTCAATTTATTATAAGAAGTTTTTTATCGATTCGCAACCGGGCTTTGTAAATAATACGTTAAAATCCCCGCAGCAACCGCAACGTTTAATGATTCTGCCCCGCCGTAAATTGGAATATACAAGTTTTGATCACATTTTGTAAGAATTTCTTGGCGTACACCATTTCCTTCGTTTCCTACAATTAATGCAAAACTTCCTGTCGGTGTCACTTCTCCATAAGGAACTCCATTTTCCAGAGCTGTTCCGTATACAGGAACATTCTTCTCTTTTAGCTTATCTATCCATTCTTCTAAGTTTCCTTTTACAATCGGTAAATGGAAAATAGAACCTTGTGTAGAACGAAGCACTTTACTATTATAGGCGTCCACACAGCCTTCTCCAAGTACAACGGCATGAATACCAGCTGCATCTGCTGTACGAATAATCGTTCCTAAATTACCTGGGTCTTGCAAGCTATCTAATAATAGAAATTTCCCATCTGTAAGATCTACTTCTTTCTCATGCTTCTCACAAACCGCAAATACACCTTGTGTCGTTTCTGTCTCGCGAAGTACCTTTACAATCGCTTCAGGTACAATATACATTTCAACGTCAGTAACCGTCCAATCTTTCGGAAGGTCTGTTTGATCTGAAACAATAAGTTCTGTAATAATTCCTGCCTTTAAAGCTTCCTCCACTAAGTGGAATCCTTCTACAAAGAATAACCCTTTTTTATCGCGCTCTTTTTTCGTCTGCAGCTTTTTCCACTGCTTTACACGCGGATTTTGTACTGAATCAATGTTTTTCATTCTATGTATTCCCTCTCTTCTTGTCTTCTCATTATAGCCTATTTTTCATACATATTTACATAAAAAAGAACAAAAACTAACGTCAGTTTCAATTCAGAAGAAGAGGTGAAAAGAATGAACTTTAATCTACGCGGTGCCGTATTAGCAAACGTTGCAGGAAATACGCAAGGCGAGTTACAAGAGACAATTGTAGAAGCAATTCAAAGTGGTGAAGAAAAAATGCTTCCAGGTCTTGGGGTTTTATTTGAAGTCATTTGGCAAAATGCCGACGAAAATGGAAAACATGAGATGTTAGAAACACTTGAGCAAGGATTAAAAAAATAAGCAGTAGGAAGTCACCTTAGCATCATCTAAGGTGACTTTTATGTTCACAATAAATTCTCCTCTCCTAAACATTTCTACTTTACTAACATAACGTGATGGAGTACAATGTTCAAAATACATTTAAACCTATCGATTTTCTTTATATACATCAATAGATAAAAGGAGTGAATGTTTTATGCACCGTATTACGCTTGAACAAATTTTCAAACATCATATTACACAAAAATACGTAAACCGTTCTGGAATGGTCCATGCGATTGCCGTCGCTTACCATGCGTTTCACTTAGCCAAAAAGCACCACGCCTCAGTCGATGCGGCAACAAAGGCTGGTTTTCTTCATGACATAGGACATCATACATGGTACACAGGCGGAGAATGGGACTATGAATTGTATAAAAAGAATGATATACATGCGATTAAAGGAGCAGAAAGAGCTCATAAATTATTAATCCGATTAGGGGAACACCCGAAGCAAGCAAAGGAAATTTCTGTTGCTATTCTCCTGCATACCGATTCTTTTCTAGTAGAACAAACAATTGAAAGAACACCTCTACAAAATATTATTAAGTGGGCGGACGAAGCAGATGAAGAGCCAGGCGGAGCGCATCACTACCGGACAATTTCTTATGAAAAAGCATTGAAAGCAATTCAGCAATTAGACAAAATGGTAGATCGCGAATTACAAACTCAACAATCGACATCCTCTGCTCATATTACTGTAAATAAAAGAGGTGAACACATTTGTTAATCAAAGTGAATGAACTCACAAAAGAGGTATCACTACGTGGCGATACCTCTTTTTATTATTTTATATCTCCTTTCTCATACACCCTACACTTATTCATTCGTTTTCTCATTATCTATTTCTATCAAAATTTATATATTTCTTACTAATATTTAACTCAACACTTATATATATGTAATATTCAGAAATGACAGTTTTATATTATGTGTGTATAATCATATATATAAATAAAAGAGAGTATTCAATATATGCAATCAACAACACAGCTTACGTACAATCAGCAATACTCCATGTCATGGGGACAATTTATTGGGTCTTTTTTGTTTGCTTTCTATGGGACAAGGCTCATATCCGAACTTTTCATAGGCCTTCCAGTTCTTATTTATTCCGAAGGGGTTACTGATCAAAAACAAATCACCTTAATCACATCCATTCAAGATACCGGAAACTCATTATTACTATTAGGAATTTTATTGTTATTTATTTACAAATACGAACCGCTAAGAAACTTGATTGTTCCAGCGATTAACTTCAAAGCACTCAAAAAGGTTAGTACATATATATACTTATTTCTTTTCTTTGGACTAAGTATTGTTATTAATTCATTTATACTTATGCACCTATTTCCTGATGCAACAAAGGAACAATCCTCCGCTTTAAATTTGGAGGTGTTAAAACAGTATAAACTCTTATTACTGCTAGGAAGTGCTGTATTTATCCCCATTTTCGAAGAGCTCATCTGCCGCGGCATTATCCTTCATTTCTTTCAGCAGCGTTTCCCATTTTGGGTAGCTGCAATCGGCTCTAGTTTCCTCTTTGGAATAGGCCATACATATTCATTAGGTGTTATGGTTACTACATTCATTATGGGACTATTCATGGCTGTTTTATGTAAGAAGACGAATTCAATCATTCCAGCTATTTTGTTTCATATGATGAACAATACACTGGCACTTTTATAAAGAAACGGTATCGCTGCTCAGCGATACCTCTTTTGTTATTTTACAACAAGTTCAAACACCTCATCTTTTAACACTTTTCGACAATCTATTTTCTGCCTGTTCTTGTATTACACTGCATTTACATGAGTTAAGAAATGCCATGATAAAAAGCCCAATCTCTCAATTTAAACGCTGAGAAATTGGACGGTTTCGTTACTCTATATATGATATACGCATCAATTATAAAATAATAGAAAATAGACAACTGGTATTAAGCAATTCAATCATCATATCCCTAAAATTTATTCATTCTTAAGTATAGGAACCCAAAGCTCACTATTTGGCTCTCTATCAGGTGCTAAATAATTTTCAATGCAAGGAAAGTCTGCCAATTCGTATCCTGAAGTAGGTAACCATTCCGTGTATAGACGCTCCCAAGCAGCAGCAACATTTGGAAAAACAACCCATGTACTTTTCGGCATCACTATTTTCTCCATATCGCCAGTGAATTCCCCCTTATAACGACATCCCATAAAATAATCAAATTCTTCATCTGTAATGGCGGCTTGTTTTCCACATACACCTAAAATCCCTTCTAATTTGCATTGTGGATTTTCCCATGACATGTCTACGAGTCGTTGCAGTAATCCATTCTTATTCGCTTCTTCCCATAATGTAGGAATTATATTGGAAGCATTCTTTGTAACGACCTTTTGTTTCACTCCTACGATCTCAATCTCAAAATCTAGTACTTCAATTCTATAATCCATTTCTACATCCCCTTTAATCGTAATTTGAAAGGAAATTCTCGGAAAGGCCTTTAATTCGATCCCGTTACTACGCGCCTCTGTCGGAGTGACCCCATGAAGACTCTTAAAAGCGCGACTAAAAGCATCTGGAGAATCATACCCATACTTAAGTGCAAGATCAATGATGCGAACAACTGTGTTATTTTGCAGTTCAAATGCCGCCTGCGATAGACGTCTCCGCCTGATATATTCTGATAAAGTTAAACCTGTTATAGATGAAAACATCCTTGGAAAATGATACTCAGAGCAGCAAGCCAACTTTGCTACTTCTTTAGCATTTATTTCACTTGATAAATTTTGTTCGATATAATTCATTGCCCTATTGATTCTGTCTAACCAATCCAAATTTCATCATTCCCTTCAAATACATTGTGGATGAAGCAGAAATATATTTCCCGATTTTTTAGAGTTAAATTAAGTCGGATCATTCTATTAAAAATTTGTATGTAAAAATATATTTTTAGTTTATCATTTGACTTCAATAGATTTACAGCCATTTTTCAGTTTATTTTTTCGTTTTAGGGAACACGTAATTTCTTCAGCTAATACGTATAGGGGATTTAATTTTTCTTACATTGATGGGCATATGTCCATGCCCATGCAACGAAAAAAAGCAGAGAAAATTAATTCTCTGCTTTTCGATTTGGTTTATTTCCTGATGGTAAGAATAGTGATAACACCCAGGCAATACCCGCTAATATTGTTGCGATTAAGAAAGCGTCATTAATGCCGTTAATCGCAGACAACTTCGAAATTTGTCCAAATAATAGTTGCGAGCTCATCGCATCTCCTGCTTGTGCTGATCCAGCCACGGATGCTAAGCTCTGTCCCATTCCATGTACTTTATCAACTAAAATTGGATTTGTTTTTGTTATCATATTTCCGTAATCTGCAACGTGATTCGTTGTTTGTTGCGTCATAATTGTAATTAAGATTGCTGTACCAATTGAACCCGCTACTTGTCTTGATGTATTTTGCGTTGCTGTACCGTGAGAAATTAATTTCATCGGCAGTGCGTTCATACCCGCTGTCATAATCGGCATCATAATGAATGACATACCAATTGAACGTATAATATAATCCATCATAATAACGCTATATGGTGTATCCATCGATAACTTTGTAAATTCATATGTCGCGAATGTCGTAATCGCTAATCCAACAATCGCCAGGGGACGAATGCCGTATTTATCAAATAACTTCCCTGCAACTGGTCCCATAATCCCCATAATTAATGATCCTGGAAGAAGTAATAAACCCGATTCGATTGGCGTAAAGCCACGAATGTTTTGCAAGTAGACTGGAAGTAATAACATACCTCCGAATAGTGCCATCGTTACGATTGCATTAATTAATAATGTGAAAGTGAATGTTGGATATTTAAACACTTGTAAATCAAGCATCTTATTATCCGTTGTCATCTCTCTCCAAATAAATACCACTATACCAATGACACCGATAATAAGTGAAATAACAACTTCTGCACTGCTCCAGCTGTTATTTCCAGCTTCACTGAATCCATACAGTAAGCTACCCAGCCCGATACTTGAACTAATAACACCAAATACATCTAGCTTCGTTTTAGAAACTGGCTGAGCTAATGTAAAGAATTTTAAAGATAGGAATGTAATGATTAAACCAATGGCAAACATCGCATAGAACATTAAGTTCCAGCTATAATTTTCAATCACCCAACCTGTTACAGTTGGTCCGATAGCTGGTGCTAAAATCATTGCCACTCCAAGTAATCCCATCGCGGCTCCACGTTTATGAGGCGGGAATAGCGTCATGAAAATGTTCATACCAACTGGCATTAAAATCCCTGCACCCACTGCTTGGATTACGCGTCCGGTCATCATCATTGTGAAGTTTCCAGATGTAGCGCAAATGATAGATCCTACCGTAAAGAACAACATCGCTGCTACAAATAGCTTGCGATACGTGAACCGAGAAACTAAAAATGCACTAATTGGCACTAAAATCCCGTTCACAAGCATAAATCCTGTGATTAACCACTGAGCTGTTGAAGTTGATACATTGAACTCATTCATTAATGGAGGCAATGCAACATTAATGATCGTTTGATTTAAAATAGACACGAACATACCAAGAATTAATACCGCTACCACTGCTTTTACATTAACATCTGCTATCGGCATTTGCTGTTTCGCTCTTTCTTGCTTTGGTGCTTCTTGTTTCGATGCTTCTAATTCGACTACATTAGAAGGTTCTTGCTCTAATTGCTTTGTTTCTATCTTATTTACGGCTGGGACTTGTTCTTCTCCCACGTTCGGTTTTTTCTTTCTTAAAAGACGATTTACAAGGAAGAAGACGATGATACAAAATACTGCATATCCTACAATTAAACCTGAGGACATTTTATCTTCCCCCCTTACTTATGAATACGAACTGTCACATTCATTCCAGGAACAATATTAACTGATTTGCTATGATCTAATGAAACTTTAACTGGTACAACTTGTGTTACTTTTGTATAGTTCGCTGTTGCGTTACTTGATGGAAGCATAGAGAATGTATTTGCTGTTGTTAATCCAACTTGCTCTACTTTTCCTGTTAATGTTGTATCAGGATATGCGTCTACATACACATCCACTTCTTGACCTTTTTGCACATCATCAATATCTGTTTCCTCAATATTTGCTGTTACCCATAAATCATTCATATCGTATGCATAGGCAATTGGACTACCTGCCCCAACAAACGCATTTGTCGTTGCATTTGATTGAACAACTGTTGCATTTTTTGGAATTGTTACATCTACCGTTTGCTCACCATTTGGACCCGCTACAGAAACAGCACCTAATTTATCGTTTTCATTGTAATTCTTACCTACTTCAGCTTTCCATTCTGTTAACTTACCTGCTACTGGCGATGCAATCGGGATTACTTTGCCATCGATCTTTGCATTATCTGTTTTTAAATAGTTTTCCGCTTGGTTGTAATAGTAATAAGCGCCAATACCGCCGCCAACTAATACAATTAATGTGATGATGTTGATAATCACCATTCTTCGAAACTGATTCATTGCATTCCTCTCCTTATATCGAATATAATTTTTTCCTAAACTATTTTTACTCCTTTTGTTTATACTGTTTAATTGTTAATTATATTAACAATTAAACAAAAAAAGCACACCTTTCGCTATGCAAAACAATCCTTTGTTTGCATGCTTGCGGTGCTGTTTTCTAAAGGAATATCGTTTATAATTATAAATAATTATTTTGAATCTACAACCGACAATTTGAGCATATATGTTGGTTATCCAACATTTCACTATCTATTTGTTGTTTAAGTGGTTAAAATTCAGCAAGGAGAAATAAAATGTCTATTAAAAATACAAACGATCCACGTGTGAAACGAACGAGACAATTAATACAGGATGCTTTTGTCGCTTTAGTAGGCGAAAAAGGATTTGAAAATGTAACAGTTCAGCATATTGCTGAACGTGCTCCTGTCAATCGCGCTACCTTTTATAGCCATTATCATGACAAATATGACTTATTAGATAAAAGTATCGAGGAAATGTTAGTAAAGCTTACCGAAATAATTAGGCCCAAAAGGCATAATAAGGAAGATTTTCAGCTTATATTTAACTCCCCTCATCCAACTTTTCTAGCCCTATTTGAGCACATCGCTGAAAATGCTACCTTTTATAACGTCATGCTTGGTGAAAAAGCAGCAGGAAACTTTTTTTATAAAATGATGAAAACAATTCAAACACATTTAACGTTAAGCTTATCCATTTCACAGCCAAATGATGAAGAACTCATGATCCCACGCGATATTCTGATTAGTTATGTAACAGGTGCTCATCTTGGAATGATTATATCATGGCTAAAAAAAGGTATGATTTACTCGCCGCACTTTATGGCAATGCAACTAACAAGGTTAATTATTTTAGGAGCCCACGCTGCCGCTGGATTAGAAAAACCTTTTGAAATATAAAAAAGCGAAGAGATGTCTTCGCTTTTTTTATTAGTTAAATGTAATATTATGTACAGTCTCTTTATCAAGACGTTTGATAACTTCTACAATTAACTTCACTGCATTCTCATAATCATCACGATGTAACATTGCTGCGTGAGAATGAATATAACGAGTTGCAATCGTAATTGCCATAGATGGAATACCATTGACTGAAACATGAATTGCACCTGCGTCAGTCCCGCCACCAGCTACAGAATCATATTGATAAGGAATGTCTAATTCATCCGCCACATCAACTACGAAATTGCGAAGCCCAGTATGTCCAATGACTGATGCATCATATAAAATGATTTGTGGTCCGTCACCCATTTTACTTTGCGCTTCTTTCTCTGTTACTCCTGGTGTATCACCAGCAATACCAACATCTACCGCAAATGCGATATCTGGTTTAATATAATGTGCAGATGTTTTCGCACCGCGAAGACCTACTTCTTCTTGAACAGTTCCAACACCGTATACAACGTTTGGATGCTTTTCATCTTTTAATTGTTTTAACACATCAATTGCAATTGCACAACCAATGCGGTTATCCCATGCTTTTGCAAGCAGCATCTTTTCATTTTTCATCACTTGGAATTCAAAGTATGGTACAACTTGATCTCCTGGTCGTACGCCCCATTCCATTGCTTCTTCTTTGCTAGAAGCACCAATATCAATGAACATATCTTTAATTTCAACTGGTTTTTTACGAGCTTCCGCTGGTAAAATGTGCGGTGGTTTTGAACCAATCACACCTGTCACATCACCTTTACGCGTTACGATTGTTACACGCTGCGCAAGCATAACTTGTGACCACCAGCCACCAACTGTTTGAAAACGAAGGAAACCTTTGTCATCAATTTGCGTAATCATGAAACCAACTTCATCTAAGTGACCAGCTACCATAATTTTCGGACCGTTTTCTTCCCCAACTTTTTTCGCAACTAAACTTCCTAAATTATCTGTAGAAAGTTCATCTGCAAACGGTTCGATATACTTTTTCATTACTTCACGTGGTTCGCGTTCATTCCCTGCGATCCCGCGTGCATCTGTTAATTCTTTTAACATTGTCAATGTCGCGTCTAATTTTGTCATTACCAATACCCTCCTTTTTCTTCAATAAATTAATTATACAATAATTAAATCGAAATATTCAAAAATCAAATCAATATCCTTGTGTTTGGCGCTGATGATTTACTTCGTTCTTATCTAAATATGCTTTTTCAATTTCTTCTTGTCCAAAATCAAGAGCTTGTCCAAGGCGAAGATAGCTTGTAAATAGTTCAATATAATTTGTAATAGATGGTTGGTCCGTAAAACGAATCACTTTTGCATATGTGTCTAAGAAAATTTCAACTTGTGTTTTGTTCGTTTGTGCACATTTATAAAACAAGAAGTTTTTATCAATTCCTAAGTCAATTCCAATCGATAAAATAAAGTGCAAACCATCTACATATTCTTCAAGTATAACTTCACGCTCAGCTGCTGGCTTGGTGCTCCAATATTTAAAACAACGTGTTTCATTTGCAAGTTCTCCAATTTCAACAAGAAGTGCTAACATCTTTTCCTTTAATAGCTTCTTCGGTTGTAAGTCATGCCCTTTTACAATACGATCATCTAATTCTTTTTGTAATTTAAATAGTTGTAGTAAGTCCATTCTATTCCTCCTCCAACATCGCATAAAACAATGTTGTTTCATCTCATATTTATTGTAAGCTAAAAAATCCTACCCCTTACTATCTAATTAGCTTCCTATCCCTTTATGAAATAGCTTGTCCCTAAATCATCTAAACATTATCTACATATGATGAAACTTCCATATCATCTTTCCATTATAACAGTGTCATTTCCACTAGGAAAGATTCCTTTCTTTATAATAAAAACTACAGTAAAAAAGCCAGAGGAATCTCCTCTGACTTTTTTACTGTATGTTCTACTATATTCTTCTATGTTGTTACAACTTTCATACTGATTTTCTCATATTAAGCATAACACGTCCGTTAATTTTCCTTTCCTTCATGTAAACGCCTCTCGTTATAGGTACAAAAAGTTCTTACAAATTCATATTAATACAATAGAAGAAAAGAAAACGATTCTAATTATGGAATGATTAAAATGATTATAAATAAAAAAACCTTAGAAGAAAATCTTCTAAGGTTTTTAAACAATTATTTTAAGTTGCTTTTTGCAACTGTTGCTAATTCAGCGAAAGCTTTTTCGTCATGAACAGCTAAGTCAGCAAGCATCTTGCGGTTAACTTCGATACCAGCAAGTTTTAAACCGTGCATTAAACGGCTATAAGAAAGACCATTCATGCGAGCAGCTGCGTTAATACGAGTGATCCATAATTTACGGAAGTCACGTTTCTTTTGACGACGGTCACGGAACGCATATAATAAAGACTTCATTACTTGTTGGTTAGCAACTTTGAATAAAGTATTTTTAGAACCGTAGTAACCTTTCGCTAGTTTAATCATTTTTTTACGACGTTTACGAGTAACTGTACCACCTTTTACTCTTGGCATAATATTACCTCCTAGTGTGTTCTATATATCAACCGAACTTATTTTAAGTTGTCAAGCATTTGACGAATACGTTTGTAGTCACCAGCGCTTACTAGACCAGCTTTACGTAGTTTACGTTTAGCTTTTGTAGATTTGTTAGCGAATAAATGGCTAGTATAAGCGTGGTCACGCTTAAGTTTACCAGATCCAGTTTTTTTGAAACGCTTTGCAGCGCCGCGATGAGTTTTTTGTTTAGGCATAGGTATTTCCTCCTCTATCTATTACTTATCGTTTTTCGGTGCTAAAACTAAGAACATACTACGTCCTTCCATTTTAGGC
>Ga0209025_1005286_pt1 | contig 10606 bp, 9 predicted proteins | sample AraplaMF_Col_mLB_FD_184256 | JGI IMG/M metagenome (GOLD analysis project Ga0209025, IMG submission 184256) | Arabidopsis root microbial communities from the University of North Carolina, USA - plate scrape MF_Col_mLB (SPAdes) (version 2) | ecosystem: Host-associated > Plants > Roots > Endosphere ...
GCATCGTGGCATCAAAGCCCTGCACTTTCAGCGACTCGTGAAAGCTGCGCAGGGTATCGATTTGATGGCGGACCTGCTTGCCGACAACGAAAGTGCCCTTGCCTTTCCTGCGCTCGATCAGCCCGTCCTTATCGAGCTGATCGAGCGCGAGGCGGACAGTCACGCGGCTGACGTTGAAACGTTCCATGATTTGCGACTCCGATGGCAGTCGCCCGGAGGGCTCGAATGTCCCTTCGGCGATCTCGCGACGAAGGCGATCGGCAATCTGGAGATACATCGCCACCGGGTTGTTGCGTATCAGGCTCATCTGTTTTCCATCGGGGTTAAAAAGACCACGGACTCTTGCAGCTTTGGAATAGCGTTCTCCTTTGCTGCGGGACAAGGGAAGGCTCCTCGTTGATAGCCTGTATTATAATGTATTACAAACTGGGGCAATTCAAACGTCGGATTATTCAAACGCGATATGGCATTTGTTTCCCCAGCTCGGCAGCTTTCACGCGGTGCCACCTTTTCGGTGAATGGCATGGATTTCGCCTATCCCGAAAGCCGGCGCAGCATATTCGAACGTTTTTCGCTCGAAGCCCGTCCGGGAGAATTCGTAGCAATCCTCGGTCCTTCCGGCTGCGGCAAATCCACATTGCTCAATCTCTTGTCCGGTTTCCTGCGCCCACAATCGGGAAATGTCACCATAGACGGTGCGCCGGTTGCGCCGGAACATCCGGCACTCGGATATGTGTTCCAGTCGCCCAACCTTTTCCCCTGGCTGAGCGTCCTGGAAAATATCCGCTTCGGCCTTCGTATGAATCGCAGGGGATCGCCACAGGAGCAAAGGGCCATCGCCCAGCATTTTCTGCGGCTTGTTGGCCTCGAAGAACATGCGGAAGAGCCGCCTCACCGATTGTCGGGCGGCCAGCGTCAGCGGGTCGCGCTTGCGCGTTCGCTGGCGCTTGAGCCGCGCCTTCTGCTCATGGATGAGCCGTTCGCAGCGCTCGACGCCATGACGCGCTCAGCCCTCAACGACGAACTGCTCCGCATCTGGTCGAGTTTGGGCCAGACAGTACTGTTCATCACGCATGACATCGACGAGGCGGTCTATTTGGCGGACCGGGTCCTGGTTCTCGGTCTGCCTCCGGCCGGCATCACGGCCGAAGTGACAATCGATTTGCCGCGTCATCGCAACCAGCGAAGCACACGCGCGGATCCTTTGTTTGCGCAACTGCGCGAGCGGCTCGCCGAGCAAATCGCCGCAGTCATGACCAGCCATCAACGCGCTACCTGAAGGGAATCATCCGATGAAACATATTCTACCCGCAGCTCTTCTCGCGCTTGCTGCTGCCTGGCCCGCTGGTGCGCAGGAACCCCCACCGCTTCGCATCGGCTGGGTCCAGGCGATGGCGAACGCGCCAGCTCTCATCGCCGAGGAGGAAGGTTACTTTCGCGAAGAGGGTCTGAAGGTCGAGCTCAAGGGTTTTGGCGACGGCCCCGTCATTCAACAGGCCGTGGCGGGAGGGGAAATCGATGTGGCCTATATCGGCGCCCCACCCGTCTATCAATGGGCCGCGCGCGGTCTCGAAGCGAAGATCATCGCCAAAGTGAACTATGGTCAGGCAGCCTTGATCGCGAAGGCCGACGCCTCAATTCAGTCGCTCTCGGACCTCAAAGGCAAGAAACTCGCCGGCGTCAACAGAGGAAGCGGCATGGACGTGCTGCTGCGCGGTTTCGTCCTGAAAGAGACTGCCGGTCTCAATCCGGACACTGACCTGCAACTATCGCAGATGCCGGTGGGCAATATGAACGCAGCGCTTGATACAGGCGTGGTGGATGCAGCCTTTTCATGGGAGCCCTTCATCAGTCAGTCGGTGCTCCGCGGCGCTGGCCGCGTTGTATTCGACGTGAACGGCGCTCTGCCGGGCTATCCATGGTATGTCGTGGCAGCGCCCGCTAGAACGCTGAGGGAGCGGCCGGACGACCTCGTCAAATTGCTGCGGGCCAATGCCAAGGCCATCGCCTTTCTACGGGAGCACCCCGAAGAGGCCAATCGGATCATCGCACGGAGTTTCAAGCTGGAATCCGTGAAGGCCGCCGACGGCAGCGTCGTTCCGCCGGAGGCGATCGTCGCCGAAGCCAGGAAACGCCTTGGCTGGTCCGCCGAAATCGAGCCGTCCGACCGTGCCTTCATCCAGCGGCTCATCAACTACTCCGTTGATCTTGGCATCCTCAATAAACCGCTGAATGTCGACGACATCATTGACGACAGTTTTGCCGCCAAAGCGGCCGCTCAACGCTGAGATTCGATCGATGACGAAATTGACAGCGCGGCTGCGTTTTCCGCAGCCGTCCTGGCGCTGGGCAGCGCTTCCCTTTCTGCTTGCCGGGTGGTGCCTCGCTGCCAGCCGGGTTCCGTCTTACGTGCTGCCACAGCCCTGGGAGGTGGCAGCCGAGGGGCTGCGCTGGATCCAATCCGGCGAACTCGGCCGCCAGTTTTTGGCCAGTTTGTTGCGTGAATTCGGCGGCTTCGGCGCGGCGATCCTGGCGGCCGTGCTGATCGGCGTGTCTGCCGGGCTTTGGCGGCCGTTCCGTGAGTTCGCCCAGCCTCTGCTCGGCCTTTTCATGGCGATCCCTCCAATCGCCTGGGCGCCGCTCTCCTTGATCTTCTTCGGCCTCGGCTATCTCTCGATCGCCGTTGTCATATTCATCGCATCGGCTTTTCCGATGGCCGTGACGATCCAGGAAGGCGTGCTTTCCATTGGCAATGGGGAGGTGCGCGCAGCCCGCATTCTGGGTGCCAAACGGTTTCAACTGCTGGCCCATGTGTATCTTCCTGCCTCCCTCCCCTTCCTCATCGCCGCATTACGCATCGGCTTTGCCCAGGCATGGCGGGCGCTTGTCGCGGCCGAGATGATCGGCGCCTCCCAAGGAATCGGTTGGATGGTCGCCATGGGCGGACAGGTCGGCAATTCGGCACAGGTGCTTCTCGGCATCGCGCTGATCGGATTCACCGCGTGGCTCATGGAGAGCCTCGTGTTTCGACGTATAGAGCGCCACTACGAAGGCTGGCGCGGACAATAACGGACTTCTCCCATGACAGAGACTTTGCAACACAAGGCATCCGAGGCAGCCGTACATTCCCCAGCGGGCCTTGCCGCCTACTTCGACACGCTTCCGTTCCTCGGACGGCTCACCTGTCAGAAACAGACACTGACCGCTGGCGAATGGACCGAACTGGAACTCGTCTATGAGGTTGGCGCTGTTGGCCTTGCCGACGGCGCATGGCTGAAGCTCGCCTTCAAATTCTATTCCGATTGGGCCCTGTTCCAGACAACGGATCCGACGGGCGCCAACTACGTTTCCGCCGAATATCACGCCGGGCCACTGGCTCCTGGCCAGAGTCCGGCAACGGTGCAGGCGCTGAAGGTGCGCTTCGACCAAAAGGGACATGAGCGTCCTTTCCAGAAGGCCATCATCGTCGATGTCGTCGATGGCTACATCAATCCCGGCGACAGGATCGTCATCCGTCTCGGCGATCGGCGACAAGGCGGCGCCGGCACGCGCGTGCAGACGTTTGTCGAGAAAGCATTCCGATTCCGGCTGTTTATTGATCCGTTGGGCAGCTCGAAATTTGCAGAAGTGCCAGGCGACTGCAAACTCGAAATCCTGGCCGGCCAGCCCCACGCTCTTCAGGTCATTGCGCCGCGCCTTGTTGGCCTCGGTCAATCCTTCGATGCGATCGTGCGCGTCGACGACATATGGGGAAACACCTGCCGTGACCGCAAATTGCGGGGCAGGCTCGTGATCACTGCTCCAGACACGACCCAACGCACGCAGCCGATCGCGCTGGCTGCAGAGGATTGGACGTTCGCGCGGATTTCCGGCCTTTCCTTCACCGAAGCCGGCGAGTGGAAACTGGAAGCACGGCTGGACGATGAACCTTTCGTCGCCGTCGCCGTCGCCTATGTACAGAGCGAAGACGGCGCCATGCGTCCGCTCTACGCTGATCTGCACGTTCACTCCGACGACACTGTCGGAACCAACGACGCGACTTACAATCTCACCTACGGACGAGACATCGCCGGGCTTGACGTGGTGGGCTACACCGTCAACGACTTCAACATCACGGAAGCGAACTGGAACAAGGCCGTGGAGATTATCCATGGCCTCAACGAGCCCGGCCGCTTCGTCTGTTACCCGGGCACCGAGTGGTGCGGCAACTCCGCAGCCGGCGGCGACCGCAACGTCATCTTCCTTCGTGATGGCAAGCCGCGCTTCCCCTTTGATGAAAAAGGGCAATCCCTTCGCTCTTTCGAATGGAATGAGACGACCGCCGGAACGATCCGACCCGGCGTGTGGCCAGTAGACCGGCTTCATGCCGCCTATGAGGACGATCCGGCGGGCCATTTGCTGATCCCGCATGTGGGCGGCCGGCGCTGCATTCTGGATTGGAATCATCCGGGGCTGGAACGTCTCATCGAGATTGGTTCCGCCTGGGGACAATTCCATTGGCTCTACACCGAAGCACTCGCGCGCGGATACAGGGTTGGCGCATCGGCTGCGAGCGACGAGCACCAAGGCCGGTGCGGCGGCGGCGCACCGGCAACAGGAACGTTCGGGTCGCGCGGCGGACTGACGGGCGTCATTGCCGACCGCTTCGACCGGGCCGGCGTGGGTAGCGCACTCCGGGCACGGCGCACGTTCGCCACGACCGGTGAACGCAGCTTCGCCGCGCTATGGCAAGGACGGCATTTCATGGGCGAGGTGTTCAACGCTGAACCCGAGGCGCCGCTCTCCTACCGTCTGCTCGGCCATGCCGGCTGGGAAGAGGTTCAACTCTATGACGGCGATCGCCTTGTGTGGAACCGCGATCTACATGCGGAGGCGGGCCTCAGCGAACGCAGCATCCGCATCCGTTTCGGCGGCGCGCGCATCAAGGATCGCTATCGGGCAGCCTATTGGAGTGGCGCAGTCGCCGTGACCGGCGCGGCACTTCTCGATGCGCACGGAGTTGGCTTTGACCACCCTGAGCAAAGCGTATGGCGTACCGGACTCGGCAAGCTCGGCTTTCGAACGGCAACACACGGCGATGTCGACGGAATTGAGCTCACACTTTCGGACCTAAACGACGCTCACATTACCATCGACGCCAAAATCCACGGCTACAGCAAAATCGGTGACCCGCTTCAACCGCCACCGCATGTACATGCCCCCGAAGCACGGCTGGAAGTCAGCGGGAAGGATCTGAGAGTAAAGGGCTCGGTCACACTCGATCTGCCAGGCGTCGAGCTGCGTCTTATCGTGGATAGGATTACGGACCAAACACTACCGAGAGATCTTGCGGATGAGATTTCGCTCAGCAAACTCGAGCTTGAGCCGCGACGAGAACATCCGTTGTTCCTGACAGCGCGACAGCGCGACCAATCCCGCATCTGGACATCTCCATTGTTCTTGAAGCCTTGTAGTTGATGCTCCTAGACGCAATGGTTGACGGTGGCCCCCCGCCCCCGTCGGCCTGCTGGCTTTTGATTATTGCAGATCATATTGGCTTGTTCGGTGGCGGCCATTGCCACTTGTTTGGCAGAGGCCGGCCCGGGTCGATCGGCTTACCCTATACAGCCACGATGGTCGGTGAGCATCGCCACGAACACAGAGACCTTAGGCGGCCGAAAGCGGCGGCCCCCCACTGGACGATCTGCAAGCGCCCGCTTTTCCAATAGACGATTCAGCGAGCGCCCGATCTTGCGCTGACTACACCCTTGATTTGAATGGAACGGGCGCGGCGACGCAGCCAGTCCTCCAGTTCGGGGACGCCGGAATTGAATTTGGCCGGCTCATGATGATCGGCTAGGGGTGCCGGTGCGCTGAGGGTCACGCCTCATCCCACGGCGCTTTAGTCGACATGGTGCGTGTTAGACGCTCATTGAGCTGCGCAGGCGCGTCGAGCGGGCAAGGTATTCGGCATAGATTTCGGGGCTTACCGTGAAGATAGTGCGGTCGAGCAGCACCTCCTCGCCACGGCGCTCGGAAGCCTCCAACATGAAATCTGTGCGCGTCTTACCGAGCAACTCAGCGGCGCGATCGATCAAGTTGCGGGTCGCAGGCATTTCGCGCCGTCCTATTTCGCCGCATTTAGCTCATCTGCACTTGATGGGATCAGGTCGATAAACCCGCGAATGAACCCCGACTGAATGGTGCCTTCAGCTCCGGTTCCAACGAGGGCGCCTAGAAGAAAGACGTTCAAACGCGGTCCTATCCGCCTGAGGAGACACAGTTCATGATCCGCACGTCTTTCATTGCAACCGCACTCGTCGCTCTCGTTGGCCTTACCGCCGCAGCTCCCGCCATGGCCAACGATGTGCGTATCGAACAGTATGGCTGGTCGAACTCTGCCGGTGGCGCGCAGGAAGGGTACGGAAACCGGATCAGAACCTACCAGAGCGGTGGCTATAACCGGATTATCGGCCATCAATATGGTCGCCATAACCTTTCAGCTGTCGGTCAGGAAGGCAATGACAACTATGGCGCCACATATCAGAACGGCGACCGCAACGTGGCTGGTATCGGCCAGTTTGGCTCCAACCACACGACCATCCTTACCCAGGATGGCAATGGCAACATCGCGGCTGGTGTCCAGGTCGGTCGTGGGTGCAGCGCCAACGTCAGTCAGGGCGGCAACGGCAATGTCGCGGCCTTCGTCCAGGCCTGCCCGTAAGCGACCCCATGCTGACGCAACACGAGGTCAAGATCGCAACAGCAGACCATTAGGGAGACGACTCATGCCAAATAGCGTCAAACATCAACGCCGCCTGATGACGATTCTCGCGCTGGTCCTGCTTCCCGCTGGCGCCGTTGCGGCCGTGACGACTGCCAACCAATCTGAAAAGACGCAGCTTTGCGAAATCAAAGCAACACCTGGAGCAGGTATAGTGAGACTGGATGCGCTGGTCCACGCCGACAAGCATGTCGGGGGGACTTACACCTTCCATGTCGAGAAATCAGGAGAAGGCGGAAGCTCTACGATCAACCAGAGTGGCGATTTTGATGCCATAGCGGGACATGCGGCAACCCTCGGCACCATCTCGCTCGACTCCAAAGGAACCGAATACAAGGCGACACTGGATGTCGTAATTGGGGATAAGAGTTTCAGCTGCACGAAGCAGTTGCGCAGCAACTAATCGGACTCCACACTCTGCAGATCTCTTTAAAAGGGCGCCGGTTTCTGGCGCCCTTTTTGCTTTCAATCAGGCCGAAATGACTGAACGACAACTGAACGGGCAATTCCGAATGGGTTCAGCTTAAAGGTGCGAAAGTTGGTCATCGGCTGAGGCAGCCGGCAAATGGAGATCAGGATGACCCGCAACGTGTTTAAGATCCTTACCGTCACTCTTCTTGCCGCGAGCCTGGGGCAAGTAGCCTTGTCAGTGCCCGCCTATGCCGGCGGCCGGATCTCGTTCAACCTTGCCCCGGACAATGCCGAGGATGCGGGTCTTTTCTCAACCGGGCTACGCGTCTATTCGCTCTACCGCGGTCTGAAAGACGCCGACATTAGGCAGTTGGGCCGGAGTAACGCAGCTGGCATTGCGCAGGTTGGCCGTGGCAGCCTCGGCTTCATCCAGCAACGGGGCAATGGTCATTCCGCAACCTTGCGGCAGAATGGCAACAACAATGCCTATGGCATTTTCCAGTATGGGCGAAATACTGAAACCGACGTGGTACAGGATGGGGATAACGGCAGTGGCGCTACCGTCAGCTATGGCTGGTAAGGCAGTTCACAACAGTCACGAAGGCGATGTCACGTTGTTTCATCAACGCCTGGACAAGGCGCTTGCCGTAATTCAGGCAGAAGTCCTCCTCGCACAATTCCGGCCTTCCGACGACGGTTCGGCAAGATCTTTCCCCTCCGCACCGGCTATGACTGCTCTTGAGTGGAAACGAACCTTCGACCCCGATCCTGGCAAAGTTGCTTAGGCGATCCCAGGAGTTTCCCGAAAAAGCATCGGCTCGCGAGTGCTCACGCGCCCGATGGCGCTGGCAGGTGTGATAGGCGAGTTTCATGATGGTCAGCTCAACTGTGCCGAGCGGAGCGCGCTGCCGGATCTGGTGCTCAGCGCATCCAATCGGCCAGCATATTCTGCGCGGCCGGCACGAGGCGACAAGCGATTTCAGACTGGAGACGAGTTGACACGGCCCGATTACCCAATCGTCGAACTGCCTTGGGTCGCTCGTCTGGATAGTCGGCGTTCGACGCTGTGAAAGCCCGTTTCTCCAGGCACGTCGCCGGCGGCCTGCCTCAGGCCGGAGCTTCAACCCACAGGTCACCGCTCTTGACCCATTTCGGCAGCGTGCCGCCTTCCGTGTCGATTTTCCGGCCCTGCCGGGCAATGACGAGTGATGTCGGGACCGTCACCTGGAAGTCCATGTCGGAGTGATGCGTCCCATCCAGCGCCACCCCGAATGCGGCCCGCGCTTCATCGACGTAGGGCAAATAGAGGTCGTCTCCGATGTGCGGCATGCCACGGCCGAAAAACGGTTCGCGTGTCATCATATAATGATCGACTGCCGCTTCAAAGCCGGGGCGAACCGGCACCTGCACCCGGGCAGCACCGGACTTCAGGAACTCTGCCATGGTTTCGTCGCCCGAGGAAAAGGACAGTTTGAGCGCCCAGTCGCGCCTCCTGCCAAAGAAATAAGGGTAGAGCACGAACGTCATGTTCTCCCATTCGAAAGCCTGCGAGAGAAACAGGATCTCGGGCGCCGTTTCCGACAGGCTCTGGAAATCGGTGCGCGGAACGACATCGGGCACCGCGCCGTCATTTACCAGGTCGAGGTTCAGGCTCTGGTTCCTGAACACCTCGATCGCGAGCCGCTGCAGCTCATGCTTGATGAGCGATCGCGTCGAGCTCGGGTTTCGTCCGAATAATTTGTCGGCAACGCTCGGGTTCTCGAAATCGATCTGCGACTGGTACTCGCGCCATTCGGCGAGCTTGGCATCGTAGGCGCTCCTAATTGCCGCGAATGCGGTGCGGCGCCACTTGTCGATCGTCGCCGGGCTCGGCCTGGTCCTGATCGTGACGTTGACGGCAAAGGAACTGTAGTCGTCGACGGCGATCGCAGCCTGAAGCTTCTTGACGGTCGATCCTAATTGATCCGTCGCGAACGTGATGGGCAACGGGCCGTCGGGGACTTCGTCATTCTTGATGTTTTGCGTGAACACGCGCTGGCTCGCTGATGCCAGCGTGACACCGATCATGGGTTTTTGATTTTCGCCCCGGGCGCGCACGGTCAGCCAGCCATCAACCAGCTGGTGGCCTGGCGCGATATCTATTTCCTTGGTCTCGGCGTAGAAATTGTCCTGGGCGCTGGCGTCCGACGAGTGCGTGAATGACACGCTGACGAGCGCCGGCTCGGGAAAGGCCTCAATGTCTTCGGTGACGCCATATTGGGCGCACAAGGCCGCGACCGTCGCCGGATCGAGGAGGCGCACGGACACTGAGAGCGGGTACGGCCTTTCGACCAGGTGCGGCGTCTGGGCGGCTGGAGCCGTTGCCCCCGCGATCACGCCGGCCGCAGGTTCCGGCACGACGACTTCGTACATGGTTCGGTTGCCGTACGACCAGACTTCATTGGTGAAGACCTTGTCGAGCCATTGATAGACCCCGACCATAGGCTCGGTCAGTTCCTCGCCCGAAAATTTATGGATGTTTGTCTCTTCGACTTCCTCGAGGATTCGCAGAGTCCGCTCGGACCGGACGCGCTCGGTGACGCGCTGGCGGGCCGTTTCGACGACTTCGCTCGCGACTTTCTGGGCAGTCTTGGTTGCTGTCTCCGACGACGTCGAACCCTGGACCTGCCCCGCCGCGGTAAATTCTATCTTGCCGTAGTCGCCCGACACCTGCGCTGAAGCGCCGTAGTCGAATTGCCGCTTGATCGTGGATTGCACTTCACGCTCGAGCTCCGCGCGCGTCGTCGTTTGAAGGCTTTTCTCGTCCTCCCGCTCGACTGACGTCTCGTCGACCGTGGTTTCTTCCCTCTGCTGGAGCCGCCGGTGGTTCCGCTCCCGCGTCTCGCCACGAAGCACGTTTTCAATGTGCGAGACTTCGCCCGACCGGTAGCCTAGGATCTGCTGCTTGATGACGAATAATTGGCCGACACCGGCTGGCAGGAGCATGCTGGGCCCCAGGTCCGCCTCTTCCGGTTCGGGCTCGGTGGGCGGCTGGCCAGGCCAGCCCGCCTCGGTCAGCAGATTGTCCCAGTCGATGTTGAGCCCGGGCGGGATCTTGATGCCCCCCAGCGGCTTGAACGGTGGGTCCCCGGACGGCCTTTTCACGGGCGATGAGGCGACAACGCCGATGCCGGCGACAAAGCCCATGCGCCTCTCGGCAGGCTGGAAGGCGGCGGCGGACGTTTCGAGCGTCGCCTTCTCATCTTCCAGCGCGCTTGCGAGCTGTTCCACGGGATGGGCCGCCGGATCGAGGTTGAGCGAGGAAAGTAGCTTGCGCGTATCTGGCGCCAGTTTCTTCAGTCCCTGTTCGGTCAGGCGCAAGCCGCCGTCCATGGCAGATCGGGAAGCCTCCGAGATGCGCGACCCCTCTACAGGGGCCGCCCAGCGGGCAGT
>Ga0209025_1005289_pt1 | contig 10603 bp, 9 predicted proteins | sample AraplaMF_Col_mLB_FD_184256 | JGI IMG/M metagenome (GOLD analysis project Ga0209025, IMG submission 184256) | Arabidopsis root microbial communities from the University of North Carolina, USA - plate scrape MF_Col_mLB (SPAdes) (version 2) | ecosystem: Host-associated > Plants > Roots > Endosphere ...
TAAATCGTATTGATGGTGAGATGGTTGGGATTTCTAAAATCTCGTATGAAGTGTTCATGAACATGTTAGCAACATTCCGTCATAATCAAAATCCATATGTGAACTATGAATATTTACTTCTTGATGCTGCAAGGTTGTACGATGTCGGCTATGCAAAGTTACCAGATGTTGTATGGGCAGAGATTGATACACCGAAGCAATATGAAGTTGTGAAAAATAAAATCTATCCTCGCTTAGTGAAAAAAGAAGCAGAGTTTAAAGAACGACAAATTAAAAAATATGTTTCGGAAGCACTTTCTATTTCAAAAGATGAAATTACAGATATTCAGCCATTTGGTGGTATGACGAATACGAATTTCAAAGTAAGTGTTGGAAAATCCGAATATGTGCTACGTATTCCAGGAAGCGGTACAGAAGATATGATTAGTCGCCGTGATGAAATGGTAACTTCTAATTTAGCGAGCCAATTAGGAATTGATGCAGAACTTCTATACTTTAATGAAGAAACTGGTGTGAAATTAGCAGAGTTAATTCCAAACGCAGAAACATTGAATCCGAAAACGGCAAAACGCAGTGATAATATGAAGTTAACGGCGAATATATTAAAACAATTACACAGTTCAAATGCCGAAATGAATAATACTTTCAATGTGTTTGAAAAAATAGAGCATTATGAAGGGCTTTTAAATAAAGTAAACGGCTCTAACTTTGATGATTATGCAGAAGTGAAGAACAAAGTAATGCGGTTAAAGGATATGTATGAGGCGATGGATGTTACGTTAACAGCTTGTCATAATGATACGGTTCCTGAAAACTTTGTTAAGAGTGGAGAAGACAAAATATACTTAATCGATTGGGAATATGGCGGTATGAACGATCCGATGTGGGATATTGCAGCACATAGTTTAGAGTGCGACTTTTCTTCAGAAGAGGAGGAGTTATTCTTATCCTACTATTTTAACGAGGAAGTAGAAGAGTCTTACCAGAGAAGAATATTGATGAATAAGATTTTCCAAGATTTCTTATGGAGTATTTGGACGAAGATTAAAGAAGCAACAGGCAGTGATTTTGGGACATATGGAATGGATCGCTATAATCGTGCGAAGAAAAACTTACAGCTCTTCTTAGAGTTGTAGTGGGGGATATAACGATGAGAAAAGTGCAAAGTAAAGGCATATTTTATGGAATATTTTCTGGTTTTGCTTGGGCTGTAGATACGGTATTGATTGGGATTATTTTATCTTCACAACTGATGTTAGCAACAGAACAAGTTGTGTTTCTTGCTCCTCTAGTTAGTACGTTTTTACACGACTTTATGTCCACATTATGGATGATGATCTATATGGCGATAAAGGGTCAACTCAAAACGGCCCTTTCTAAGCTGAAAACGAGAAGTGGACGGTTCGTTATGTTAGGAGCACTTATGGGTGGACCAATTGGGATGACGTTTTATGTATTAGCTGTAAAGTATATCGGGGCTTCTTATACAGCAGCGATTTCAGCTGTATATCCAGCAGTGGGTGCATTTTTTGCATTTGTATTTTTGAAAGACCGCCTTCGTTCGTGGAATTGGTTAGGACTTATCATTAGTATTGCATTTATTATCGTACTTGGATTTACAGGCGATGGATTTGCAACGGAAAACTATATGTTAGGATTTATTTTTGTCCTTATTTGTATCGTTGGCTGGGGCTTAGAATGTGTTATCTGTGCGTACGGTATGAAAGATGAAGAAGTATCTCCAGAAGAGGCACTCCAAATTCGTCAGCTTGTTTCAGCAGTCACATATGGACTTGTTATTTTACCTTCAGTTGGAGGGCATTTCTTAACAAAAGAGGTTGTGATGAGCAGCGAGTTTATTTTAATCATTGTGGTTGCATTAGTTGGAACAGCTTCCTACGTGTTCTACTATAAGGCAATTCATGAAATTGGACCGACAAAAGCGATGGCGCTTAACATTACGTATTCTGCATGGGCGGTTGTCATTTCTATGTTAGCATTAGGATCACCGTTTTCATGGAAGTTAATTATTTGTTGTATTGCGATCCTTGTAGGAGCTATATTAACAGTTGCAGATATAACTGAATTTACAAAAGCGAAAAAATATAGAGGTGAAGTAACATGAGAGCGATTTTATTAGCGGCGGGTATGGGAACTCGTTTACGTCCATTAACGTTAACGACTCCAAAATCATTAGTAGAAGTAAATGGCAAGCCGATGCTAGAGCGTCAAATTGAATATTTACAGGAAATTGGTGTAGAAGAAATTATTGTCGTAACAGGCTATTTAGCAGAGAAATTCGATTATCTTGTTGAGAAGTATAATGTGAAGCTTGTGCACAATGACAAATATAATGTGTACAACAACATTTATACGATGTATTTAGTTCGTGAATATTTACAAGATGCATATGTAATGGATGCGGATGTTTATTTACACCGTAATATTTTTATAGAGAACCCAGAGTCATCCCTATACTTTAGTGCGAAGAAAGAAGATTTCCGTAATGAATGGATCATTAAGCATGACGAAAATCGTAAAGTATATGATATTGAAATTGGTGATGGTAACGATGACTACATTTTATGTGGTATTTCATACTGGTCAAAAGAAGATGGCATCCATATTGTGAAGAAACTAGAAGAAGTAGTAAATCAGGAAGATTTCAGTGAACTGTACTGGGATAATATTGTAAAAGATAACATTCAAGATTTAAATGTTCATTTGTACAAAATTGGTAGCAACGATAGTTTTGAAATTGATTCTGCCCTGGACTTGAAGAAAGTAGAAGAAAAACTAGCTGTTTTAGCGAAATAATTATTGTTGATGGTTTTATGAAATAATTGGAATTTAACTTGCCCTATAAAATAAAAGAAGATAAGCTATATTTTATAGGTTAAAAAGTACTATAAAGTGAACCTTCCATCAGTGGGGCGCTTTATCCCCAAAATGATGGAAGGTTCTTATCGATCAGGCAGTGCTCCTCTACCTATCTTCTTTGATGTAGAGGTTTTTCTGTCCGCAGATAGCAGGGTAAAATAATTCATTAAAAGTTGGGTGTGGAGAACATGGGTTCTATTTTAGTGTGCGGCGGAGCTGGTTATATTGGCTCTCATGCTGTAAAAAAGTTAGTTGATGAAGGACAATCTGTAATTGTAGTTGATAATTTACAAACAGGTCATGAAGATGCTATTGCAGAAGGCGTGAAATTTTATAAAGGTGATCTTCGCGATAAAAGTTTCTTAAGAGACATTTTTAAGCAAGAAACAATTGACGCAGTCATGCATTTTGCAGCGGATTCTTTAGTTGGTGTAAGTATGGAAAAACCGCTTCAATACTATAATAATAACGTATACGGTGCGCTATGCTTACTAGAGGTGATGGATGAGTTTAAAATTGATAAATTTATCTTCTCATCAACTGCCGCAACATATGGAGATGTAGATGTTGAGTTAATTTCAGAAGAAACACCAACAAATCCTACGAACACATATGGAGAAACAAAATTAGCGATTGAAAAAATGTTGCATTGGTATAGCCAAGCTTCTAATTTAAAATATAAGATCTTCAGATACTTTAATGTAGCTGGTGCAACGCCAAGCGGTATTATTGGTGAAGATCATCGTCCCGAGACGCATTTAATTCCCCTTGTACTGCAAGTGGCTTTAGGACAACGTGAGAAAATCATGATGTTTGGTGATGATTACAATACACCAGACGGTACATGTATTCGTGACTATATCCATGTTGATGATTTAGTAGCGGCTCATTTCCTTGGACTGAAAGATTTACAAAATGGCGGAGACAGTGACTTTTATAACTTAGGAAACGGTAACGGATTTAGTGTAAAAGAAATTGTTGAAGCAGTTCGCGAAGTAACAAATCATGAAATCCCAGCAGAAGTTGCGCCAAGAAGAGCTGGAGACCCAGCGCGCCTTGTTGCATCGTCTCAAAAAGCAAAAGAAAAATTAGGCTGGAGCCCGCAATATACAGATGTGAAAACAATCATTGAACATGCGTGGGATTGGCATCAAAGTAAGCCGCATGGATATACGAAGTAAGAGTGATTTATAAAAGAGAGTGTATTGTCGTTCAACATATGTTCGATAGTGCACTCTTTTTTTGTATGGGATATTTGCTATACTAAAATGTACTGCGAAAGGAGGGGAACCATGAAAATACTTGTAGTCGATGATGAGTCGAGCATTCGGAATTTAATTCGGATGCAGCTAGAGATGGAAGGATATGAAGTGCTTACGGCCGCTGATGGAAAAGAGGCGCTGCAAAGGTGGGATGAAGAGCCGAATGTATTGATTTTAGATGTGATGCTTCCGGATACGGATGGTTATGAGCTGCTTCGGTTGTTCAGGGAGAAGGACCGAGATATTCCAGTACTCATGTTAACAGCGAAGAGTCAGATGAATGATAAGTTGCTTGGTCTTCAGCTTGGGGCTGATGATTATGTGACGAAGCCATTCAATTATGCAGAGTTGATTCTTCGGGTGAAGAATATGGCACGGCGTGTAATGAAGCACGGGGTACCTAAGGATGATAAGGTCATTCGGGCCGGTGAGTTAGTCATTTATCCGAAGGAACGAAAAGTGCATGTGAATGGAGAAGAAATTGATTTAACGTACCGTGAGTTTAATTTATGCCAGTTGTTTGCTTCTAATAAGCAGCGTGTGTTTATGCGCGATGAGCTATTAGAGAAAGTATGGGGCTTTGAGTATAGCGGAAATACGAGAGCAGTTGATATTATGGTGCAGCGCCTTCGGAAGAAGCTTGGAGCAAGCGGAGAACATATTAAGACGATTTATGGCGTTGGTTATAAGTTGGATTGTTAAAAGGTGATAAGATGTCGTTAAAAAGAAATATGGTACTTGGTATAGTAGGATTATTGATTCCGATTTTGTTTCTTCTTTATACGGTGATTTACATTGCACTGGAAAAGAATATGTATCATAATGCAGCAGGTTCTTTAGAGAAGTTAAGTGTAGAAGCACAAATTTACACGATGAATTATTTAGAGAAGGAAGCAGAAGTGGAGACACTAGGGCCGAATTCACTCTTGATTGCTTCTTATTTAGCGAAGCGGATGGATGTTCGTGTGCAGATGATTGGAAAGAATGGAGAGGTCGTTGCCGATACAGAGAAAGGGGCCTTGCTTCATAAGAATATAGATATTGATCAGTCCTTACGAGGAAAGAAGGCATATGTGTTTGAAAATGATGATCCAGCACCACTTCTTTTATTTTCGAGTCCGGTTTATCATGGAAGCGATGTCATAGGGGCAATTCGCTTTATTAATGAATTACAAGATGAGAAAGAAGTTTTAACGAATGTGAGCTGGACATTTCTCGTTACATCGATTTGTTTAGTAGCAGGCGGCATTTTCTTTGCGATTCGTTTAGCGAAGTCTCTTCATAAGCCAATTGATCAGTTAAGACAAATGGCAAAGCGGCTCGCAAATGGGGATTATAAAAGTAAGATTGAGCTAAATGAGTATGTGGAAATTGCCCAGTTATCAGCATCTTTCAATGCAATGGCTGATGCGATTGAGCTGCATATGAGGCAGTTAAAGGAGGAGAAAGAGAAGCAAAAGGATTTCTTGGACCGAATTACACATGAACTGAAAACGCCGCTCACTGCAATTATTGGATATGTAGATTTAATTCCGAAACTGCAATCTGCGCGAGATATAGAGGAAAGTCTTCATTATGTTTCGATTGAAAGTCAGCGTCTATTATCACTCGTTGAGGAGTTATTACAATCTTCGAAGTATGGAACGAGTACGTTTGAAGTTTCTCCGACGATTGTGGATATAAAGCAAATTGCAGAAGAGGCAATTTCGATCGTGAAGCCTCGTCTTCAGCAATACGAGATAGAAGTTATAAATGAATTAACAGAGGCACATGTTGTTGCAGACTTTGATAAGACGAAGCAGATTTTCTTGAATGTGTTTGATAATGCGATTAAATATAGTGATGCCACGCAACTGAGGATGAATGTCGCTAAAAATGAAGAGGAAGCGAAAGTCTTCATTCATGATGATGGGATTGGTATGGATGAAGCGATACTTGCAGAGTGGAATCGTTCTCGGGAAGGAAAAGTACTCTCTTCTAGTTATGGAAATGGATACGGTTTGTTCATTTGTCAGGAGATTATGACGAAGCAAGGCGGAAGCATGCGAATTGAAAGTAGTGAGGAAATGGGAACGATGGTGATGATCACGTTCTTATTACCAAGACGCATGGAAGATATAAAAAATTTGAAAGCGATTAAATGATACATTTATGAAACAATTATGCGGTATTTTCGAAACAACGTTTTTTTATCTTGGAGGTAGGCAGAAATGAAAAGGCTATCATTTCAAATTCTCTTGTTTGTCTTTTGCACGATTGCTGCTTTTGTATTGTTTTTTGCCATAGAGAAGCAATTGTATAACCACGTTACAACCTTAGATGACAAGCAGGCTGTTTTAGAAAGAGCAAGTGAATCTCTTCCTACTAAAGTGAAAGTAAGACATGAGAAGTGGGGAGAAGTAGTTGTAACAGATGAAGTTCGTCTGCATGCAATTGTTTCATTCTTTGACCAGATTCGAATGAAGCAAACAGAAGCGAAAATCCACGAACAAGTATTTACTGGAGAAGTAACGTACTTGAATGGACATAGGCGTACTTTTGCAGTAGGTGACTTGTTCCAGTACGAGGCAAATGTATATGGGAAGAATGGTACAGATCCGATGATTTCCGCATTTCAAACATATTTGCTGGGCCTATATTATACGCCAGAGCGTATTAGCGATTTCTTTGCATCAGCAAAGGAAGTTGTTTTGCGAGAAGGTGATGTAGTGCGTACTACGAATCTTACGCCAATACTTGATTCGATTCGGCAAGCAAAGCAAATGACAGATTATGGAGAAATTCAGAAGTTGCTGCAATCGCAGAAGGATCCAATCGCTTATATTACTGCTTATCAAAATGGTAAACATGTAAAGAATGAACGTGAGGATATTTTAACGATTTCTATATATCCTTCTTACTTTGTCGTGCAATATCTTGGCGATAATAATGGGAATGTGATGTATATGAAAGGCTCCCTAGCAAATCTATTTGTAAAGGAGAATGTTTCATGAGAAAGATAGCCTTTTTCTTCTTTTTGCTAGTAATTGGAGGAGCGATGTCTAGTTGCTCTCGAGATACTACCTCTATCAAATATAGTAAAAATGGTCTTCCAATTTTGAAAGATCGCCATCTTGTCGCGTATGTCGCGGCCCGTGAAGAAGTTGGTGAAGCGCTTTTATCATCGTTTTGTAAACCGCGTGGATGTACGTATGAGTTTATTCGTCTTTCTACAGAAGAGCTGCTTAGAAGAGTGGAAGAAGAGGCGGGAAATCCAAAAGCCGATATCATCATTGGAGGTACATTGGATGCGCATCAAATGATGAAGCAAAAAAATCTATCTATTCCTGTTACAAGCCAGCATGCAAGTAGCATTTCAAAAGCCGTTAAAGATAAGGATGGCTTTTGGTATGGTTATGAAGTAGAGAAGCTTGCCATCGCGATTAATAAAGAGCGGTGGAATAAGGAAATAGCACCGCTAGGACTTTCATATCCAACGGAGTGGAAAGACTTATTACATCCAGCGTATGCTGGAAAGATTGTCATGCCTGATCCGAATGTTTCAGGAACAGCTTATACGTTGTTCCAATCACTTATTGATACATTTGGTGAAGAAGAGACGAAGGGGTATGTAAGGAGCCTTGCCAAGCAAGTTGCAGAGGTAACGGTGAATGGTTATATGCCTGCTGAGTATGTGGCAAGCGGTGAATATATGATTGGTATTAACTTCATGGGAGACCAACGGATGCTTCAAAAACAAGGCTTTCCGATTTTGAGTAAAGTGCCTGAGCAAACGGGGTTATCTGTCAATGCAATTTCGAAACTGAAGCATGCACCGAGTGGTATTATAGCGGATTTATTTATTGATTATTGTTTATCAGAAGAAGCAGGGCATATTTTAGAAAAAGTTTCGTTTGGCGTACCAACAATGCTTGCGAAGAATCAGAAAGAAATAGAAGGTCAGCCTGTTAGAAGAACGAACAAAAATGTATCAGATAGTGGAGTAATCGAGATATGGAATAGACAACGTCTCTCTCAAAAGTGAAAAAAGGAGAAGAGATAATATGTTTAATTGGCTTAAGCCTGCACCAGTAATTGAGCGTTTGCCAGCGAATATGATTGACAAAGTATACAGACTACTACGTCTTCGTGTGCTGCTCGGAATTTCAGTTGGATATGCAGCGTATTATTTAGTTCGTAGTAACTTTACGTTATCTAGTACGTATTTAATAAAAGAATATGGTTTTAGTACAACGGAATATGGTTTATTAGGTTCCGTTACGGCGATTGTGTATGGACTAAGTAAGTTCTTTATGGGAAATTTATCAGATAAAGCGTATGCGCAGCGTTTTATTGCGGTTGGTTTATTCTTATCAGCAATTATAAATATTTGTTTTGGTTTTGCATCTTCATTTGGCATGATTTTAACGTTATTAGTTTTCAATAATATTTTCCAAGGAATGGGAGCGCCTCCTTGTAGTACCGTAATGACGAAGTGGTTCTCGAAGAAAGAGCGCGGTACAAAAACAGGACTTTGGAATATTTCACATAATATTGGTGCGATGCTTGTACCACCGCTTGTTGGAATTGGTGTTGGTATTTTCGGTGAAAGTCATTGGCAAGCCGGCGTGTTTATCTTCCCAGCGATAATTGCAATGGTCATTTCAGTTCTTATGTGGGTGAATGCGAAGGATACACCAGAATCTGCAGGTCTTCCACCAATTGATGAATATCGCAATGATTATGAAGATCTTGAGAAGGCAGACAATGCCAACAAAATGTCACCAAAAGAAATTTTGATGAAATATGTAGTGAAAAACAAATTTATTTGGTATTTATGTATTGCGAATGCATTTGTATATTTAATTCGTTTCGGTGTTATTAACTGGGTACCGATTTATTTAACAACGGTTAAAGGATTTACAAAAACAGAAGCGCATGCAGCATATTCAATTTTTGAAGCAATGGCAATTCCAAGTTCATTAATCGTAGGTTTGTTAAGTGATAAGTTATTCAAAGGGAAACGTATGCCACTATGTGTGTTTAGCATGGTTGGTGTTGTTATTGGAACGGTAGTATACTGGCAAGCATCGAATATACTTGTTGTGAGTGCTGCAGTTTCGATTATTGGTTGCTTAATTTATGTACCACAATTTTTAATTGGTTTAAGTGCAATGGAATTAGTACCAAAATTTGCAGTAGGTACAACAGTTGGTATGTGCGGCCTGTTCGGTTATTTAGGAGGAAGCTTAGTTGCAAACGCAGCGATTGGTGTTATCGTTGATCGCTCTGGGTGGGACGGCTGTTTCATTCTATTATTAGCAGGCGGTATTTTATCTACGGTATTCTTATTTATCGTTCAATTTGGTCATGAGAGAAAAGGTCCTGAGAGCAAAATAGCATAATCATTTATTTAAGGGAGCTGTCCAAAAGTACTACTTTTGGGCAGCTCCTTTTATGTACATCTTATCAGTATAGATTTATATAAAATGAAAGAGATAAGGTGTAGTTTTTGAAACTTAGTAACAGTTTATCAAAAAGGCACTCGTTTTCGGATGCACTTTTTATTTGTGAGCAGTAAGACCTTTACCTTAAGATTTAGAGAAAAGCAAGGAGGATAGGTAGAGGCTTTCCATCATTGAGGGATGAAGAAAACCCTCAATGATGGAAGTTTCGTTTTATTTTCCCCATCTTGGTGAGGGGATTTTTCGATGACAAAAGAGGGGATAGTTAGCTAAAATAAGAAAGATTTTAAACTATTCTCTGAAGGTTCCCTGCAAAATATAAATTAAGAATTTCACAACTCCATGCTGAATCTGAAACGCCTAGCGTTGGGGACTGGAAGTTAGTAATAATAACGCAATGCTTGTTATCGAACCAATCTATGCTATCTACAAAATATGTTAAAGGTGCTGCTCCTGAAAAAGGTATGATAACATCAAAGCTTATCTGCTGAAACCCTGCTGCTGCTGCTTGCACATAGAATGTACGTATTTGATTATATGCAGGGCAACAAGTACGTGGTTTTGGTGGCATATTCTATCACCTCACTTTTAAATAGATTTAATATATTAGTATTCAGACAAGCGTGAATTAGCTTGGGCGAATGTATGAATATTTGATTGCAATGAAAAATATAATATATCTTTCTTTACAGCCTTGGTTTATCCCACATTAACCGGTAGTAAGTAATACTCCTACCTCAAAATTTGGTGAGAGAAAAGAAGTTAGGTGGGAGATAAACTGCCCGTAAAAGCCCAATTGGTCGGGCTAATAATCAGAGGGGGATGAAGAAAACCCCCACGGATTAAAGTTTCACTTTATCAAACTATTATATATTTCGATATATATTTATAATTGATTTCATGAATGTTTTATGTGAATGTGACTACTGGAATAGTAATAGTATCAAAATTTTTTTCTTGTAATCTTTTTTGATGCACTTATTACATAATGTTATTTCTAGTACATACAGTATTATG